>Ga0209541_10012512_pt1 | contig 13120 bp, 15 predicted proteins | sample RifCSPlowO2_01_FD_184027 | JGI IMG/M metagenome (GOLD analysis project Ga0209541, IMG submission 184027) | Groundwater microbial communities from Rifle, Colorado - Rifle CSP2_plank lowO2_0.1 (SPAdes) (version 2) | ecosystem: Environmental > Aquatic > Deep subsurface > Groundwater | place...
AGTCCTTTGGTCAGATTTTTTCCAATGTGGATTTTTTTCTCAGCCATCGAGTTGTGCAAGTCTTGAGTATCCGTATTCATACAGATAAAAGTGACTCCTTTGACCTTGGAATTTATCATGTGGTTCACAGCATTTTTACCGGAGCCTCCGATACCGATGACCATAATTCTAGCGAAACTCTCTATCTCTGGATTTACTTTAGGCATAATGTTTTTTCTTTTCAGCCTTATTTTAAAAGGCTTATTCGTCCTTAATAATTTTTCGGCCGAAATTTAAAATTAAAAATTGTAATAGTTTTATACTAGCAGAAAACAAAATAAATGCAAAGTAATGAAAAAAATTTAAACCCTAAGGCATCTACTTTGAGGAAGTACTTGGAGGAAGAACCTCCAAGTATTATGTTATGTAAATTCGAGATTGTTTAGTTCATCTTTTTTGGCGCAGGCATCTTGCCAAGCTTCAAGGGAAAATTTCTTATATTCTTCTTTAGATTTAAATTGCTCTAAAATAATCTTTTTATCACAAATATCTTTTATATGGTTTGCTTGAGTATATTCCTCCCAGCTAGAGAAGCTCAATTCTTTTTTATTTTCTCCATTTCTACTGTAGTTATTTAAATTTATATATGCACTTACTCGAAGTAAATATTCATTTGAATCAATATGTTTACCTTTAAATTTTCCCTGAAATAGCGCTCCATTTCTTTTATGTTTTTCATTAAAATACATAGTGTATCCAGTACCAAGTCGTTGCATGAATTTTTCTATACCATTTTCAATTATTGGGGTGATGATAAAGTGATAGTGATTTCTATTTAAACACAAAGCAATAAATTTAACCAACTTGGAGGTTCTTCCTCCAAGTTCCTTTTCTTTCACAAAACTATTTTCATATAAACTTCCTATGGGGTTTTTTGTGTTAAATTCCTCAATGCTCTGTAAAAATCTTTGCAAGTCCTTTTTGTCAGAAAAAACATCTCTTTTATCAACACCCCTATTATAAATATGATAGTATTCTCTCTCTACAAATTTTATTTTTCTCGTTGGCATCGAGGAAATTATAACACTTGGAGGAAGAACCTCCAAGTAGATATTAAGGCATGAGTTGTTTTAAACTGGATTTTATCCAAGCTTTTGTGTCTTTGAAAATATTTGAGAGGGAATTTTCTCCGTAAGATTCGCTGTCTTGAGGAGAAAGAATCAGACCCAGAGCTACAAACCAAGCCGGATCACGCAATTTTGTTTTTATGTTTCCAAAAATATTTGTCGTGGCGACCTTGGAAGGAAGGTGCAGGGCATTTTTACTGAATTCTTCTAAACGAGGAGTGTTTGCGCCACCTCCTATAAACACCACCCCGGCCGGCAGTAGCTCGGAGCGTTTTATTTTTTTTAAATGATTTTCTATGAGTTCAAAAATATCCGAAAAACGCGCTTCGATAATTTCATCCAATTTTTTCTTTGAATATTCCAAAGAAGAATCTCCCAATTTCAAAGCTTCCGCTTCTTCCAAACTTATTTTTAATCCCAAGGCGATGTCGTGTGTTACGTCTGTGGTTCCGATAGAGAAAGTGTAAAATGAAATCAAAGTGTCGTTTTCAAAGACGGCAAGGGTAGTTGTTTCTGAACCAATGTTGACCAAAGCCGAACCGGCTATTTTTTGTTTTTTTGAAAGCGCTATCGTCGCCCCCGCAATAGCTCCCGGAATGATGTCTATCGGGGTTATTCCAGCTTCGCCCAAGACCCCGAGGAGTTCTTCTAGGTGTTTGTGGATGCAAGTGATGATAAGAGCTCGGACCTCAAGTTTGTTGCCGTGCATTCCTTCTGGGTTACCGAAGACTTCCTTGCCGTCAAGCCGGAAAGAAACAGGAAAGATTTGGATAATTTTTTTATTTCCGAGATGCAATCCTTCCTCGCATTCCTCTAAAGCTCTGTTGATATCTAGTTTTGTCACTTCGCTATCAGCTTTTGAAATTATAGCAACCGCTGTGCTTATTTCTCCACGCAGAGTCACTCCTCCGAGGGCGACATAAGCGCGTCTGATTTTTTTTATTCCGGAAGTCTTCTCGGCTTGGGAGAGGGCGTTTTTTAAAGATTTAACTGCTTCTTTTTGGTCTGTGATATAGCCGTGACGCAAGCCCTCGGTCTCGCTCTCGCCAATACCAATAACTTTAGGATTTTTTTCTCCCTTACTAAACTCTCCCACGACGACTCTCGTCATGTGGGTGCCCACGTCTATGCCCACCAAAATATTTCTTATCATTCTTTTGTTCTGCTCTCTCCATTCTACTACTATGTGACATTCCTTTCAAATGAAGCATGCCGTGGATAACTAAGAATCCTAGCAAGTCGCGGAAGTTTTTGTTAAATTTTTTTGTCTCTTTTTTGATAACGGAGGGGGCTAGGATGAGTTCACCGGAATTTTTACTGAGTGAAAACGACAAGACGTTGGTCGGGCAGTCTTTATGACGCCACTTTTTGTTCAATTCCCTTGAAGTTTTTTCATTTACGTAGGCGATAGAGAGGGAATATTTTGGACCCAAGATGTCATTTTTGATACGCAAAATCGGCAAGACTGGAATCCTACTTTTGGTTTTATTTATTACAGATAAAGTTTCTTTCACCTTTTTATCTTATTTTACCCAATTTTCGGAGACGTTCGTTTTCTTTTCTTTTCTTAAGTCGTTTTAAAGTTCCTTGTTTTACTTTAAGTTTTGATTCCTTCCTCTCGCTATAACGGGAGCCCTTCACTTTTTGGATGATATTTGACTCCTGCATTTTACGGGAAAAACGGCGTAAAAGGCTGGCGTTGTTCTCGCTTGGATTTTTCTTCACTTCTATTATTGTTTTTGCCATTCGTTATAGATTATCACAAATAAAATTTATCGCAAGCGGGCGTAATGGAATTTACCCATACACTATATATAGTGTATGGGTTTACTTTTTGAAAAATAAAAGATAAGATAGGGAAATGAAACAAACCAAAGACTATATAACAGAAGAAAAAAGAAAAGCGCTGGAAGAGGAATTAAAAGACTTGAAAGGTCCGAAAAGGAAAGAAATTTTGGAAGCTTTGGCCTATGCCAAATCCCTAGGAGACCTTGCCGAGAATGCCGAGTACCACCAAGCGCGTGAAGACCAAGGCAAGTTAGAAGCCAGAATCGCCAAAATAGAGCAGATACTTCGCTCTTCGGAAGTAGTTTCGGGTGGCGGGGGTGAGATGATTGAAGTGGGTTCCAAGGTGGTGGTGCAAAAAGAAAATCATGGAAAGAATCAGGATGAAAAGAAAACTTATATTATAGTCGGCTCGGAAGAAGCTGATATGGCGCAGGGGAAAATTTCCAACCGTTCCCCGTTTGGTGAAGCGCTTTTCGGAAAAAAGAAAGGAGCTAATATTTCCTTTGATACTCCGAAGGGTAAAGTGCATTATAAAATCGTTAGTGTGTCCTAATTAGAATCCAAAGTATGTCTTTGATTGACGAAATAAAAGATGCAAGATTAAAAAAACTTGAACTTCTCAAAAAGAAAGGTATAAACCCATACCCAGCCGAAGCAAAAAGAGAAATGTCTTTGGGAGAAGCTTCCGAGAATTTTGAAACTCTAGAAAAAGGGGGAGAGGCAAAATGGCTTGCGGGACGAGTGATGTCTATCCGCGGGCAGGGGGCTATAGTTTTTATCACCCTTGATGATGGCACCGGAGTGTTCCAAGGGCTTCTTAAAAAAGATTCTTTGGGAGAAGAAAAATTTGATTTTTTTGGCGAGGTGGCAGACATTGGGGACTTTGTGGAGATACAGGGAACTTTTTTTGTGACCAAAAGAGGGGAGAAGACACTGGAGGTAAAAGACTGGAACATGCTTACCAAAACTTTGCTTCCGCTTCCGGAGAAATGGCATGGACTTACAGATGTGGAAGAGCGCTTCCGCAAAAGGTATTTGGATATTTTGATGGACAAAGAAGTACGGGAACTACTCGAGAAGAAGACAAAATTTTGGGAAGTGACTAGGAATTTTATGGTGAGTCATGGATTCTTGGAAGTAGAGACGCCGACACTCGAAGTGACAACTGGTGGAGCCGAGGCTACGCCCTTCAAAACTTACAATGAAGATTTTAAACTTCCGCTTTATTTGAGGATTTCTATCGGCGAGCTTTGGCAGAAGAGACTGATGTCGGCTGGATTTCCGAAAACTTTTGAAATCGGACGCGCTTATAGGAATGAAGGTAGTGATGCGAATCACTTACAGGAGTTTACCAATATGGAATTTTATTGGGCGTATGCGAACTATAAAGACGGTATGAAGCTTGCCGAAGAGCTTTATAAAAAAATTGCGCTAGAAGTTTTCGGTAAAACTTCGTTTGAAACTCGCGGGCACAAGTTTGACCTCGGGGGCAAGTGGGAAGAGATAGATTATCGCGAGACTGTCAAAAAAGAAACCGGTATAGATATTTTAAACACCACTTATGATGAAGTGAAAAATAAATTGGAAACACTTGGCGTGGAGTATGATGGCGAGACCATGGAGCGCTTGGTGGATACGCTTTGGAAATATTGCAGGAAGAATATTTCCGGACCGGTATTTTTGACGGGACATCCGAAACTCGTCTCTCCGCTTTCTAAATCCATGCCGGAGAATCCCGAGCTCACCGAGAGATTTCAAATAATTATCGCGGGCTCGGAAGTCGGGAATGGCTTTTCGGAATTAAACGACCCCCTAGACCAGTTGGAGCGATTTAATGCGCAACAAGAATTGATTGACCGCGGAGACAAAGAAGCTATGATGCCGGACTATGAATTTGTGGAAATGCTGGAACATGGCATGCCACCGACTTGCGGTTTCGGTTTCGGTGAAATGCTTTTTGCTTTCCTTGCTGACAAACCTATCCGAGAAACTCAATTTTTCCCACTTATGCGACCAAGATAAAGAGTTGCGGAAGTCCGTCTTCCGCACTAAAAGGGAAGGAATAAAAAAAGACAGACCACAAATGGATCTGCCCTTCAGGCCGGGAATGCTCTTCCCCCCACTAAATCTATTTCACCAATCGGGACGCGAATATAATTCCCGGTTCTGTTTGCCCCCCTTTGAATTAGGAGGCTTTCACGTGTGTCGGGCGCGATAGGCCTTCGTCACGTGGACTTTTTCTTCGAATCGAAAAAGTCACTTTCATAATAACACATTTACAATATTTAGCAAGTTTTTTACATAGTAGGGTTATCCACAGGAGGGCTCTTTTGCTATAAAAAGGGCAGTGGTATACAATGTATACCAAGTGGGAAAAAGTGGGAAATAAAAATTTATGCTCATCGGCGAATACATACATACTATAGATCAGAAAAACAGAGTGTCCGTTCCGGTAAAATTCAGGAAGGAACTCGGTCGGAAAGTTATTATCACTCCTGGGCTTGATAACTGTCTGTTCGTTTTCAACATGAAGGGTTGGGAAAAAGTTGCCAAGAGATTAATGTCTTCCGAAAACGATTTATCTTTCCTCCGCGCTGACCAACGAAGTTTCAATCGAAACATGTTCGGGCAAGCTATGGATGTGGAGATAGATTCAATCGGGCGGATACTTTTACCGGACGTTTTGAAAGACAAAATCAAGCCGAAAAATTCTGTTGCGATTATCGGAGTAGAAGACCGGCTAGAAATTTGGAACGATGAAGTTTGGAAAAGCTATAAGGAAAAAGCCAGAAACGAAGCGGAAGCATTAGCAGAAAAATTGGCGGGCAGAAAAGATGAGTAAAGAAGTAAAAGATACGGTTTCGGTTCACAAGAGTGTTCTTTTAAATGAAGTTATACAAGGTTTGCATTTGAGCGATAAGTCGGTGGTGGTTGACGGCACTTTTGGGGGTGGTGGACATTCGAGCGAGATTTGCAAAAGATACCCGAAGGCTAAAATCATCGCGATTGACCAAGACAAGCATGCTTGGGTTAGCGCTAAGAGCAAGTTTAAGGGAATCAAATGCGACATTTCTTTTTTCAATATAAATTTCCGCGATTTGGAAAATGTTTTGGTAAAAGAAAAGTTAGCGACGGTTGACGCAGTTTTGTTTGACCTCGGACTCTCGTCAGACCAGCTAGAGAATTCCGGCAGAGGATTTTCTTTTCTAAAGGATGAGCCACTCCTGATGACAATGAAAGAAAATCCTTCGCCAGAAGATTTGACTGCCCGGGACATAGTGAACACTTGGAGCGAAGAGAATATCGCGGATATCATCTACGGCTATGGTGAAGAAAGGTTTTCAAGGAGAATTTCAAAAGCAATTGTAGAGAGCCGGAAGAAAAATAAGTTTGAAACGACTTTTGATTTGGTGGGAGTGGTGGAGGCAAGTGTGCCCAAAGTAGCGAAGCGGGGCCGGATACACCCGGCGACAAAAACTTTTCAAGCATTGCGGATAGCAGTGAACGACGAGTTAAATACGCTAGATATCGGTTTGAAAAAAGGGTTTGAAATTTTGAGGGTAGGCGGACGAATGGCAGTCGTATCGTTTCATAGTTTGGAAGACAGGATAGTCAAGAGATTTTACAAAGCCAAAGAAGAGGCAGGGGAAGCGAATTTGATAAATAAAAAACCGATTGCAGCAAGCGAGGGAGAGTTAAAAGAAAATCCCAGAGCTCGAAGCGCCAAGCTCCGAATAATAGAGAAAATATAAAATCAATAGAAAATAATGAGACAAGCAAGTTTAAAACTAAAAAATTACGCATCCAATGTATTTGCTGTGGATAGCAATAATTTACAGAAGAAAATTTTACACACGATACTCCTGTCTTTCGGAGCGCTTGCGGTATGTTATGTCTTAATTATTACAAGTACTATTTTTAATATTATTGAACGCAAAGCTCTCGAGACGAAAACGCGCATGGTTTTGAACGAAGTAAGTGAACTTGAAGTGCTGTATCTCTCGATAGGTAAAGATGTAGATATCTCTATGTCTCGCGCCATGGGTTTTGTAGAAACGAAAACGAATTTTGCGACTCGCAAGTCTATTGGCAGTCTAACGCTTGCGCAAAATGAAATCTAACGCATCTTCCATTTTTTCTTTTAGGACGAAAGTTTTATCTATATTGATTTTAATTTTTGCCTCTATTTTGATCGGCAAGCTCTTTTTGGTGCAAATAATACACCGAGAAGCTTTTGCCGACGAAGCCAATAAACAATACTTTACTCCCTCGGCGGGTGTTTTTGAGCGAGGCACAATTTTTTTTAAAACCAAAGATGGTTCTTTGGTTTCGGCAGCCACCCAAATGGCTGGATTCAAACTCGTTGTCAACCCGAGTGAGATTTCTGACCCCGAAGATGTATATAAAAAATTATCCACGAAGCTCTCTATAAACCAAGAAGAATTTCTTAAAAAAACAGAAGACAGAAATGATACTTATGCAGAAATAATCGATCATTTATCGCAAAAACAAATGGAAGCTATATCTCTTCTCAAAATCCGTGGTGTTTCGCTTGTAAAAGAAAAATGGCGATTTTACCCCGGGGGTAGTTTGGCTTCACACACTTTAGGTTTAGTAGGGTACAAGGGCGATGAATTGGGCGGGCGCTATGGATTAGAGAGGCAGTATGATGATGAACTCTCGCGAAACAAAGACAATCCATATATAAATTTCTTTGCTGAAGTTTTTTCAAATATTAAGGAAAATTTCTCATCGCCGGAAGAGAAAGACGGGGATATCATAACCACTATTGAACCCTCGGTACAGGGATTTTTAGAAAAAGAACTTTCACAAGTCAAGGCAAAATGGGCTGTTGATTCAATAGGCGGAATAATTATGAATCCTAAAGACGGGGCGATTTATGCAATGGGAGCGTTACCCCAATTTGACCCAAATGATTTCAGCGGAGAGAATATTTCTGTTTTTGCAAACCCTCTGGTAGAGCGAGTGCTTGAATTCGGCTCGGTAGTGAAACCTCTGGTGATGGCAGGGGCGCTTGACGCAGGCGCAGTCACAGCGGGCACTGCGTATAATGACACCGGCTCGGTCTGGATTGAAAAAAAAGAAATTTTCAATTTTGACAAGAAGGGGCGGGGACCGGACACCACCATGCAAGAAGTTTTAGGAGAGTCACTCAACACTGGGATGGTTTTCGTGTATCAAAAGCTTGGCAAAGAAAAATTGCGCGAATATCTCTATTCTTTTGGAATTAAAGACAAGACAGGGATAAATCTTCCAAACGAAACGAGTGGACTTACTTCTAATTTGGATATAAAAAGTTCTCGCGAGATAGAGTATGCCAATGCTTCTTTTGGTCAAGGTATAGCCATGACGCCGATATCGGTAGTGCGTTCACTTGCCTCTCTTTCAAATGGAGGGTATCTGGTCACACCGCATGTGGTGGATAGCATAAAATATAATAACGGTATTTCAAAAAAAATAATTTATCCCGACCCTGTGCAGACAAAAATAAGCGCGGAAACCAGTGAAGAAATAACCCGAATGTTGGTAGAAGTCATGGACAAGTCCCTCAAAGGAGGATTGGCAAAATTAGAACACAACAGCATCGCCGTGAAAACCGGTACGGCGCAGGTTGCGAATCTAGAGGGAGGAGGATATTATGAAGACAAGCATACGCATTCTTTTGTAGGATATTTTCCGGCTTATGACCCAGAGTTTATAATATTTCTTTATGCGGTAAATCCCAAAGGAGTGCAGTACGCTTCCCAGACTTGGGCAGACCCGTTTTTGAGTATCACAAAATTTTTACTGAACTATTACAAAATCCTACCGGATAGATAATGAGAACAACTCTAAAGAAGATAATATATTTTATTTTACAGCTGGAAGCACGGCTGGTGGTTTGGAAGTATAAACCAAAAATAATCGCAATCACCGGCTCGGTGGGCAAGACTTCCACCAAGGATGCTATCTATGCAGTGCTCAAGGGAGTCACTTATGTTCGTAAAAGCGAGAAAAGTTATAACAGCCAAATAGGACTTCCGCTCACTATACTTGGAGTTCCAAATGGTTGGAATAATTTGCATTTATGGTTAAGAAATCTAGCAAAAGGTTTGTGGCTTGTTGTTTACCCTCATAAATATCCGGAATGGTTGGTGCTTGAAGTAGGTGTCGGCAAGCCTGATGATATGCGGACGACAGCCTCGTGGCTAAGGACCGATGTAGTGGTGATGACGGCCATCGGTGAGACCCCGGTGCATGTGGAATTTTTTGAGTCGCGCAAACACTTGGTGGAGGAAAAAGAAAAACTTATCAAGACCCTAAAGAGGGATGGGTTTTTGGTATTGAACGCCGACGATGAAACGATTCTGGAGATGAAACACAAGACGAAAAATCGGGTGGTGACTTATGGATTCAAAGAAGGTTCCGATATTCTGGCTTCCGGAGAAAATATCGCTTACGATGATGTCGGTATCCCGAGAGGAATCATTTTCAGAATTGATGAAGGAGGTAAGAGTCTGCCAGTAGAGATAGATGGAGTTTTCGGCAAGAACCATATCTATGCGGTGCTGGCATCGCTAGCTATTGCCTCGGCGTTAAAATTCAATCTCCTAGATGCGATAAGTGCGCTTAGAAATTACGATGCTCCGCCGGGGCGAATGCGAATACTCCCAGGCGAGAATGGCACACTCATAATTGATGACTCTTACAATTCCTCTCCGCACGCTTCCACATCGGCATTGCAAACTCTAGGCGAGCTAAAACCTAAAGGGAGGAGGATAGCGGTCTTGGGCGACATGCTGGAGCTTGGTCGTCATACCAAAGAAGAGCATGAAAAAATCGGTGGGATTGCCAAAGAAAATGTGGAAATTCTCCTAGTCGTGGGGCAGAGAGCAAAATCTATCAAAGACGGCGCGCTAGCTTCCGGAATGAAAGAAAAAGCAATTTTTGAATTCGGGAACGCGCGCGAAACCGGAGAATTTTTAAAAACTTTTATTAAAGAAGGGGACATAATTTTAGTCAAAGGCTCGCAAGGCATGCGGATGGAGCGCGCGGTTGCAATGATTCTCAAAGATAAAGAAAACAAAGAACGTCTCCTTGTGCGTCAAGAAAAAGAATGGCTGGCGAAAGAATAAAAGTTTAAAAATTAAATTTTTGATTTTTAAATTCAAAATGTTATATTTCTCTTACACGGCCTCATCGTCTAACGGTTAGGACAACGGGTTCTCAATCCGTCAATCGGGGTTCGATCCCCCGTGAGGTCACACGAAGTTAAGAGAGCTTTAATTCTTTACTTGTCTTCAGTTAAGCTCTTAATTTCTTCTTCAATTTTATCAATTCTATTTTGCCAGAGTCTTTTATTTATTGAGTCTCCAGCGTTGCCCCTGTTATATTTATATATTTGTATTTTTCTTTTTAGAATCTTTAGCTTGTCATCAAGAGTATTGGTATCCTCGTTTTTTACCTCTTTTATTTCTTCTTTTACTTCTCCTTTATCTTTATCTGTTTTTTCTAGCTTTTCTATCTGGCCATCTAGATCAGATATCATATCTTTGTATTTTTGTATTATTTTTTCATCACCACCTCTTCTTCTTTCAGCCTTTAATCTGGAATAAATATTCCCGCGTCGAATTATTAGCTCTTCAAGCTTTTTATTTTCTTCTCTTTGTGGGTGATAAAATTCTTCTTGTGGCACAGACAGATTAGTTAAAGGGTATAATACTCCAAGTTTATTATTTATGGGTTTTTTTGTCAACTTGTTGTGTTTTATGACATTTTAGAGTTATCATATACCTATGCAACTAATTGAAGAATTTGATGCGAAAGGGAAGAGGCTTAGTCCGAAATTGGCGGAAGGTATAAAAAATTATCTGATAGATATAGATGGCACTATTTGCGAAGATATTCCAAATGAAGAGCCGGAGCGGATGCTTACCGCTCTAGAGCTTCCGGGCGCCAAAGATATTATACTCAAGTGGTATGACGAAGGGCACATCATTACTTTCTTTACTTCGCGCACAGAGGCTCATAGGGCAAATACAGAAGCGTGGCTCAAGGGGCACGGATACAAATATCACGGCATAATTTTTGGTAAACCCCGAGGCGGGAATTACCACTTAATAGATGACCGCACCGTGCGGGCGACCCGTTTCAACGGCAAATTCACTCCGTTTGTAAAGGTTTCAAAAGAGATTTTAATTTTTGAAGAGTAGCCGCGTGAGAACATTTTCTTTTACGCGGGAATAACATATAAAAAAATTGTCTTGCCTGCGGGTACAGACAAGACAATTGGTTGATGATAGCTAATAGCCCTAAAGAGCATTAGCGAGCATTCTTTTTTTGTTTGCGCGAGAAGCTGGCATCACTTTTTGGAGAATTTTTTTTACCTTTTTTCTCGCTCTTTTTGTGATAGGTTTTGGCTTTGTAGGTTCGAGGGTTTTAATCCACTTATCGAGAAGTTTGATTTTTTTGTCAAGACTCTCTTTGACACCCTGCCCCCCATTTTCATTAAGGAGAAGGGCTCTTTTTCTCGATGCAAACGCGCTTCTTTTCTTCTTCAGTTTCGCAAGTTTTGTTAGCGATAACTCAAATTGGGAGTTCCCATTTTTTACGTGTCCATTCTCTTTTGACATGCTCATAGGTTAAAAATTTTAAAATATTACAAAAATCTGTCTCCATTTTACTTATAAAACATCTTCTGTCAAATTAACAAAAAAATAATTTTTTAGATTTAAGAATCTTTGTCTGATTTGACTTATTTTAAATAGAATGCATAATTTAAACAGATTTAAATGTCCTTGTGGAATATTCCACTTTTTCTTCCCATACTTTCAACCTATATCCAAGACTTCTCCTTTTTTTACGCGTGCCTGACATACTTTTAGGTTTTTTAATGATTTGGACTAGAATTCTCTTCAACTTTACTACACTTTCCCTTTTTGTCAAATAAAAATTTAATTTATTCCTCAATTCTTGGTCTATCTATTGCAATAGAGGAAAGCTCCGGCGAAGTGCCGGCGATGCGAAGCACGTCTTTGTCTATTTTTTTGAGTTCTTTGCCGGAAGCGTTGTAGTGGTTCACTACGGTGGATAACGATGTGCCGAGCTTGGCGTGATACTCGTCAAAGCTTTTTAGGTGTCGTCCTAAGTCTTCTACCTTTTTAATTATCTCTTTAGCGCTCTCTTCTATTTGGAGCGCCTTGAGCCCTTGCAACACAGTTTGCAAGTAGGCGAGAAAAGAAGTAGGGGAGGTGATGATGACTTTATATTTACCGGATGCGCGCTGGATTAGGGATTCATTTTCTTCATCATCTTTTAGTCCACCGATTTTGTTTGTGATTAAATCGTAGTAAATTGCTTCATGAGGGATGAACATAAAAGCAAAATCCGTGGTGCCTTGGGTGGGTTGCACGTATTTTGCGGTCTCGGTGATTCTATTTTTCAAGTCGTTTACAAAAAGTGTCTCCAGTCTTTTCTTCTCTGTGGGGTCGCGCTCTTCTGCCATCTTATTATAATTTTCAAGTGAGAATTTTGAATCTATGGGAATGATTTTATCTTTCACAAAAACCACGGCGTCAACGATAGTGCCGTCGGGAAAAGGGTATTGCATTTGGTATGAGCCGGGAGGAAGCACATTTTTCAAAACAGTTTCCAGATAATATTCGCCGAGGATTCCGCGCTGTTTCGGATTTTTCAAAATATTTTCCAAGCTCTGGAGTTGATCTGCAAAAGAGATGACTTGCTTGTTGGTCTCATCAAGGCGGGTCAAGCGCTCAGTCACGTCGCGAATTATTTTATTTGATTCACTAGAGTGAAATTTCAAACTCTCATTCATCTGCTTGTGGGTCTCGCCGATTTTAGAGTCCACTGTTCTAGTGAGCTCAATCATTTGCTGGTGGAGTAGTCCCAAGGCCGAACTATCATTTCCGCCTTCTTTTTTCTTATTCAAAATGAGATACACCAGTATCCCTCCACCCACAACCCCGATGATTATCCATGCAATGTTTGACATAGTCTTATTTTAGCATTTTAAGTTTATAAACAAAAACTCTGGCCTTATGCCAGAGTTGTATAATCTTCTAAAAATAATGTTTTAATGTATAAATCCAATCTTTGTGGATTTTCTTTTTTTAAATACTAATTTACCTAACTCAAGCGGTCGCAGGAATTAGGTAATTTAGGTTTATTGATTTATAATCACAGTATGGGTATTTTAGAAAAGGAAA
>Ga0209541_10012514_pt1 | contig 13120 bp, 11 predicted proteins | sample RifCSPlowO2_01_FD_184027 | JGI IMG/M metagenome (GOLD analysis project Ga0209541, IMG submission 184027) | Groundwater microbial communities from Rifle, Colorado - Rifle CSP2_plank lowO2_0.1 (SPAdes) (version 2) | ecosystem: Environmental > Aquatic > Deep subsurface > Groundwater | place...
AAAATATTTTCAAAGCCGTTTCCAGTTCAACGGCTTCTTGCCAGCCTTTTTCGCTGTAATGATTGATTCTTAAAGCTTCCGGGTCGGCTAATTCAAGATGCCGAGGTTTTATTTTAATCTCCCATTCTTCCAAAACTGAAAAATCGCGGCCATCAACCTTGACCAACCCCAATTCAATCAATTCGTGATTCAAGTCCAAACCGGTGGTTTCGGTATCCACAAAAGATAAATTAAAATCTTTCAAAGAAATTTTTTTTATCTGGTTATTCATTTATTTTTAGATTATTTAACGCCTCCAAGCCCGGCAATTTTTTGCCCGCCAGATATTCCAGCATCGCTCCTCCGCCGGTAGAAATGAATACATTGGCTTTTAGCTTATAGTTTATAGCTTTTAGATTGAGCGAAGCGATTGTTTCTCCGCCGCCGATAACAGTTTCAGCATTTTTATTTTTTAGAATCGCCGCGGCTATTTCTTTCGTCCCCTTGGCAAATCTTTCATTTTCAATCAATCCCATCGGACCGTTCCAGACAATAGTCCCGGCATTTTTAATGAATTTTTGATATTCCTTTATCGTTTCCGGCCCGATATCCAAAATTTGTTTCCGATAAATTACCGTATCCCGCGGTAAAACAATCTTCCGGCCCAAACGGCTCGCCATTCCGGCCAAATCCACTTCTTTCTCATAAAGCGAATCTCCCACCGGCAGTCCTTGGCTGGCGAAAAAAGTATTAGCCATCGCTCCGCCAATCAAAAAATAATCGGCTTTCTTTGAAAAATTATCAATCAGGCCGACTTTGTCCGAAACCTTGGCTCCGCCCAAAATCACAATCAAAGGTTTTTTAAATTTCGCCGTCGCCGAATTCAGATTCTCAACTTCTTTTTCCAAAACCAAACCGACGTAACTCGGCAAAAATTCAGTAATGGCGGACACGGACGCGTTTTCCCGATGAGAAACGGCAAAAGCGTCGTTGACATAGATATCCCCAAGAGAGGCCAATTTTTCGGCAAATCGCTTATCGTTATTTTCTTCTTCGGCGAAAAATCGCAAATTTTCTAAAAGGAAAACGCTGCCGACAGGCGAATTCTCAATTTCGCTTTTTAATTTTTGGGAAATGCCGAAATCAATGAAACGAACCGGTTTTTTGAGCAACTGGGAAAAAATTTTCGCGAATGGCTTTAGTGAATAGTTTCCAGTTTTAAGTTTTAAGTTTTTAGTTTTTTGCGGTCTTCCGCGATGGCTTAAAATAACCACCTTGGCTTCATTTCCGGTCAAAAATTTTATGGTCGGCAAAATCGCAGTTATTTTCAAAGGAACCCGTATAAATCCGCGCGCTAATCCGTATAAATCCGCGTTTTGGATATTTAAATCCACCCGGAGAAGGCAAATTTTATTTCGGAGCTGATTCGGTTTTAATTGACTTAAGAATTTCATTGATAATTTTTTCAAATTCTTCTGTTTTCAGACTGGCTCCTCCGACCAAAGCGCCTTCAATTTCCGGATATTTCAAGTAATCGGCGATGTCTCTGGAATCAACCGAACCGCCGTACAACAATCTTGAATCTTGAACCCCGAATTCCGATTTAAGAATATCTTTGATAAACTTTATCATTTCCAAAGCTTTTTCCGGCGGGCAATCATCGCCGGTGCCGATCGCCCAGACCGGTTCATACGCGATTACTATGTGATTGTGGAATTTAGAATTTCTAAAACAATTTTCTAATTGTTCTTTAATGATTTTTTCGGCTAATCCCTTTTTCTTTTGTTCCAAAGTTTCGCCTACGCATAATACCGGAGTTAATCCATTTTCAATAACTGCTTCAACTTTTCTGGCAACCATTTCATCGGTTTCGCCCAGATAATTCCGCCGTTCCGAATGGCCGACAATCACGTATTCCACGCCCAGATTTTTCAGCATCAACGAAGAAATTTCACCAGTGTAAGCCCCGTGATCTTCCCAAAAACAATCTTGCGAGCCGAGCTTGGCTTTTAGCTTATGGCTTATGGCTTTTAGTAATTTCGCCAGCGGTTCCAAATAAATAAACGGCGGGCAAATGATTAATTCTAAAGAATTCGGAATTTGTCCCGCTGGGCGGGATTTCGCGCTGCGGGATAATTTAGAATTTAGGATAGCGCCAAAAAGACCCCCGGCTTCTTTAAATGTTAAGGGATTCATCTTCCAATTGGCGATTATAATTTTATTGTTCATGTTGACATTGTACCAGCATTATAAATGACTAAATAATAACAACCGACGACTTACTATTATAAATGGACGATCGTTCCAAAATAATAGTAAATTGGAAAATTTCATTATGAAGAAATATTCTTTTTTAAATACTCCGCCGCTTTTTCCGGTTCAATGGCGGATATTTCCATCATCGTTCCGATTTCAAATCCAGCCGGAATAGCGGTTTTCGGCAAAATAGTGAAATGCCAATGATAAGAGTCGTGATTCCCTTTATCGTTAGAAGGAGCGGTATGCAGATAAAAATTATAAGCCGGGTCGTCAAGCGCTTTGTAAAGAGCCCGCAAAGCGATTTTGAAAGCCTCGGCCAAATGCCATTTTTCTTTTTCGGTGATTTTCTCAAAATAGGCTAAGTGTTTTTGGGGAGAAATAATCATTTCAAAAGCCGTTTTGGAGGCAAAAGGACAAATTACCAAAAAATCCTTATTTTCAAAAACTACTCTTTTTTTAACTTTTTTTTCCCATTCGTTCATTCGGCAATAAATGCATTTTTTGTTAACCCTCCGATATTCTTTAGAATTTAAAAGAGATTTTCTTGAATCAACGTCAACCAATGGCGTGGTGATAATTTGGGAATGAGGATGTTCTATTGAAGCTCCGGCTTCCCGACCGTGATTATGGAAAATGGAAATGTGATTGACGAACTTTTTGTCCTTTAAATCCAAGTATCGTCTCTGATAAACGTCAATCACTTCCTTGATTTCTTCATTAGAAAATTGAGCTAACTGTTTTTCGTGATTTTTGGTTATCACCACCTCGTGAAACCCCAAGGCATTAATTGTTTGATACAAATTCCCTTCAACGCGCTTGTCTAAACTTTCTCCCGGACTGAAAGCCGGATACTTATTGGGAACGACAATGGTCGTCCAGTTTTCGGGAATTTTAGCCCCTGGTTCAAAATCAATTTTTTCGTCTTTAGAAAAAACAAGCGTCGGCGTTTCCTGATCTTTCAAGTCGCAGAAAGGGCATTGATTTTCAAGAAATCTCTTTTTTTCGCGCTTTTCCTTTTTAAAACTTTCCGGTCTTTTGGCGCGGCCGGTGGCAATTACCACCCAGTCCTTGGACGCCAAATCAAAGCGTAATTCCGAAAGCAATTTTATGTTTTTATTCTTATTCATAATCTCAAGCGGATTTTCAAAATTTCCCAAAGAAATTGAAAATAAGACGAAAATTTCACCTTGGAATGAATATCGTTAACCCAGACCACGGGAATTTCTTTGATTTTATAACCGAATTTTTTCCCCAAAACCAAGGCTTCAACGTCAAAAGCCCAGCGGTTGGTTTTCATCAATCGGAAAATTTTTTCGGCGGCTTCTTCGGAAAAACATTTGAATCCGCACTGGGTGTCCCAAAGCCCGGGCAAGAGCAAAATCTGGATAATGATATTGCCCGCGTTGCCCAAGAAACGTTTATAAAACGGCTGGGGCGGCACCAATTTGGCGCCTTTGACGTCCCGAGAACCGATAATAATCTGATAATCGGCCAAATACGGCATCATTTTCTGAAACTGGTCCGCCGAAGTGGCGTTATCGGCGTCCATAAACAACCGCCATTGCCCCTTGGCTTCAAGCATCCCCTGGCGAACCACCCAGCCCTTGCCGTGATTTTTCTCGTTTTCAATAATCCGGAGATTTTTTATCAGATGACTCAATCTTTTGGCGATGTCAATCGTGGCGTCTTTGGAGCCGTCGTCAACCACGATAATTTCGTAATCATAACCAACCGCCGAAAGATGCTTGTCAACGTCAATCAAGGTTAAAGGCAAACGCTTGGCTTCGTTGTAAGTGGGAATAATGACTGAAAGAAAAGGTTTCATAAATAAATAATTTAGAATTTAGAACTTGGGACTTGGGACTTGGAATTTTTAAATATCAGAAACCGATAACTAAAAAAGTTCCACAAAAAAGAAAAGGCCACCGATACCAAAACCGAAATATTAGCCCAGACAACAGGGCTGATGCCGCCCAACGGCCCCACCACATTGTTCAAAAACGAAGCCACGCCGTTGTTTATCAAAAATCCGATGAAAGTAAATAAAAGAAAACGGGAGTATTCAGTCGGGCTGGTGGCAGTCGCGCTTTGAAAAGACCAAAATTTATTCCAGAAATAACTATTGGTGGCCGACGCCAGAAAAGCCGGCGCCAGAAATAAACTGAAATAAACGCCTTCGGTAATGCCCGTGAAACGCATTAATAAATTTATAATAGCGAATCCTAAAAATGTATTGAGAAAACCCACCGCGCAAAATTTTCCGAATTGACGCAAAGACGACCAGAATTGACTAAGGTAAAAAGCCGCCGCCAGCAACAAAGGAGCCAAAATGGTGAAACCGACCACCGAAAACAAAATCAGTTTCGGAGTAATCGCGATTTTCACGGCGGCGGTCGGCAAAACCAGCCAACCGACCAGAAAACCGATTAAACTAACAAGAAGAAAATCTTTCATAAATTTCTATTTCTGTTTTCTGCTTGTTTTGATTATAAACCGTTCGGCTCAAATCTTTAATTTCTTTGGCCAAGCTGGAATCGGCCGCCGGCGGCAATAAAATCCGGATGCTGAAAGGCCGCGACAAATTTCCTTTGACCAGAATCCGACTGCAGGCATTGAAATTATCTAAGCCGATTAAATCATTGACGGAAAAAACCGGTTCAAATTTATCAATTAAAACTTGAGCGTCGTTTAAATCAACCCTGAAAACAATAACGGAACCGAATTTGTCAACCAGATTAAGCTGGGCCGGTGAAAGTTCTTCGGTTGAACGATGAACCAGATTCAAAAAAAGACCGTATTGGGAAACCGAAGCCAGCGTGATCGCCAAGGAATCGGTGATGTAATTATAAAACTCATCTAGATAAAGATAAAATGGCTGGCGTTTGTCTTCGGGCTGACCGAGGCGCGAAAAAGCCGCCAAAGCTATTTTCTCGGCAAAAATCATTCCCAGCAGATTGGCGTTCTCGTTGCCCAGCCGGTTCTTGGCTAAATTAACCAGAATTATTTTTCCTCCGTCCAAAGCCCGGCGGAAATTAAAAGCCGAACGAGTCTGACCGATAATCGGCCGCAAATAATCATTAGCGATTAAATTATTAAACCGAGAAATGATGAAAGGGGTAATTTCGTGGAGCGCCACTTCGTTTGCCCAAAACTCCGCCATTTTTGAATCAGTCATCTGTTGAATTTTTCTATGACGAAAATCATAACTGGTAAAAATTCTGGGAATATCAAGCAGGGTGGACGGGTCGTTTCGGCTGTCAGCCAGTAAAAGCCGAATCGCGTTTTTCAAATATTTTACAAACAGCGGACTAATTTCATCATTAGTTTCTCCGGTAAAAAGTTTTTGGAAAATGCTGCCGGTTTCCTCAATAATAAATTCTTTTTCTTCGGGGTTGTCGGTGTTAAATTCCAAAAGATTCAAACCGAAAGGACGCCAGATATCCGTCGGGTCAAAATAAATCACGTCTGCCATTCGTTCGCGGGGGATATTTCCGATAACCCCCTGAATAATGTCGCCCTCGGGGTCAATAATAGCTGCTCCTTTACCTTGCTTTATGTCGGCAATGGCCAGATTAATAATAGATGTTGATTTTCCGGTACCGGCCTGGCCGATAATTTCCAGATGACGCGCCCGGTCGGAATAATCCAAATAAATGGGCTGAACTTTTCCTTGAAAAACATTCTCGCCAATAATAACGCCTCGGCTGGAAAGTCCGGCTGGCGGCCTAACCTCTTTTGATTTCAGCCATTTGATTCTCGGAATGATTGTTGAACTAATCGGAAAATGAAAAACACTGGCCAATTCCTCGCTGTTTAAAATCAGAGATTCTTCTTCGTCAAATGTCCTGAAACAAAAACCGAAATGAAAATTGGCGATATTTTTCGGCTTGACCACTTTCAATTCGTTTTCCCGCAGACTGGCAAAAGGCGAAAAAGCGCCGATTAAATTTTCAAAAATCTCTTTCACCCGATACGAGCTTGACGCCGAAGCCGCCAAACGCAGATTAACCCGAAACAAGGGCTTGGCAATTTTTTCTTTGTTGGTGATTTTCCGGCGAATCGCTTGAGAAGCCGGCTTAAAAACCAACTGCAAAGCCGCTCCTTCGCCCACTTCCTCCAATTTAGCCAGAACCGCTAAAATCGGGGCAAAAGTGTCGGCGCCGGCCTGCTCGTAAGTTCTTATGGGCAAAGACAGCTCGTGAGCCAATTTCAAATACGCTCCTTCATTAAAGCCCTGGGGGTTAAAAACATCATAATCGTCAACCTCGTCAAGCTGAACGCCCGGCCAAATTTTCTGGATTTGGCGGCCGACAAAATCAAGCGTCTTTCCGTCGCCGACTAAATAAAAATGAATTTCTTCGCCGACATGATGAACGGCCGCTTCCAAAACGACCGGATTGTTAAAACCGCCCAGTAAATCAAAAAAATTCTCGGAAAGCCTGATTTCGTCTTTCCAGCCCAAGGCTGGTCCGCCTTCGGCGGAAAAATTTCTTTCTCCTTTGGGAAATTTCAATAAAAGCAAAGAGTGTTTCCGGAAAACAGGTTGGCCGATTCTTCCGCTTTGACGGGATTGAAATTTTGAAAATAGCCAAATAATGACCGCTAACGCCAGCAATAAACTCGCAATCTGGAACATAAATTTATTATAATCCAAATTCAAAAAATTAGAAATCACAGAGAAGACAATGCTTGACTGGCCGCGTTAACTTCCGCTTCCTGCTTGGAAGATCCCCGTCCTTCGGCAATTAATTTTTCGCCGACATAAACGCCGATACGAAAATTTTTTTGATGATCCAGCCCGCTTTCTTCCAAAACTTTATAAGTCGGAGTTGCCTTGAACTTCTCCTGAATCGTTTCCTGCAGAAAACTTTTGGAATCTCGGTAAAGTTGTTTTTTTAGAATTTCATCAAGATGAGGCAACAGAAATCGCGAAATAAAATCATGGCTCAATTTATATCCCCGGTCTAAATAAATAGCCGCCAGAAGCGCCTCAAAAGCGTTGGCTAAAATCGCTTCGCGACCCTTGCCGGTATCTTTGGCCTCGCCTTTTGAAAGAAAAATATAATTTTCCAACCCGATTTCCCGGGCCACCCGGGCCAATATCTGGTAATTTATCAAAGCGGCCCGCAAAACGGTTAGCTGGCCTTCGGCTTGGTCGGGATATTTTTTAAAAAGAAATTCGGAAGTAATCAATTCCAAAACCGAATCTCCCAAAAATTCCATTCGCTCGTTATGAGGCCCCATCTTGGGATTTTCATTAAGATAAGAACGATGGGTTAAGGCCTCTTTGAGCAAGGACCTGTTTTTGAATTCAATTTTTATCTTTTTTTCTAAATTAGATAAGTCCATAAAATAAATTTTCAATTCAGTTTGTTTGAAAATTAAATCATTAAAAATTCATTATAAATTAGTAGATTTTATTTCTTTTCTATTTGTTTAAAAACCGTTCCCAAAACGCCGTTGATGAATTTTCCCGAATTGGGACCGCCGAAATTTTTGGCTATTTCAATAGCCTCGTTAATAGCCACCTTGGCCGGCACTTCTTTCCGGTCGGCGTAAAGCAATTCATAAAGACCGATTCTTAAAGCGTTGCGGTCCACGGCGGAAATTTGACCCAATGGCCATTCCGGAGCCGCCTGCACGATTACTTGGTCCAGCTCCTCGCGATGGTCAATCACGCCCTGGGTCAGTCGCCAAACAAATTCCGGCTCGTCCAGCCCCGGACCGAATTCCTTTAAGTTGCGTTCAATAATTTTTATGAGGTCGGCTTTTTGGCCGTAGAAATCCCATTCGTAAAGCGACTGGAGAACGATGGAGCGGGCTAATTGACGAGAAGCCATATAAAAAATTTAAAATTCAAAATGCGAAATTTAAGTATTTTTCCGCGGCAAGGCTTTTTTATTTTCCACATTGGGGGCACAGCCGATGCGAAAGTTTTGGACCGCCGCAAATCGAACAAACTGCGAATTTGCCTTTTTTTAAAAAGAGCTGGGATCGTCTCCTGCCCACTTTTGATTTTGAATGATGTTTTACCGGTACGCCGCCCATAAATTTGAATTTAGAATCTAGAGTTTAGAATATAGAATACCTGTAAAAAAGTCAATATAAAAGAAAAAGCCCCAAGTAAAAACCCGGGGCCTCGGAAACAAATACTAACCTTGATTTTTTCTTTCGGGCTTTTTTGCCGCAGTCGGTAGAATTTCTTTCAAATGCTTCACATCTCCTTTCAGATATTTTTTTAATTCCTGCCTGGTCAATAAACCGGCCCTCGCTAAAATCCTTATTTCTTCCTTGTTGAGTTGGGAAATGCCCATTTCTTCCGCAATCCCGCTTTCCTTCCCCATCTTAAACATAACCGTCACCGCTGGTTCTAAAAGCAAACCGAAGCTCAATGCTAAATCAATACGATCCCTTAAAGCCATATTCCACCTCCTTTATTGATTTGTTAAATTGCGACTTTCCGTGAATTTGACAAAATTCTAAAATAAGATACTATTTTTGTCAAATAACGCACCTTTAAAAACTGGGGATAGATTGATAATCGGAAAAGGGGGTTGAAAATGGCAAAAAATATTTTTGAGGAGCTGATTGAAGAAACGGAGAAAATCTTGGGAGGTTCTTTCAGAATAGAAGCGAAAACGGAAGGTTGCGACTTTTGTCTTAAAGATTTTGGGAAAGAAAAGATAAGAAAATCTTTCCAAAAAACCGTTAAGTTCGTAATGAAAAATACCCGTCTAAAAAATTTCTGTTTTAGAGAAGAAGAGATCGGCAAGCCCGCTTCCCTGGCTTCGGCTTTTTTAAAGTTAGTTTGCTCCGGCATGAATTTCCTGTCGCACGACGGTCAATATGACGACCAAAGGCACGTTTTGGAGTGTGTCGGTTGCCAGATAACTTTTTTTAAAACCGCGGAGTATTTTACGGCGCAACTGATTTTTGAAAAAGAAAGCGGCTGGCCGGCGACCGTCAAAAGAACTTTCAAAAAAATCTTCAAGAAATTTTTTGATTTTAGAAGAAAGACGGCGGATCGCAAAGAAATTGACGCCGCCGCCACTTCTTTGATTTCTCTCTTATGCCTAGGCGCGTTCATCAACTCCAAAGAAAAGTGGGAAACCGTAAAAAAATATTTTCCTTTGTTTGGAGAAAGAGAAATAAAAACCGAGGAAGTGATTGTTGCCTTAACCAAAGCCACCGACGATAAGCGGAATGATCTAAATCCCGAAGAGTTTGAAAATGTCTTGAAAAAATTAGTTCAATAATTTTATATAAAACCGCTCCTTATATTATGGAGCGGTCTTTTGTTTTTTTGCCAAAAGAATTATGATATTAATGTTCATATGAAATTCGTTCACCTCCATACTCATTCCCACTATTCTCTGCTTGACGGACTGGCTAAAATAGACGACTTGATTAACCGCGCCAAAGAATTAGGCATGGAGGCCTTAGCCTTAACCGACCACGGCAACCTTTACGGCGCCATTGAATTTTATCAAAAAGCGAAAAAAGCCGGTCTTAAACCCATCATCGGCGTGGAAGCGTACGTGGCTCCGCACGGCCGCTTTGACAAACGTTCCCGAATTGACGACCGTCCTTACCATTTAATTCTCCTGGCTAAAAATAAAACCGGCTGGCTGAATCTTCTGCAATTAGTCACCAAATCCAATTTAGAGGGATTTTATTACAAACCCAGGGTTGATAAAGAAATCTTGCGCCAACACCGCGAAGGAATCATCGCCCTTTCGGCGTGCATTGCCGGTGAAATTCCGCGACTGATCGCGGCGGAAAAAATTCCGACAGCCAAAGAAAAAATTTTTGAATATCAAAATATTTTTGGTCCGGAAAATTTCTTTTTGGAAATCAGCCATCATCCGGGAGTTAAAGATTTAGAAAAAATCAACCGGGTCATCATTGAACTGGCCAAAGAGACAAACGCTCCTTTAGTGGCCACCCAGGACATTCACTATCTGAAATCCGAAGATATGCCTTATCATGAAATTCTGTTGGCTGTTCAAACGGGGAACACGGTGAATGACCCTGGCCGACTCACTTTCAAACACGATGATTTTTCAATGCGTTCTCCGGAACAAATGACCGAGCTTTTCAAAGAAACCCCCGAAGCTGTTGCCAATACCGTCAAAATTGCCGATTGTTGCAATTTGGAAATTGAACTGGGAAAAATTCTTTTACCGAGTTTTCCGGCGCCTGACGGACAGGATCCCAATTCTTATCTCCGAAATCTGGTTAACGAAAAATCAACCGGCCGCTTTCCGGGAATAACCGAGGAAATCAAGAAACGCGTTGATTACGAACTTTCGGTGATTGAAAAAACCGGTTTTGCCGATTACTTCCTGATTGTCCGAGACATCATTGATTGGGCCAAAGAGCGAGGAATCGTCGTCGGCCCCGGCCGGGGCTCCGCCGCCGGCAGCCTGGTTTCTTATATTTTGGGCATTACCAATATCAATCCCCTGAAATACGACCTGCTTTTTGAACGGTTTCTAAACGCCGACCGGATTCAAATGCCGGACATTGACATTGACTTCACCGATGTCAGACGCGACGAAGTGGTGGCTTACGTGCGGGACAAATACGGCGCCGACCGGGTGGCTCAAATTATCACTTTCGGGACCATGGCGGCTCGGGCGGCGATTCGCGACGTCGGTCGGGCTTTGGGATTTTCTTACGGTTTCTGCGACCAGATAGCCAAGATGATTCCCCTTACGCCCAACCTGGACAAAAAATCATTGCTGGAAAAATCCCTGGAAGATGTCGCCGAACTTCGCGATCTTTACAAACGCGATGCCAACGCCAAAAAATTGCTTGACTCGGCTAAAAAACTTGAGGGCCTCGCTCGGCACGCTTCCGTTCACGCCTGCGGCTTGGTCATTTCCAAAGAAGCCCTGACTAATTATCTGCCGCTTCAATACGCGCCCCAGGACAAAAACATCATCATCACCCAGTTTGAAATGCACAGCGTTGAAAAAATAGGAATTTTAAAAATGGATTTTCTCGGTCTTCGCAACCTCACTATTATTGAAAACGCTTTGGGCTTGATAAAAGACATCTACCAAAAAGAAATTGATATCAATCAAATTCCTCTTGATGACGAAAAAACTTTTGAACTCCTGCGCGCCGGCGAAACCACCGGCATCTTTCAGCTGGAAAGTTCGGGCATGCGCGGTTATCTTAAACAATTAAAACCCACGGAAATTGAAGACATTATCGCGATGGTGGCCCTGTATCGCCCGGGCCCGATGGAATTAATTCCCCAATATATCAAAAGAAAACACGGCCAGGAAAAAATCGCCTATCTTCATCCGAAACTGGAACCGATATTGGCAAAAACTTACGGCGTGGCTGTTTATCAGGAACAACTGATGACCATCGCCCGAGACCTGGCCGGTTTTTCTTTAACCGAAGCCGATGTTCTAAGGAAAGCGGTCGGAAAAAAAATAAAAGCGCTGCTTCAGTCCCAAGCCGAAAAAATGATTGACGGAATGGTTAAAAACGGCATTGAGAAAAAAACCGCCGGTCAAATTTGGCAATGGTTTGAACCTTTCGCCCAATACGGTTTTAATAAAAGCCATGCCGCTTGCTACGCCCTAATCGGCTACCAGACCGCCTATCTCAAAGCCCATTATCCGGTGGAATTTTTCAGCAGTCTTTTAAACGCCAACAGCGGCGACATTGAACGCATCGCTTTTCTGATTAACGAAGCCAAGCGGGCCAAGATCGCCGTTCTGCCGCCTGATATTAATAAAAGCTACGCCGACTTCACTCCGGAAAACTCCGATAACATCCGCTTCGGGCTTCTGGCCGTCAAAAATATCGGCGCCAATATCGTTTCCATTATTATCGGCGAGCGGGGCCGGGGCGGGCCATTTGAAAGTCTGCCGGATTTCCTGGACCGGATTAACCACCGCGACCTCAATAAAAAATCCCTGGAAAGTTTGATAAAAAGCGGCTGCCTTGATTCTTTCGGAATTGAACGGCAAAATGCCGTTGATAATATTGAAGAACTGTTGAAATTTAATTCCTTAATTAAAAAAAATAAATCAAACAACCAGAATAGTCTTTTTAGCTATCAACCGAAATTGACTTCGCTTAAATTGGAGCCGACGGAAGCCGCCGATTCCAAAACCAGATTGGCCTGGGAAAAGGAACTTTTAGGACTTTATATTTCCGACCACCCTCTAAAAAAACACCTGGCCAAGCTCAAAGACGACCGTGTCCAGTCAATTAAAGAAGCGATTAATTCCGGTCATAAAGACCGAACTCGGCTGAAAACAGCGGGAATAATTGCCAGTATCCAAAAATTCATTACCAAAATGGGCAAACCGATGTTATTTGTAAAAATTGAGGACTTGACCGATAATCTAGAGGTTATTGTTTTTTCCGAAACTCTTGCCCGAAACCCTTTGCTCTGGAAAGAAAACAACATTGTGATGATTAACGGACAACTTTCCCTGCGAAACGGCGAAACCAAAATAATCTGCAACGAAGCCAGGGAACTATAAAATAACTAACGACCAATGACTAATGACAAATTAAATAAAATTCGCCACTCTTTAGCTCATATTATGGCCGCGGCGGTTGGCGAGTTTTTCCCGAATGTGAAATTCGGAATCGGACCGGCTATTGAAAACGGTTTCTATTACGATTTTGACTTGCCCGTTATGGCTTCCGGCGAAGGCGGATTATCCACCGAAGATTTGCCGAAAATTGAAAAAAGAATGAAAGAATTGATAAGACAAAATGTCGCTTTTAAGAGAAAACTGGTTTCCAAAAACGAAGCTAAAAAAATATTCAAAAATCAGCCGTATAAACTTGAATTAATAAAAGACCTGGTTTCCAAACAGATAACCGTTTATCAAAACGGGGAATT
>Ga0209541_10012515_pt1 | contig 13119 bp, 13 predicted proteins | sample RifCSPlowO2_01_FD_184027 | JGI IMG/M metagenome (GOLD analysis project Ga0209541, IMG submission 184027) | Groundwater microbial communities from Rifle, Colorado - Rifle CSP2_plank lowO2_0.1 (SPAdes) (version 2) | ecosystem: Environmental > Aquatic > Deep subsurface > Groundwater | place...
TATCTTAAAGGAAGGTGAAACTCTTTTTAAAAGTCCAGTTGCACTTGATTTTGATTATATTCCTAAAAAGTTTATGCACCGGGAAAAAGAACAGGAGCTAATGGCTTCCTGCATAAAACCTTTATTAAAAAAAAAAAATGGCAGGAATATTATAATAACAGGCAAGCCTGGAATCGGCAAGACACTGGCCTGCAAGAAAGTTTTAGAAGCATTGGAAGAGGAGGAAATTCCAGATTCAGAAGAAGTGAATACAATTTATATAAACTGCTGGAAAAGAAATACAACCTATAAGATAATTTTGGAGTTGTGCGAAAAAATCAATTATAGGTTTACACAAAATAAGAATACAGAAGATTTATTCAATATAACAAAAGAGATTTTAAACAAAAAAAACTGCGTGTTTGTTTTTGATGAAATTGACAAGACAGAGGATTTTGATTTTCTTTATATGATATTAGAAGAGATATACAGAAAAAGTATTTTTTTGATTACTAACAACAGGGAATGGAGCTTCAGCCTGGATAAAAGGATTAAATCAAGGCTTATTCCGGAGATCATTAATTTCAAGCCTTATAATTTAAATGAAGTTCAGGGGATACTGAAAGAAAGGTTAAAATATGCTTTCTATGATAATGTATGGGATGACAATGCTTTCAATATTTTAGTAAAAAAAACGCATGAATTAGAGGATATAAGATCTGGATTATTCCTGATGAAATGCGCAGGAGAGATTGCAGAATCCCAGTCATTAAAAAAAATTAACAATGAGCATGTTGAAAAAAGTATTGAAAAATTAGATGTATTATTTATTAAGAACTCTGATTCATTAAAGGATGAGGATAAGTTTATTTTCAGCTTAATTAAAAAAGAAAAAGAGATAAAGATAGGGGATTTATACAAGATTTATACTTCAGAAGGAGGAAAAGCTGCTTACAGGACTTTCCAGAGGAAAATAAAAGAGCTGGAGCAAAATAAATTCATCTGCATAAGAAAGATAGATGGCGGCAAGGAAGGAACAACATCTGTCATTAACTGCAGTACATCAAAGAAGATTACTGATTTCTAAAGCATAACCTTTTTATATTCTATAAATATCCTGATTCTTATGTGCTGGATATTAGAAGGAAAAAAGGAATTTGAAGTTAATAAAAGCACTATTTACAAGAAGATAAAGAAAGGATCTGTATTCATCCATCCAACTGATACAATCTATGGAATAGGATGTGATGCGACAAATCCAGAAGGTGTAAATAAATTAAGAAATATTAAAAGCAGGTATAAAAGGCCTTTTTTGATTATTGCTCCTTCAAAAGAATGGGTCAAGGAAAACTGCGAGATAACAGGAGAAGCAGAAAAATATATGGAAAAATGGCCCGGGCCTGTAACATTAATCCTTAAATTGAAGAACAGGAAATGTGTTGCTAAAGAAACTAATTATGGCCTTGACACATTAGGGATAAGAATGATTAAGCATTGGTTTGGAGATGTCGCAAAAGAATTAGACGTTCCGATAATAACCACTTCTGCAAACAGGATTGGAGAGGATTTCATGACATCTTTGGAAACATTAGATCCAACTATAAAGTCAAAATTAGATTTTATATTATATGAAGGAGAAAAAAAAGGAAGGCCTTCAACATTAATCGATTTGACTCAGAAAAAAGTGGAAATTAAAAAAAGATAAAAATGAAAATCTTAGCTTCTGGAGACATACACAACGATTCTAGATTAGCTGAAAAGCTTGCTGAAAAGGCAGAAAAGGAAAATGTAGACCTGGTTATCTTATGCGGTGATATAACGCAGTTTGATAAATGTGAGAATATTATTGGGCCTTTTAAAAAACACAACAGAAAAGTTTTATTTGTCCCTGGAAATCATGAAAGCTTTGCGACAGCAGATTTCCTGGCAGAAGTATATGGAATAAAGAATATCCACGGTTATTCTGTCAAATATAAAGATATTGGAATATTTGGATGCGGTGGAGCTAATATTGGTTTGAATCAGCTGACAGAAAAAGAGATTTATGGTTACCTAAAAAAAGGTTTTGATAGTATAAAAGACTTAAAAAAAAAAATTATGGTTACGCATGTGCATCCCTCTGGAACAAAAATGGAAAAATTTACAAGTTTTTTCCCAGGAAGTTCCGGGGTTAAAAGGGCAATTGAAAAATTCCAGCCTGATTTGATGCTGTGCAGCCATGTTCATGAAGCAGAAGGCATAGAAGAAAAAATAGGCAGGACCAAGGTTATTAATGTTGGAAAGAAGGGTATGATTTTTGAGATATGATATATAAAAATATTTAAATATAAGTTATTCCAAATTGAACAAAAATGGTCGAAGATATTTTAGACAAAATAGTTGTTCCTGATTCCAGAAGTACAAAAAGCAATGTTTTCAAGGAAGATAAATTAAAAAAAGAAGAAGAGAAAACAAAAAAAGAAGAGAAAGAACAGCCGGAAAAAGAAGAAAAAACAAAAAAAGAAGATAGATTTGATTTGCATGAAAAAAAAAGTGTATTCAAGAAAGGCGAGTTTGATGCAAGAAAACCAGTTGTATTTAATATCAGGCAGCCGGGATGGATTGAAAGAGGGATATTTATTGCAGTAATTCTTGTCTTATTTTATTTTGCATTTTTTCAGAATATAAATTTCAATATTGATTTAGGCAATATTTTTAAAGGAGATGTCCAGCCTTTGGTTGTCAAATCTGAAGAAAATAGCGAAGATATAGAACAAGAAGAAGCAGAATTAAGCGGAGAAATAACATTTACAGTAGATAAAGTAAATACAGAGAAGTATGATACAGGTGTTTCAAAGATATTGGGATTTGCATTTACAATAGATAATCAAAAAGAGGAATTTGACGCAAAAATAAAATACTATGCTTATGATTCAAGCACACCAGCAGCATGGAAAACAAAAGAAAGAGGAGACTATTCTTATGTGATTCCGATTGGAGTCACAACAAATACAGTTGATACCGGAATAGTCTTTTCAACATCCTCAACAAAAACAATGAGATTTGAATTATATGATGGTAAGAATACCCTGTCCAATATAACAAAAGAAGTTGTAATATCTTAATAGGTCTCTACTTCAAATTTTTCTTCTTTTTCCTCAGAATCATCTGATTCTTTTAATAAATCATCTGCTGTATTTGACCCACCTATAGCAGGCTTATCAGAAAACATATTGAACATTCCTGCTGGAGCAAATTCATTTTTACTTTCCAAATTTGAATAAGGTTCGTTTAACAGATTCTGAAGCAAAGAGATAATTTTCTTTATTTCTTCCTTTGAATCCTCTTTTGTGTCTATTGTGATTTTCATATGGCAATAATTGTGGAAATATTATTTAAACTTTATTATTCTAAAAACTGCAGTTCAACAATCATATTGTCATAAGTTGGATATTCCTCTGCAATTGCTTTTTTAAAATATCCCTCTTTTATTTTTTTGATTATATCAATAGAGGTTATGAGCCTAATGTTCTTGCTATCAATAATAATTGCATCTTCTTTTAATTTATAGGTTTTAATTAATTCATCTCTTATTTCATTTAATTTTTTGATATAATCATTTTTATTATTTATGTCCAAATTCTTAATCTTTTCATTATATCCAAAACTAGGGTATAATTCAGGAAGATAAATAACACCTCTCCTAAGCATTCCTTCCTTAGTCAATATGTCATAATCTCTTTTAACATTTAATGCTCTTCTCTTGATTCTCCTGGCTAACTGAATCCTATCCTTTAATTTAGTTGTGCAGTAATGTGCATTCATCTTAATATTATTTTTAACGATATAATCTAAGATTTCTAAAGCCAGCTCTTCACTTCCTTTTACACCATAACTTACTTCATTTTTAGCCCTAAACCCTTTTTCAATCAAACTATGTACATTAGTGTCTGATATTTCCAATTCATTAATATTAAGAAAATCAACTTTTCCATTTAAATAATTTACAAGATCTATAATATTTTCTTTTAATCCGGGAATAGCAGGAATTTCTATTCCTATCTTCCATTTATATTTAAAAGCTAACTCTATTTTATTCCATTCTTCTTTATTATTTAACTCAGGATGAAACCTTATTTCATCTAAACCAGATTCAGATAATTTTCTTAATTTATCTTCATCAACTAAATTCAGTGGTGTGTAAAGATGTATGTGGAATTCCTTAAATTCTCTCTTTAATAATTTTATAAATTTAGAACATCTATCAATTTTTATTAAAGGATCTCCTCCTGTAATACCTATTCCTTTTGAGCCGCATAATCTAATCTCTTCAATAATGTCATTGATATTAGCATCTGGCCATTCATTAATATAGATAATATCTTTATTCCATTTTTTATCTGAGATAGGGCAATAGAAACAATGCTTGCTGCACAATCCTGTAATAAACAATACGCTTTTTGCTCCTTGAATGCATAATTTGCATCCCTCAGCTAATTCTCCAGCTTTCCAGGAATAGTGTTTTGTTTTGGTAATTTTCATAAGAAAATATTTTGATAATTCATCCAGATTATTTTAATAACTTCTTCTTCTGTTATTTTTTTTATTTCAGCAATTTTTTTTATTGATTCTGCAATAAATGCAGGCTCATTTCTGCCAGGAAAAGGGCTTAGCCAAGGGGAGTCGGTTTCGGTTAAAAGTTGTGATAAAGGAGCAATTTCAGTAAGAAGTTGAAAATGTTGTAGTTTAACTATAACTGGAGGGATACTAAAATTATAACCAGCATCAGCAGCTTTCTTTAGGATATGTTTACGCCCTTGAAAACAATGAAGAATAACTTTTGATTTTTTTATTGAAGAAGATTCTAAAATTTCGAAAGCATCAAATTCTGCCATTCTGGAATGGACAATCAATGGTTTATTTATTTTTTTAGTAAAATCTATTATTTTCTGAAAATTTTGTTTTTGTTGTTCTTTGTAATCAGCTCTAAATTTGTAATCTAAACCTACTTCTCCTATCGCAGTTATTTCATTTTTATGTTTTACAAAAAAATCAAATTCTTTTTCTAAATCGATAATTCCTTTATGCCTTGGTAAACCTGTTTCATCAGATGCTAAACCTAGCGCATCGATGGGGTAAATACCTAAAGAGGCTTTTAAGATATCATATTTTTTTATAAGTTCTAATACTTTTCTATTATCTTGTGGATTAACGCCAGAAACAAGTATTGCTTTTAATCCTGCTTTCTTGGCTCTTTCAATTACTTCATTTAAATCATTTTTAAAAAGTTCATGTGTTAGATGTGCATGAATATCCACTAACATTTTAAAACCAAATCCTGCTTCTTAGCATATTCTTTTGAATATATTTTTTAATTTTATTTATTCCATATCTTTTAATTAAAAGATTCTTAAGATGAGTATGCTCAATCTTGTTTTCTTTTGCTATTTGATATAAACTTTTATTTTTTAGTTGATTATAATATTTTTCTAATTGATTATTAAAATATTTAGGATTTCTTTTTAATTTGGTTTTATCGGTATATTTCTTTATTCCTTTAATTCCGTATACTTGTTTTAAAGCAAGATGAACTGTTTTCTTGCTAAAACCCATCATCTTTGAAATTTTATATATGGAAATTCCATTCTTTAATAAATTAAGTGCTTTTTTAACATCAACAGAACCTTGATAAGATCTTTTGATATCTTTTTTGACTAAAAAAGATTTAAGTTTTAGTCCAATATTTGAAGAGAGATATAATATATTATTATTTAAAGAAACATATCCATATTCAGATAATAAATTTTTGAATTCTTTTAGAATAAATAGAAAATCTTTGCTATAGACTTGTATAGAATTTATACCAACATCAAAAGCGCAACATCCATCACCATCTATAAATCCAGCAATGAAATCTAATTTCTGTTTTTGAGTAAATCTTTTCCAAAGATTGAAAAAATGTTCTTTATCTTTTTTAGGAAATTGGTTACAGATTTCTACACTACTAGTCCTTATTTGACGCATGTTACCAATTAATTCTCTAGTAATAAGAGCATTCTTACCTAAAATTTCTTTTAACTCTTTAAAAACTCTGTCCACAATAAGCTTTTCATGTAAAGATAAACCAAAACTTAATTGGCTTTTATTTCTTATACAGCCATCAGCATAATATAAACCCAAAAGCCAAGGATAATTAGTAATAGGTACATTAACTCTTGTTTTTACTTTTTTGAATGTCTTTCTAATCTTAGCTATGTCTTTTTGACAAGGATGTTTCCTAAATTGATATTTAAGAGAACTAAAATTTGAAAATCGGGTTCCTTTAATGATTGTTTCCCTATCTTCGCCATTAAGATACCTTAACCATGCAGTATAAATATCATTATCCCAATTAGGAACTGTTTGATAACATTCTTTACTAATGGCTTTTTGGAGTCTTAAATGATTTTTAGTACTATATTTCATTCTGTTTGGTAAGACTTTCTTGTTTATATAATTTACCTGAATTTGTCTTAAATAATTATTATTTGATTTCATTTTCAATTAACTCCAAACTTTTATTTTCATTACCAGAGGTTCTCTTATAGTTTTAAGTTTCTTAAACTAAAATTTTAAGTTGGAACTTATTATATCTTAGAGGTAATTTTGGAGTAGAAAATTAGAAAACAAATATATATTAAATTTAAAAACAAATAGAATTATATTATGGTATTATCAACAACAGAATGAACCACTTTAACATTAGCTTTTCTAGCATTAGTCATTACTTTATCTAAATCTATTCTCTTGTCATTTAAATGGCAATGGGTATCTATTAGCATAACTTAAGAATTAGATTTGATATAAATAGTTTATTAAAATTGTTTTTTTTTATATAATTGTTTTTTTTTATATAATAGTATTATTATAATTACTAGATAAAACTATATTTGTATAATAACCACTTCCTTCAATAAATCTATATGAATGTTTTAATCCTTTTGGAATAAAAACTGATGCTGGACTTTTAATTAGATATTTTTCATCTTCTAAAGTTACTTCAGAGATTAAACCTTCTAAATTTTCTTTATTTCCAATAAATAAAAATGCGCTGTCGCAATTATGAGCATGTGCATCAACATGGCTTATTTCATCCTCTTGTAGATTATCAACTTTTCTAACTATTGTATATAAACTAGTTTCATTAATGATTCTTTCATCTAAAAAAACATATCTTATTCCCTGTCCTTCTCTATGATGCACTAATTCTTTAGCACTTTTAATAAAAGGTTTTACAATTAAATGTTCATATGCCATTTTAAAACATCCTATAATCCCAATTCTTGCCATTAAATGGAGAAAGTATTGCAACTAAACTTTCAGGATGTCCAAACTCTTCCAAACCTTTCAAATCAGAAACATACGCTTTTGGGGCTATTGCTTTTGGCTTTCTGTCTGTTAGGATAGCCAGTGCCTCATGGCATTGATAAACTGAAGTCAGATAAGCCCGCTCTGGCGTTATCCCCCAACCTGCTTTTCCTTGTTTATATTCTTTCAACCAATCTTTCTGTCCACTTAATTTAGCAGAGTGCTCTGCCCTTTCATATTTTAAGTTTTTAACATTTTCCTCTAAATCAGGATTATCTTTGAATGTCTTTCCAATCATGAAATTTATTCCAAACAATTCTTCATAAGCTGGCCCATCAGGCATTATTGTAGAAACAAAAGACCTAAAAGGAGGCTGTCCGGTCATTGTTATAGATGGGATTCCCAGCTTTTTTGTTGCCCTGTGAAAGATTATCCTTCCGACCATGCTATCCATGCCCTGAAGAGCAACATCGCATCCTTTAAGTAATTCTTCTGCATTGTCTTCGGTGAGTTTAGCGTTAATTGATTCTACATCAACAGTAGGGTTTAAATCTTGAATTATTGATTTTGCTGAATACACTTTAGGCAATCCTCTAGTAGAATAAATCGCCATCGGCTGCCTGTTCATATTTGACAGCTCATTTATATCAAAATCAATTAATCTTAAACAACCTATTCCCATTCTTGTAAGTATATATGCATCCATTCCACCATCACAGCCAACCCCAACTATTGCAACCTTTCCTTTCCTTATTTTTTCTTGTTCTTCTCTAGAATAAACACCTAAGCTTCTTTGCGTAATTTCCCAATACAATTTGTCATTGTTCATTTTAATCACTAAACAATGGAATGCAAGAGATATATTTAACCTTTTGTTATGATATAATATAACAACAAATAGAAACATTTAAAAAATGATTTAGATTCTCAAATATGATGAATATTGAAATATTAAAACAAGTAGGATTAACAAACACAGAAATTAAAATCTATTTAGCTTTATTTGAATTAGGTCCAAGCCTTGCCTCTAAGATAGCAGGCAAAGCCAGTGTTGAGAGGGCTGTAACATATCATATCTTAGAAAACTTGATTAAAAAAGGCATTGTTGGTTATGTAATAAAGGAAAATAGAAAATACTTTTCATCAACTAACCCTGAGAAACTTCTTGATTTATTAAAAGAGAAAGAAATAGCGGTTAAAGAGATTATTCCAGAACTTAAAAGATTAAGGCTTCCTCTAAAAGAAGAACCATCTATAGAAGTGTATAAAGGAAAAGAGGGATTAAAAACAGTTTTGAATGATGTGTTAGATGAAAAAAAAGATTATTTAATAATTGGTTACACAGGAGCAGCAGAAAGATTAGTTAAATATTGGTTTGCTCATTGGCAGAGAAGAAGGGTAAAATTAAGAATAAAGAGAAAAGTGCTTTTTCCTTTTTTAATGAAAGGCCAAGAATCTTTAAAATATCCACTAACACAAAGTAAATTTCTGCCTAAAAATTATTCGACACCAGCTTCAACTTTAATTTATGGGACAGATAAAATATTAATATTTCTTCCAATACAAGAAGATTTTACAGGAATTGTTATTAAAAGCAAAGAAGTATGGAATTCATATAAAAATACATTTGATATCCTATGGAAAATGTCTAAATAATTATAACCTATCATTTAATGCGGCAATAATTATCGGCAGAGCAATCGTTACATCACAACAAAGATTTACAAACTTAGCGTTTTTATTCATCTTTCCCCATGAGATTCCTTCTTTTAATTCTGCTCCAGAGCTTCCTCCTGTTTCGATTCTATCTAAAGTTATTTGAATTCCATAATCAGAGCCAGTAGTAAACTGCATTGCCTGCTGTATATAATTTTTAGGAACCCCCCCTCCCAGATAGATAACTCCTTTCTTCTTTGCATCCATTGATATTTTGATTATTTCATTTAAGTCATCTAAAGCCTTTAATTTAATTTCCTTGCCTTGCATTATCTTATTGTTGAGCATTAATCCAATTCCAGAATCAGCTATTCCAGGGCAGAATACAGGGATTTTTTTTTCATAACAGGTTTTAAGTATTGACTTTTTATTTAATAAGCTTCCAATCTTCCATAAAAATTCCCTGATATTAGTTATATCTTTTAATTCTTCAAAATGCCTGCTGAAGAAGTCTTCTAAATCTCCATAAACCTTATTTTCCATAAAAACATCATAAATCCTGTCTATATTCTTATCATTTAATTCTTCATCATCTGCATGCTCACTGCCTTGAAAGTGCGAACTTCCAAGAGCTTCTATCAAATCATGAGTTAAATTTGCTCCTGTTGTTACAAGAACATTTACCTTATTATTCTCCAATAAATCAATGATTATATTTTTCATTCCTCCTGGAACTAATGCTCCTGCCATTCCCAGGAATATAACTGCTTTATCATTAACCATTGAATTGTATATATTAACAGCTCTAGCCAATTTGCCTGCTCCAAATACTCCAGATAAAGACATCTCATTAATCAGTTCATTGACTTTCATATTTCCTTTAATGTCTATCTGCTTGACTGGTTTCATATATAAATAAGAATACAATGTATATTTTAAATCTAACCATAACGTTTATAAACAATTCAATAATCCTTAGCTCATGCCAATCGTAGGTTTTAATTTTTTAAAGATTAATGCAGAAAAGAAAAATAAATCAGCTGAAGGAAAGATAAATATATCTAATGACGTTTCTATCAAAGATGTTGAAGAGGCAGATTTTGGAAAAAATAAAGGCTTAAGGATGATATATACCTTTGTTTCTAATTATAATCCTGAATTAGGCAAGATAGAATTAGAAGGGGATATATTTTTTGCAGAAAAAGAAAAAACAATAAAAGACATGTTTAAATCATGGGAAAAAAATAAAAAGCTTCCAGATGATATCATGATGAATATACTTGACTTCTTATTGATGAAATGCAATACCCAGTCAATTATTTTAAGCAAAGAGTTAAATTTGCCTCCGCCTATACCATTTCCAAAAGTAGACAGGGCCAAAGTGGGAAAGGAATATATCGGCTGATCCTGTTAAATAATAAGCATAAATCCATTGATTTAATCTAGATTTATAGCAACCTTTAAAAACAATAATTCATTCATGCTTTCTTTATGACAGATAAACCCGCAGATAAAACAAAAGAAATAACTCTTAAGGTAGCTGAAGCTATACAGGATGATGTAAATAAAGGAATTGTCAGGATTGACAGCAGTTTTATGCAGGAAATAGATGTAAAATCAGGGGATATAGTCCAGATAGAAGGGGAAAGGAAAAGTGTTGCCATAGTTGACAGGGCTTATCCAGGCGATATTGGATTGAATATTATAAGGATGGATGGAATAATAAGAAGAAATTCTAAAACAGGTATTGGAGAGATGGTTAAGGTCAGGAAAGAAATAGTTAAAGAAGCCAAAAGAGTTGTTATTGCTCCTGCAAGAAAAGGGATTGTCATAAGAGCTTCATCTAATATTTTTAAACAAGGGTTATTAGGAAGGGCTGTTTTAAAAGGAGATATTGTAGCTTTAGGCGGAACAAGGCAGAGAAGAACTACAATGTCCCATAATCCTTTTTTTGATGATATCTTCCCAAATATATTTGATGAGTCTATTTCAAGTTTTGGATTTGGGGATATTAAATTTATTGTTGCTGATACTAATCCAAAGCAGGCAGTTGTTATAACAGAAACTACCCAAGTTGATTTTAATCCAGAAGCAATAGAAGTATCAGAAGAGCGCATACCAGATATAACTTATGAGGATATTGGCGGATTAGACAAGGAAATACAAAAGATTCGTGAGATGGTTGAGCTTCCCCTAAAGCATCCTGAAATTTTTGAAAGGCTGGGAATAGAAGCTCCTAAAGGAGTATTGCTCCATGGTCCGCCTGGAACAGGAAAAACATTATTGGCTAAGGCGGTTGCGAATGAAACCAATTCATATTTTATTTTGATCAATGGCCCTGAAATAATGTCAAAGTTTTATGGCGAGTCAGAGCAGAACCTCAGAAGGAAATTCCAGGAAGCTGAAAAAAATGCTCCTTCAATAATATTTATTGATGAAATTGATGCAATCGCAACAAAAAGAGAAGAAACACACGGTGAAGTAGAGAGAAGAGTTGTTGCGCAATTATTGGCTTTGATGGATGGATTAAAGTCAAGAGGAAAGGTTGTTGTTATTGCCGCTTCTAATATTCCCCAGGAACTTGATCCTGCTTTAAGAAGGCCAGGAAGATTTGACAGAGAGATAGAGATTGGAGTCCCAGGGATAGAAGGTAGGCTTAATATCTTAAAGATTCATACAAGAAACATGCCTCTTGATTATTGGAATGTAGAAATAGCTACAAAAGTTTTATTAGAAAAAATTGATTTAACTGAAAAAGTATTTAATAAAAAAGTAGAAGAAAATCAATCTAAAATCGAATCTTTGAATTCTATGAAAATTGAAAAAGAGAGAGAATTAACAGAAGCACATAATGAGTTAAATTCATTAGAAATAGAAAGAAAAAAATTAAGAACAGATTCAACATTGTTAAGAAAAATTATAGATAAAATAAGTAATACACATTCTATAGCAAAACACATTGAATCAAAAATAAAAGGAATAGAAGAAGAGATAAATAATACAAATCAATCTATTAAAGAAATTAAAAAAAATATTCCTACAATTAAGAAAAGAAGAGAGGAAATAAATAAAGATAAGAGATTATTGAATTCTTTAATTGTAGATATAACAAATATAAAACATACAAGTAATATATGGGGGCAAGAAGATGTTAGAAATGTTTTTTCTGAAAGAATGTTAAAAAGTAAAGATAAAGAAGTAAAAGAAATAGAAAATGATTTTTTAGAAACTGGAATAATCTCTATAGAATATTTTAGTGATGTACGAAAAAAATCCATAGTTATAATGCTAGAAGAATTAGCTAATATAACCCATGGTTTTGTTGGAGCGGATTTATCAGCATTATGCAAAGAATCTGCAATGATTGTTTTAAGAAGAATCCTTCCTGATTTAAAATTAAAAGAAGAAGAAGCTATTCCTAAAGATATTTTAGAAAAATTAAGAGTAACAAAAGATGATTTTAAAGAAGCGTTAAAGGTTGTAAGGCCTTCTGCAATGAGAGAAGTCCTAGTTGAAGTTCCTAATGTAAGGTGGAATGATATTGGGGGATTAGAAAAGGTAAAACAAGAACTTATAGAAGCAATTGAATGGCCATTAAAACATCCAGAATCATTTAAAAGATTAGGAGTAAAGCCTCCTCGAGGAATATTGTTATACGGCGCTCCTGGAACAGGAAAGACATTATTGGCTAAAGCAGTAGCTACTGAAAGTGAATCTAATTTTATACCAATAAAAGGCCCTGAGCTTATATCCAAGTGGGTTGGAGAATCAGAGAAAGCAGTGAGAAAGATATTTCAAAAAGCTAGGCAAACCTCTCCTTCAATAATATTTTTTGATGAAATTGATTCGTTAGCTTCAAGAAGAGGAGGCTCAACAGACACCCATGGAACATCTGATAAAGTTGTTAATCAATTATTAACAGAAATGAATGGCCTAGAAGATCTAACAGATGTTGTTGTTTTAGCAGCAACCAATAGGCCCGATATGTTAGATCCTTCCTTGCTGCGCCCTGGAAGATTTGATAGAATCATATTAACTCCAATACCTGATGAAAAAACCAGATTAGAAATATTTAAGAGACATACTAAAGGAATGCCATTAAAATTGAATAAAGATAAAACTAGTAAGTCTAAAGTGGAAAGAAAAAAAAAGAGTGTT
>Ga0209541_10012520_pt1 | contig 13117 bp, 13 predicted proteins | sample RifCSPlowO2_01_FD_184027 | JGI IMG/M metagenome (GOLD analysis project Ga0209541, IMG submission 184027) | Groundwater microbial communities from Rifle, Colorado - Rifle CSP2_plank lowO2_0.1 (SPAdes) (version 2) | ecosystem: Environmental > Aquatic > Deep subsurface > Groundwater | place...
TACCACAATTTAGACATTTCGTAATTCAAAGTAATATACTAATGTGAAAACGAACAGTTTACCTGTGAAAAACATCAGAACAGATTTATTGCATCCAGGATTGAGCTATAAAATTATCGGCGCGTTATTTGAGGTTTATAATAAACTGGGCCCTGGATATTTAGAAAAATATTACCAAAAAGCAATAGCAGTATCCTTAAAAGAAATCGGATTAAATTTTAAAGAGCAAGTCTACGCCCCTTTATTGTTTAAAGATGTAAAAATTGGAAAGTGTTTTTTTGATTTTTTAGTGGAAGATAAAATAGTTTTAGAGTTAAAAACTGGCGATAGATTTTCTAGGCAAGATATTGAACAAATTTATTCTTATTTAAAAATAAAAAAATTGCAACTAGGACTTTTGATCAACTTTACAAGACATGGAATAAAGTCAAAACGCATACTTAACATTAAATAACACATTAGTATATTCGTAAAAATTAGTAAATTAGTAGTATTATGGAGCAATATCCAATTCCGCAATTTATTGAACAAGAAGGGAAGATAGCGTTTTTCATTTCTTTCAGACAATTTTTTTATCTGGTGGGAGCCGGCGTTATTTGTTTTATTTTATATTTTATTCTGCCGTTTTTTCTTTTTATAATTTTAGCTTTTGTTATTTTCGGAGGCGCGGCGCTTTTGGCGTTTGTCACCGTAAATGGAGTTCCGGTAATAAACACTATTTTTTCTTCTTTTGGATTTTTAACGGGAACAAAAGATTATACCTGGAAAAAGAAAGAGTCTCCTTATCCTTTTAAAACAATAAAGCGGGCTCAAATTAAAAAAATAGACGAGGGGCCGGTTTTAAAAGCGCAAACAAGCCAATTAAAAAAAACAAAAACAGCAGTGGAACTGCGTACGAAATAAATTTGAAATTTACAATTTGAAATTAGAACCACTTCGCTCCGCTCGTTGTAATTCTGCGGAATTAAGTGAAATCAATTTGAAAATAGTAAATGACACAATTTGAAAATAAATACGATTTAGAAGAAAGAACAACAAAATTTTCAGGCGAGTTAATTGTTTTTTGTAAAATGTGTCCTAAAGACGCAATAACTATCCCTTTAGTAAACCAGCTAATCCGTTCTGGCACAAGTATTGGCGCGAACTATAGAGAGGCAAACGGCGCTTCGAGTAAAAGAGATTTTCAAAATAAGATATTTATCTGTAAAAAGGAATCGAAAGAAACACTTTATTGGCTGGAACTAATTGGAAAATCAATTGATGATGAAAGGCGCAAAGAAAAGGCGCGCGAACTATGGCAAGAAGCAAAAGAGTTTATTCTTATATTCGGAAAAATCGCCTCTTCCACAAAAAATTAGCAATGTTTTCAAATTTAAAATTAATTTATTGTAAATTGAATTCAAATTGTAAATTTAAAATTTCAAATTAAAACGATGGCGGAATCCGCTACACAAAATTTTTTGGAAATACAAGATATCAGAGAGGGAGTTTTGCTTTTAAAAAACAACTCTATAAGAGGAGTTTTAATGGTTTCGTCTATAAATTTTGCCTTAAAATCAGACGAAGAACAAACTGCCATTGTTTATGCTTTTCAAAACTTTTTAAATTCTCTAGATTTTTCCTGCCAGATTGTTATTCAATCAAGAAACATAAACATAACTCCGTATTTAGACGCCTTAAAAGATTTGGAAGACAAGCAGACAAATGAATTATTAAAAAAGCAGACCTCAGCTTACAGAGAATTTATAAAAAATATGGTGGTGGGAGACACGGTTATGACAAAAAACTTTTATGTTGTCGTTCCCTATACTTTAATGGAAATTTTTGGAGTAGGAGGAGCATCAAAACAATTTAACTTTTTAAAACAATTTTCCAAAGATAAAAAAGACCAAGGGCAGGAAATGAAAGACGCAGATTTTCAGAGATGCAAAACCCAATTGTGGCAAAGAATGGAATTTTTGGCAATGGGGTTACGAAGGTGCGGGCTTGAGGCAATTCCTTTGACAACCCCGGAATTGATAGAACTTTTTTGGGCAATACATCATCCAGAGCAAGCGGAAATTGGATACTACCCGGAAATTTTGCCCGAATTACTAAAATAACAGATAAACACAGATTGACGACGAATTTACACAGATCACAGATACGGAAAATCTGTGATTAGTGAAAATCTGTAATTTTTCTGTGAAAATATGTCGCTAATAGACAATCTTTTTGGAAAGAAAAAGGAGAACTTGTTGGAAGACAAAATCTTTGAAGAAGAGGCGTTTGATGTGCGCGATATTATAGCCCCTCCATATATAGGAATCACTCAAGACCACATAAAACTCGGCGAAAGGTTTGCCAAGTCATTTTTCGTTTTTTCTTATCCAAGATACTTAAATACCGGCTGGTTTTCCCCGGTCATTGATTTAAACACGCCTGTGGATATTTCGTTTTTTATACACCCAATAAGCGGAGAATTGATATTAAAAAAATTAAGAAAAAAGGTAACCGAGGTTTCTTCGGAAATTTTAGAAAGAGAAGAAAAGGGGCTGGTTCGCGACCCGGCTTTGGAAACCGCTTATAAAGATATTGAAAACTTAAGAGACAAACTGATGACAGCCCAGGAAAGAATGTTCAGGTTTGGGCTTTATATCACCGTTTATGAAAATTCGGAAAAAGAATTGCGGGACACAGAATTAACTTTACGGTCTATTTTTGAATCAAGGTTAATTTATATAAAGCCGGCTCTGTTCCGCCAAAAAGAAGGATTTATTTCCTGCAGTCCTTACGGCTTAGACTTGTTAGATGTGCATACGCCAATGGACACCGAGCCCCTTTCAACCGCTTTTCCGTTTATATCTTTTGATTTAAGTTCTAACGAAGGAATTTTATACGGGGTCAACCGCCATAATAATTCTTTGGTTTTGTTTGACAGGTTCAGTTTAGAAAATGCAAATTGTGTTGTATTCGCAAAGTCTGGCTCCGGGAAAAGTTATATGGTGAAACTTGAAATTTTACGTTATTTAATGCAGGGCGTGGATGTTATTGTCATTGACCCGGAAAACGAATATGAGTTTTTATCTGACGCGGTCGGCGGATCTTTCTTCAAAATTTCTTTGAGTTCGCCAAGCCACGTAAATCCTTTTGATTTGCCTCTGCCCGGTCCCGACGACGAGCCAGAAGATATTTTAAGGTCAAACATTATAAACCTGGTCGGGTTGTTAAGAATTATGCTCGGCGGATTAAGCCCGGAAGAAGACAGCATAATAGACGAAGCCTTAACTGAAACTTATGCAATAAGAGATATAACACCTGAATCCGATCCAAAAACGTGGCAGAATAATACTCCGCTAATGTCTGATTTTGCCGAAGTTTTAGAGAGTATGTCGGGGACCGAATCATTGGTAAAAAGAATTAAAAAATTCACCAAAGGAACTTTTTCCGAGTTTTTTAACCAACAGTCAAACATTACGGTAGATAAAAGTTTTGTTGTTTTTGGCATAAGAGATATGGAGGAATCATTAAAACCGATCGCTCTATATATAATAATCCGTTATGTCTGGAATATTGTCCGGACAAAACTTAAAAAAAGAATTATGGTGATTGACGAGGCATGGTGGCTGATGCAATCAGAAGACGGCGCTTCATTTTTATTTGGGCTGGTAAAAAGAGGCAGAAAATACTGGCTTGGGGTCACAACAATAACGCAGGACGTGGCTGACTTTATGAAATCAGATTACGGCAAAGCAATTATTTCAAACTCTTCTCTGCAGTTTTTACTAAAACAGTCGCCAGCCACAATAGATGTTGTCCAAAAAACTTTTAATTTAACCGAACAAGAAAAATTTTTGTTATTGGAAGCGGCGGTGGGAGAAGGGTTGTTTTTTGCCGGTAAAAAACACGTTGCAATATCTGTGGTGGCGTCTCAAACCGAAGACCAAATTATTACTACAAACCCGCAAGAAGTACTGAAGCTAAGGGAGGCGAAGAGAAAATTGGATACAGGAGAAAATATAACCCGCGCGCAAATTTGAAGTTTACAATTTACAATGCTGTGCGTCATTGCGAGCCAACAGGCGAAGCAATCTCGGCCATTACTTAGATTGCTTCGTCGCCTGCGGGCTCCTCGCAATGACAATCAAATTGAAAATCGTTACTAAAAAACTGACTCTCTTTTTTTTGTTGTTTCTCTGCGCAATAACTTTGCCGAGTTTTTGTTTCGCCTCTGAAATACAATATCCGCCGGTTTTTGGCCTGTCCTTAAATGACACCTCAACTTTTCCGGAATACGCGCGGTATTTTTTTAGCATAGGAATTTTTATTTCTGCGACTTTGGCAGCCATTGTAATCATATTCGGGGGCATTTATTATTTAATTTCTTTCGGAAGCGGCAAGTTTACCGGAGAAGGAAAAGAGTGGATAAAAGCCGGATTTTTAGGATTATTCTTAATACTGGGCTCATATTTAATTGTTTATACAATAAATCCTGACTTGGCTATTTTCCGTCTTAACGGATTAAAGCCCGTAATAGTTGCAGACCCCATACCGGAAATATTAAACCCAAATACTCCGAAGGTTATTTATAACGAAATTCCAATTGGCATTTTAACTGAAAACGTTTTAACTAAAACAATGGCTTGTTATAATTTTGATTCTAACGGAGACCCTGTTTCAGCTCCAATAGATACAGACGACCGCGGCAGGGTTTTTGGCCCCACTTTAACAAACAACGACCGTACAGATTGTGTTTTGAAGTTGGCAGTAGCCGCAGAAAAAAAATCTGAAATCATAAAAAAATTATCAGATGATATCTCAGGGCTGATGAGCCAATGTTCCTGTGAGGGCAAATGCGATTCAACTTGCAACCCAAATAATCCTAATGCTTGCGGACAACCCCAAATCGGCGCAGACGGAAAAAAATCGTGCCCGACAGGCGAATGCAAAGATGCCGCCTGTAAAGCGCCCAAAAATGGCTCAGGCGAATGTTGCGAGCAAAATGTAAAAGACCAAATTGAAAACGGCTTAAACCAGTTCAGAAACCTGCAATCTGATATTTCGGGCATTATAGAAAAACAGGTTCGGGTTGATGAAAAAACAGTAATAATTATTGACCAGGATAAATGGAAAAATTTAAAAACTGCGGAACAACTCACATATTTAAAAGAAAAAATAGAAAATTTTAAATCAAAGATTGAAAATGATTTAAAACAACTTACAAATGCGGCGGGCGATTTAGATAATTGCTATTATTCAACCTCGTATATTGATTTTTTAAAACTATATGAGGGCGCAAGGCCTGAAGAAAAAATTATATTAAAAAATAAAACTTATTCAGATTCGGAAACTAAGGATAAAATTAACATCTCAAAATATTGCAACGGGTTCAGCTACGGAGATTCAAGTTGTTTTAATGTTTGCCAAAATGTTTGCCCGGGCGACAGCCAAAAAGATCTTTCTTGCTACAAAAGTTGCAAAAAATGCGACATAAAAGATTTTGACAACGAATCCGATTATTATGATTGCATAGACGAACAAAAACCGTGCATGGAAAAATGTTATAATCAGAGAAAATGTCTGCCTAATGATAATTACGGAAACTTTGAGAGGTGCGTATCTTATTGCAAAGTAAATTGTTCTGATTCCTGTTCAAACGAATTTTCAGATGACCCAAAGGGTTTGGCAGATTGCCAAAAAAAATGCGACACCAACTCGCAGTGCCTTATGCAAAACGAAACCAAATGTATTTTTAACTCTAACGGGTTAAGGCAGTGCGCCGGGGCAATAGACAACGGTTATTATTTAAAAGACTGCGTAAACAATTCCTACCTTTGTAAATACGGCTCCCAGCAACATTCGGGGTACCCAGAATGTTTGGAATATCCATATTCAAAATCTGAAAAATATTCTGCATCTTTTATTTTTCAACATCAGGGTTATCAGGTTTGCCCAGATCTTTATGCTCCTTTTGAAGAAGACTCTGACACACCCTGTATTGATATTTATCCGGAAACAGGCAAGTGCCCGTCTGCCTCAAACTGCCCTGATTGTCCGTGTGGAACAGTAAAAGACGGAAAAATTTCTGAAAATAATGTTGTTTCCGGCCAATGCAGTGAGCTTGCCTATAATGACGACCCGTTAACTTTTTACTGCGAGCAAAATTGGTGGAATAATAAAAAAGAAAAACTGCCAAAACCAATAGGAAACGAAAGATTTTGCTCAGAAGAAAATGAAATTCCTGTGGGAAGAACCGTTGACGATACTGAAAACTGGGCTAATTCGTTAATAAAAATACTTGACGACATATCAAAAAATACAAAGGATCTTTTGGGTTATATAAAACAAATTGGCGAAGAGCAAGGTTATTGCAAGTGCGACAGCGCCTGCGAAGGAGGCCGGCCGTGTTCTACGGGTTGTGAATATGTCGCCGCAACAAGCGGAGAGGACGTAGACGGAAATTCTACCAGCACGCCCGAAAGCTGCGCTTATCAAGCCTGTAAAGGAATTTCCTGCCAAAAAATAATCAACCTATTAAAAGGCGGAAAAACCGACAACTGCCCGGCCGAACAAAAAGGGGTTGGATTTTACAATGATAAAATATATTATGGATATAAGGAGCTTTATGCTTTTGTTGTTTCAGAAAAAAGATCCGATATTTTAAAAGAACTAACCTATTCAAGAACAACGACGAATGCGTGCAGTTTGATAAAAAACGCCAACGGAGACCAAGCAAAACTCTTAAGCTGTTTAAGGGCAGAAGACGAAATTATTCCGCCAATTGGAAGGGGAGAAACAATAGTTAACGAGCAAATTATAAAAGCTCATTGCTATGGCCAAAATTTATGGAAAGAAGGCGTTGAAGGATTAACAGATAATTGGTTTTGTTGCGAAAAACGATAGTGCGATGCCAATATGCAAATGCATACTAATTATACGAATAAAAAATTCGGCATTAGTATTATTAGTATGAATTAGTATATTAGAATCGCATTCTAATAATTATGAATAAAAATTACAAAAACATTCTTTTTTTAATAATCTTTCTATGTTTTTTATCAATGGCCGGCTTTACTTATGCCGCCCTTGAAATAACATACCCGAAAATACCGTTTTATCCGGATATAAATAACTGCGCAGGTCAAGACTGTATGGCCAAGTTTATCAGTTATTGGTTTGGGTTTGGAATAATGTTAGCCGGAGCAATCGCTTTAATATCTTTGGTTATTGCCAGCGTTCAACTAATTGCATCAGCGGGCAACACTGGCATGCAGAGCGACGCAAAAGACAGAATTAAGGGCGCGCTTCTGGGAATGGTTTTACTGCTTTCCTCTTTTATAATTATGAGAACAATAAATCCTTCATTAGTGGCTCCGGCGTTAACGCCTTTGGGCGAAGTGGCGGGGGTTTTTTATACAAACGGCACAGAAGCCAAGCCTGCCCCAATTTCAGAATCAGATACCGCAAATATACCGGAAGGATTTCAAACAATAGTTTATAAGTGCGCCGATGGCGCTTATTCACCAACTCTTTTTGTTTGGATGTTTCAAAATAAAAATTTTGATTATACCGGCGGAGTAGATGTCAGAGAAGTAGACTGCGGGCAACAAGCTGGCACGACAGGATACGGCTCTTTTAAAATGGCTTTTAAAACGCCCGGGGTTTATTATTTTTTGGGAGCAAATTGCAGTGGTTATATGTCTGGTCCTGTTTTGTCTGACGAAGCGCAAATTGCGGATCCTTTCAAGGGCAACATTAAATCTATTAAGATTGTTAACGGCGATGGTTTTGTAGGCGGGTTTGTAGTTCACAGCGACATTGATTTTAGGGGCGAATGCGATGACGCTCATTTTGAAATGGAAAACGTAGGCTGCTCAAAAGTTAATATTTCGGCCTCGTCTATTAATATTTTTAGATGGAATGGCGATGTTAAGGCATCTGGGAACGGGGTGACTTTTTACAGCGAACCATTCGGAAAAGAGGCAAGGACCCCGGGCGCAAAATCCGGTTTTTATAATCTAGGTTTTGAACAAATAAGCAAAAACATCAGATTTGGTATGTGGTCGGATACCCCAGACAAAATAGATTTTAGCCAAAGTTACGACTTGATAGGCGCGAGCTCAGAATACAGGATAGAATGCCCGGATTTTGGCCAATGCCCCGGTTCTATAAAAATTCAAGGGAATTACGCAACTATTTTTTACACCGGCTATCCAAATGAAGAAGGCGACACGGACACATACTACTGCCAAGTTTTTAGAGAAGACGCGCCGAATTTAAACGGAGAAGAATTTATGGGAGAGGGTAGAGATCTTATATGGGTAAATGTAATACCAATAAAATAAATAATGAAAAAATCGCAGAAAAAAAATTTGTTTTTCACTTTTTTCGGTTTTTTGGTTTTGACCGCCTTTTTTATCTGTCTACCGGCAAATAAAATTTTTGCCGCAAACTTAGAGGTTGACTATCCAACTTTGATAACCGGCGCCACGGTTGACTCTAACACCGACCTGCCCAACTATTTAAAATATATTTTTGACGCCGGAGTTTTTTTAGGCTTTTTTTCCGTTTTTCTTTCTCTCATTTGGGCCGGAGTTCTTTATTTATTATCGCCGGCAATGCCCGACGCTTTGGCAAACGGAAGAGACAGGGTTTCCGGCGCTATTTCCGGGTTGCTCATATTAGCCACCTTTTATCTGATAATGACAACAATAAATCCTAATTTAGCAATTTTTAAATTAAATAAACTTGACCCGATTCCTGCGCAACCAGATTCTCCTGCCCCTGCCGGCGTTTATTTTAATAATTCTTCAGGGTGCCAAGATAATTTATCTGCCCAAACAACGAGTTCACTAAACTTAGGCGACCTTAAAAATAGGATAAATTCGGTTAATATTGTGCAACATCCCGGAGAAAACCTTTATTATGTCGCGGTTTTATATGACTTAATAAATTATTCCGGAATGTGCCAATATATTAATCCTAATAGCGGCTGCCAAGAAATAACTCCATTTGCAGATTCCGCATCTATTTACCAATATGACCAATCACCCAACGGAGACGGCGTTTATTTTTATAGAAAAGCATTTTTTGATAAAGACGGGGGGTGGATAAAAATTGATAATTCAACTATTAAAACTTCAAAAATTTTTATAGAAAAACTTGAGAACTTATCGTATGGCGATGATAATAACTGCTCTGTTCCGAAAGAAGAACAAGATTGCGTGTTTTTTGACGACAAAGGAATTTGCAAAAAAAGAAAATGCCCTAATTTAGCCGGGGAAAATATCACGTCAATAAAAATAAAGGGAAATTACTTTGTTTTGCTGATATATTTTGACGAGCAAAAAGACCAAAAATACGGAACATGGTCTTTTTGCCAGGCATTTCCGACAAAAGACGATATAACTAAAAATGGCCCAAATCAAATAAAATGGGAGAACATCAGAAACACAGGCCAACTTCCCAATTATGTGGCGATTGTTCCGGTAAAACAGAAGTAACTAATTTTTAATTTGAATTTATTTAATTTGAAATGATTAAAACCCGACGTGTTTTCAAATTTAATCATTCAAATGTTTTAAATTGATTTCACTTAATTCCGCGGAATTACAACGAGCGGAGCGAAGTGGTTCTAATTATAAATTGTAAATTTCAAATTATTTAGGTTTTATCACTATATATCTGTCATGGCTCTCTCCTCGGCTTTCTGTAATAACATCTGTTCTTTGGGACAATTCTGTATGAATTATTCTTCTTTCGTGAGAAGGCATCGGAAAAAGAATTTTTTCTTTCTTTGCCAAGGCTACCTCGTCGGCTAAATTTTTAGCCAGGTCTTTTAGGTATTCTGCTTTTTTCTTTTTATAGTCGTTGATATCCAAGTTCAAATAAAAAAACTTTTGCAACTTCTTGTTTAAAATTGTCCTTAAAAGCCGTTGAGTTTCAAAAAGAGTCTGCCCTCTTTCTCCGATTAAAATCTGCGGTTCCTCTATTTTGATGTTTATGCCGACAACGTCTATAGTAAGAGAAAAGTCAACCTCTACTTGCAGGATATCTATTGTCATTCTTTGAAAAAACTCTTCTGTTATTTCCTTGATTTTTTCGGCATCGTTTTTGTCTAACATATTTTTAAGTCTAATCTTTTTTCTTTAATAAAAAATATTGTTGCGCTATAGAAAAAATACCGCTGACTGTCCAATAAAGCCCTATTGCCGAAGGTAATCCTAAAAGTATTATTATTGTCAACACCGGGAAAAAATAAAGCATTTGTTTTTGCATCACTTGGGAAAAATCTGGTCCGGAACTTTTTTCTTTTATAACGGTTTTAGGAAGCATCATTTTTGTTTGAAAAAATTGCAGAACTCCGGACAAAACTGCAAACACAATATTAGGCTTTGACAGGTCTACTATTCCTAAAAAATTTGCATTTATAACAACCGGATTTAAAACAAAATTATATAAATTGGCAAGCTCTGACTGCTTCAGCCCTTGCCAAAAAACCCTGTACAGAGCAATCAATATCGGAAGTTGCGCAAGAGCTAAAAATAAACCGCTAAAGGGATTTATTTTTTCTTTTCGGTAAATTTCAAACGTTTCTTTGGCTAATTTCTCTTTATCGTCTTTATATTTTTTTTGAATCTCTTTAATTTTGGGTTGTATTTTCTGAATTACTTTTTGCGAATTAAGGGATTTTACTGCGATAGGGTAAAGCACAACCCTGATTATTATTGTTAAAAGGATAACGGCTATCCCAAAATCGTGTCCCGGGATGTAGTTATACAATAAAACCAACGCGTTAAATAACGGGCGATACAAAAAGAAATCAAAAATGTTTATTATAAAATCAAACATTACAATAACCCCGCTTTTATAAGAATATTTTCTGTCGCTTCTTTTATTTCAGGAAAATTATTTTTTTCTATGCCTGGAACTGCGATAAATACAACGTCTGTTCCTGTTTTTATTTTTTTAATATTTTTATGTATAATATCGCTCAACCGTCTTCTGATTTTATTTCTTACAACTGCTTTTAGGGAAATTTTTTTACTGACAACAAACCCGAAGCGAGCTTCGGGCAGATTATTTTTTGCAACCCTCAAAGATAAAAACTTATTTTTGAAGACCTTGCTTTTTGCAAAAATCGCTTCGAAGTCTTTTTTTTTTCTTACTCTGTTTATTTTTGAAAGCATAGTATATATCCTCGCTTTACACAGTAAGTTTTGATCTTCCTTTTGCCCTTCTTCTTTTAATCACTTTTCTGCCGTTTTTTGTCATTTTTCTTTTTAAGAAACCATGTGTCCTTGCTCTTTTTTTCTTTTTTGGATTATAAGTAAAACTCATATTGTATTAAAGTTTTTAATTAGTATAATATACATAGTATAGCCTAAAAACTTACGGATTACAAGTTTGTCGTTTACCGCTTTATAGCGCTGAATATACAGATCAGCAATATTTATTGTGCGTCTACATATAAACAGATACCACAACTTATCCACAGTTTAATAACAGTTGCCTGTATTTTACGGTTGTTTGACAAAGAGCAAAATAAAGTAAAAAATATAATATAGGCGACCTAACACTCAATATTTATTTTATGAACAATATAGAACTGTGGCAAACAGTATTGGCACAAATGAAGTTTCATATTTCTGAAGCAAATTTTGCCACATGGTTTCAAAACACCGAAATTCTTTCAAAAGAGGAAGAAAAAATAACAATTTCGGTGCCAAACGCCTTTTCAAAAGAGTGGTTGAGCAATAAGTATAATAAACTGATACTAAAAACCCTGCATGAATTAGACGTTTCAATAAAATATTTAGACTTTATTATAAAACCGCAATCTTCAAATAACCCTACGAAAAAAGAACAAATTGAAAAAACAGAGATAGAACAGTTGAAATTTGATGAATTTAAAATAAACAGGGAAACCAACCTTAATCCGCGCTATACGTTTGAAAACTTTATAGTAGGGTCTTTTAACGAATTAGCCCATGCGGCTGCTTTGGCGGTTTCTGACAACCCCGGATTCACTTATAATCCTTTGTTTATTTATGGAGGGGTAGGATTGGGAAAAACTCATTTAGTGCAGGCAATCGGGAATAAAATTTCAGATAGCCCAAAAAAGAAAAAGGTTAAATATATTTCTTCTGAAAAATTTGTTTCCGGTATTGTCTCGGCGATAAGAAGTAATAATATTGAAAACTTTAAAGCCGGGCTTGCCTCAATTGATGTTTTAATTATAGATGATATCCAGTTTCTGGCGGGAAAAAATAAAACCCAAGAAGAATTTTTTCATGCTTTTAATTCTTTATACGAAAAAAATAAACAAATAGTTCTTTCTTCCGACAGGCCGCCGAATGCGATCCCTGAGTTAGAAGAAAGATTAAGGTCAAGGTTTGAAGGCGGCATGATAGCTGATGTAAGTTTGCCTGATTATGAAACCAGGTTAGTTATTTTAAAAATAAAAATTCAGGAAAAAAGTATGGAATTGCCCGATGAGATTTTAGAGTATATTGCCGCAAATGTTAAAAAAAACATTAGAGAACTTGAAGGCGCATTAAACAGACTTTTAATATATTATAAAACTAACAATAGTATTCTAAATATTGAAACAGCAAAAAAACTTTTAAAGGGCTTTATTTTTTCCCCTTTTGACGTTGCAAACTACAAAAAGATAATTGAAACTGTGGCTAAATTCTATAACCTGGAAGAAAAGAATCTTTTTGACCCGACAAGACGGAAAGAAATAGTAAGACCGAGGCAGGTTGCTATGTTTTTATTAAGAAAAGAGTTAAAATATTCTTTTCCAGCCATAGCTAGAAAATTTGGCGGAAAAGACCACACAACCGCAATTTATGCCTATAAAAAGATTTTACAGGAAAGTGAGGAAAATAATAAAATGACGGAAGAATTAGGATTAATTAAACAGAGAATATATAGTGGATAAACAGTATTAAAATAGTGTTTAAGAAGTAAAAAATAGTATTAAATATTTACGATTAAAAATAATACCAAAATTTTAACAATCTTAACCACTTATTTATACACATTTTTTTCACACTATAAAATACACCTAAAAACCCGCCAATTTAAACGGCGCTAATAACAATAAATATTTTAATATTAAATAATTATTATG
>Ga0209541_10012521_pt1 | contig 13116 bp, 15 predicted proteins | sample RifCSPlowO2_01_FD_184027 | JGI IMG/M metagenome (GOLD analysis project Ga0209541, IMG submission 184027) | Groundwater microbial communities from Rifle, Colorado - Rifle CSP2_plank lowO2_0.1 (SPAdes) (version 2) | ecosystem: Environmental > Aquatic > Deep subsurface > Groundwater | place...
CTATCCCGGTAAAACCGAACATATTCCTAACACCTGAATAGCAATTAACACGTGTTAGGAAATTATCTGCTACCCATTTTGCCCTGAGTGGATCTCCGGGTAATAATACTATTTCGGCGATATCGCCTGGCCTTGCGCCAATGTGTGTGCTCATAATTTGGTCCTCCTTTTTTAAATTTGTGAAATTAATTAAGTTAATTGAATTTTTTGTTTAATTTTTTAAATCAATCCCTAAATCAGCGGGGCCAAATGCAAAAGGCAGAATTGTTTCTATTCCAACAACCCTCATTATTAGGTCGTCATTGAAACAATCCATAAGTATGATTATTGGTTTTCCAGCCAAGTCCTCTGACTCTTTAATAACCTGTCGGCAAGCCCCACAAGGGCATAGTGGTGAAGTACCTATATAATTAGAAATATTACCGGGCCTTCCAGTAACCGCGATTTTTCTGATGTCGCGGGAGTGACCAAAATTATGAGCTGAGAAAATTGTAGTTCTTTCAGCGCATACCGTTAAACCATAACTTGCATTTTCCTGGTTTGCCCCAGTTATTATCTGTCCAGATTGGACTTTCACTGCACATCCTACTTTAAAATTTGAGTAGGGTGAATGGGAATGCTCAGTTGCTTTACGAGCGGCAAGGACCAAAGATTTTTCTTCTGCCAATAGTTCGTCTATCCCCAGATAAACATACTCTACTGTATTAGTTTTCTTTTCCATTTTTTATTAAGTTTTAGTGAGAATTAAATTGATTATCTTAGTCCCCTTGCGTAAAGAAAACAAGATAATCAATCTAAAAACTCCAAAACCTCTATTTCAAAGAGGGGGGAGAAATTTAAACGAAAACTACCATACGCCTAAATTTAAGTCAACTCTCGAATGTAGCTGATTGATGTTAAACATCAATCAGCTTGGTATTAGCTATCGAGGTCAAAGGTTTCGTCAATACGGATCTGGTCTACGAATTCAGGAACGTGCGAAACCATGATCATTGCCCCTTGGTATTGATCGAGTGCTTTTGCTATGATCGGCAAATGGCGGAAGTTTATGTGATTTGTCGGCTCATCGAGTATAAGGAGTCCGGGTTTTTGAAGTACAAGTCTTGCAAAGGCAATGAGACCCTTTTGCCCTTCAGAAAGATTACCTATCTTTGTACGAATCATCTCCCCTGTTATTAAAAATCCAGCAGCGACTGAACGCATTTTTTCCTCTTCTATTTTTTCACCTCCAGCAAGCACCGCTTCGCAAAGAGATTCATAAACAGTATCGTCAAAATTTAATGTAGAAAAATCTTGTCTGTAATATCCAACCCGAGTTCCCTCTTTTATTTTTGCACCTTCGGATTTTCCGGAAGCTAATGTTTCAAGCAGGGTTGTTTTGCCTATTCCGTTTGGCCCGCGCAGGAGCAAGTGCTGATTTTTCTTCAAAGATATTTTCGCCGTGCGTTTTACGATCTTGTGATTTTTCATCATCGTAAAAGATGTGATCGAGATGAGTTCGCCTATCATGTCCGGCTGATTTTGAATTTGAAAAAAACGGATAGTTTTATCTTCTTTTCGTACATCAACCATTTCTTCCTCAAGTTCTTCCGCAAGCTCCTTCATGCGCTTTGCGACGAGACGCAAACGCCCTCCTTTATGAGCAAATTCATTTGATTTATCTTTTTTTGCTTGGATCTGCTTTGCAAGCTGGGCATTTTTCATATTTTCTTTTTCAACTCGCGCAGAAATATCTTTAACAACGTTGTAATAATTTCCAATATAACTTTCAATTTTTCGAGTATAAATATCAAGATAAAGCACGCCCTCAGTAAAAGCGTTCAGAAATTCAGCATCGTGAGAGATAACAATAACAGTCTTTTCATATTTAATTAGAAAGTCGGTCAGATGCGCAATGCCTGCCTTATCAAGATTATTTGTCGGCTCGTCGAGAAGCAAAATATCCGGATCTTGTATAATAGCAGAAGCAAGAAGAAGCCTGGCTTGCTGTCCTCCAGAAAATGTTTTTATTATTCTATCATGCACTTTTTCATGTCCCCGCAAATGCACAAGCTCAAGCACATCATCAATTTTCGGATCGATATCATATACTTTATGTGCAAAACATTTTTGAAAAAATTCACGAACAGTGAGATCTATTTGATCGCGAGGAATGACTTGTTTTGAAATTGCGATCGTAACGCCTTTTACAATATTGATAGTTCCAGATTCCGGTTGATTTTGCCCCGTGATAAGTCCGAAAATAGTGCTTTTACCTGCGCCGTTTTGACCCATGAGGGTCAGCTTCGCCCCTCGGCGTATTGAAAAATCCACCTCTTCCAAGATGGGTTTGTTTGGGCTCCATTCAAATGAAACCTTTTCAAATCTGACTATTGTTTCACCTTTTAACATAACTAGATTGGCAGTATAGCACACAATTTTGTTTTTAAAATTTTTTACTTAATTCCGCAGTGAGTTTTCAGCGCATCAATATCAGCTTTCGTTGGGATATTTGTCGTACCTTGATTGAGCTTATACATAATAGCGTTAGGATCGGCAACATGTTCGAGACCAAGAGCATGACCGAGCTCGTGCGCTAAAACGCGCACCAGCTGATCGCGATCATTAAATTCATAGATATCGATCTTTTGCCCGGAGCTATCACTTTGATAAAGACCCTCTTGAAATTCTTCCCCTTGAGATGTGCCGATTTCGTTATATTTTTCGACATTTAAATTTAAAGCAGTGCCTAGACGATTTAGCACGACAACCATGGCGTTTAGATCATCGATATATTTATTTAACTTTGTTTGAAGCTGTTCTATCACTACAAACTCCGCCTGAAGCATCAGCTGTTCTTTTTGAAGTCGGTCATATTCTTTTTTGGGAGCTCCGCCTTTTTTATTCCATGATGATACCCCTGCATCATAAATATTTTGGCGTTTTTCAAATTCAGCAACCGCCGTCAGATATTGGACCTTCGTTTGGGCGTAAATCGCCTGCAATGCTTCATACTTTACCTTAATCGCATCGTATGACGCCTTGTCTTCTTTTGCGTCAATACCGAGAGCTTGTAGTTTGACTGTCGCTTGTTGCCGGTAATCATAAACCAAATTTATCTTTAAGTTTCCATCTTTTTCATATACAAACAAATCTTGACCTGTCCCAATAGATTTTTCCCAAACCTCCTCCGCTTCGGCTATTGCGCTGAGCAATGCTTTATCAGACAAACCAAACCGACCATCAGAAGACCCTATGGTGTAAGCTATAGGCTTTTGACAAGGGAGATAAGTAGACTCTATCCGTAATGCTATATTTTTGAGCGGTTGCCTAAAAATGTACACGACCGTGCCAAGCACAACAAAGAAAAACAAGGTTTTTAAAATTCGTTTCACTTTTACATATTAACACAAATACTATCTAACAGTGTTTTACGGCTTATTTTATAGTATAATGAATACATGAGTAATATTATGCAATCAGAAGTTTTCTTCTTTATTTCTTCAGTGGGATTTATCGTCATAGGTATTTTGGTTACGATATGCCTAATATATATTATCCATTCGATGCATGCTTTTTCACGCATCATAGATAAGGTCGGGAAAAATATAGACGAGCTGGGTGACTCGGCAAAAGAAATGATTGAAGAAATTCGAAGCAATCCGGTTTTCAGATTCTTTTTTAAAAAAAAGAAAAGAGCGAATAAAAAGTAAAATTTATTATTTAATTACGCAAAATCAAACATGGCAAAAAAAATCAACAAAAAAAGGGGGGTGTCAGCGGGAAAAATGCTTGCGGTTGGAGCAGGTGTAGCAGCTCTTGGAGCAGGGGCTTATTACTTACTTGGTCCAAATGGTAAGAAGAACCGCAAAAATGCAGGAAAAATGATATCTAAAATAAAAAATGAAATAGAAAAGGATGTCATGCCGGCAGTTAAAAAAGCGGTGAGGAGCGCTAAGAAAATAGAAAAGAAAGTGGTAAAGAAAGCGATCAAAAAGATAACGAGTATAAAGAAAAAAGTAATCAAAAAAGTAAAATAGCTCGACTAAATTACATAAATTAAAAATCCCCATAATGGGGATTTTTAATTACCCATTATTCATCATTTTTTCTATCTTGTGCATTTCAGTCGTTTCTTTTTCAATAATATTTTTAATCTCTTTTTTCTTATATGCATCAAGAGTTTTTTCAAAATCATTTTCTGCAAGAGTGCCATCTTTTTTCATATTTTTTAATTCATTTTCTTTATCAAAATAGATAATTGAACCAAATTGCAAAATAGCTTTATGATACATTGACCCAATCGCTTGAGCTCTTTTTTTTAATTGAGCAGTTTCCCCTCCACCCCAAATTTTTGAAAAGAAACTCCTATTTTTTTTAGATTGCAAATATTTCTTAACAGCATCTTCATAATCAGATTTTACTTGATCTAAAAGCTTTCTAGCTTCAATATTTCTTTTAGCTTCAACAGAAAGGTTACTCCCTGAAACATTTACAGTTGTTTCAGAAGACATAATTCCAGCTTTTATTTCTTCGATTCTTTTATCAACAACTTCCTGCTTTTTCGCCTTTACCTCTTCCGGGGTACTTCCGGGATATTTTTCAGCATCCTTTTTATTTATTTCCGACATTCTTTTGCTGACAATACCCCCAAGCTCTTCCTTTCTTGTTTTAGGAGCTGAGACTTTTTTCTCTTTTTTGACCGACTCTTTTTCTTTCACAAAAGAGCTGTGAACGACCTCTATTTGAGGATTGTATTCCGCAGGCTTTTTATTTTTTGCTTTCTCTGGCGCTTCTTCAGTCCAGCCGAGTTTTTTGAGCTCTTTGTTAAGCTCTCGCAGATCGCGCTCGATCAAGGGATCTTTTCCTCCTATCATTTTTGAAATTTTTTGCTGATCTTCAAGATTTGCTATCTTCTCCTGTATCTCGTCTATCTTCGCTTCATTTTCGTGAGCCGTGCCTTCGGCGATCTGCCTTCTCTCTTGCATCAGCTTTTCAATATCCCTATCAATGTCCGGAGTACCTCCGCCTATCCCACCGGCTATCTTTTTCTGTTCTTCTAGGCGCTCAATCTCTTTTGTAAGTTTTACTACTTCAGGAGAAACCGCCTCCATATCCTTTACGGCATGCAGGTGCCCATTGTGTTCAATATTATTTTTCTGAACCGAATTTTTAATTGATTCTGGCATAAATTTAGTGGTTATTTGTAATGATTTTAATACGGACTTATTATAGCATAAGTGAATTTCTTATCCATTTGCTCACTATTTCACTTAATTCTTGAAGTTGCTTTTCGTCTTTTATTGTATGCGGAGCATCTTTGATAATGTGAAGCTCTTTGGAGGATTTTAACTTTTCATAAAGCAATTCTTGGTGTTTTGGTAGGCAAGAATTATCACGCTCACCAACGATAATGCAAACCGGCATATTTAACTTATCTATTTTTTGAAATAAATCGTATTTCAACCTATCTTCAAAGTGAGACCAGGGCAATTTATACACGGCATCAGGATCTTTGGGGTCCCACCCTATTAGAGCTCTGTACCCTTCTTGTTTCCATAAAACTCCTTCTTCTGGGCGAGCTTCCAGACTCAGTTTTCCAGAAATAGCTCCGCCCACTGGAACCCACCCTTTTATTTTTTCAGGATTTTTTTCCGCATACAGTCCGGTACAAAGTGCGCCTAAGCTATGTCCTGACAAAACAAAAGGTTCTTGATACCATTTTTGCGCTCTAGCCCAAGCGATCACGTCTTCAAGGTCTTCATAGTAGTTGGTAGTAGTTGCATCTTCGATTTTCCCATAACTTTCACCGAAAGAATTTGTTGCATCAAATCTTACAACGGTGTAATTATTTTCAATGAACGACTTCGCCATGTATTCAGTGATCGGCCTTTCTTTCCAGCTTCCAAGTCCATGCATAACAAATGCAAGACCCTCTTGTTTCTCAGCTTCGTCTACAAGGACTGCGATGCTCTCTCCTTTTCTATTTTTTATAAAAAGTTTTTCAGTCATACTGTCATTATATATGTTTCTTAATATCAAAAACTGCCGCCAATTCTGTTACTGTCCGATATGCATGAATAGATTTTACATCCTCAGGCGTCACAAATCTGAATTCTACGCATTCGTCCGATGGAGTAAAATTCAAATCTTTTACTTTTATTTCAAAAATAATATTTACGGACCATCTGCCTTTCATATTTTTGCCAACTAAAAAATATGACGGTTGAGGTTTGACCTCAACAACAGTAAGACCCATTTCCTCCATCAATTCCCTCTTTAGACAATTCTCCGGCGATTCACCGTGATCCAATCCCCCGCCCGGTAATTCCCATTGACCATCTTCCTCCAAAACTGTCATGAATTTTTTGCCAGTTTCATCTAAAATAAGCCCCTTTATGCTCACTCTATAAAAATTTTCCGGCACATTCTGTTCGTCCATAGTCTTATTATACCATAAAAAGCTTTAGCTTTTCTTCTCGAGTTAAACGCTTCAACTCGCCTTCTCTTGCCCTAGCTTTGCTATATGATCTAAATTTCTGTGAATATTTTAAAACGACAGGTCGGCGGATTTTTGTATAATGCGCACCGGATTTCAAATTATTATGCTGATGCAGTCTTTTTTCAAGATTGGTCGTCGAGCCGACGTACAGGGTTTTATCTTTGCACTCTAGGATGTAGGTGAAGAAGTAGGGCATGAAATTTCGACAGATAACCTATTTAAATTACAGGCATTGCTAGGGGACTAGGACTCGAACCTAGATTAAGGGCTTCAAAGGCCCCGGTCCTACCGTTAGACGATCCCCTAGCACTGCCGACAATCACGCCAGTATAATACCACAAAATAAGCCTTACGCAAAAAGGATTTGATTAATTTATCTCTATATGGTTTAATATAAAAAAAAAATGTCTAACCCTAAAACTACCGGAAATGAAAACAAAAATGATTGCTTCGAGCAAATCCTTCTTTAAAATAAGAATGGTTAGTTGCTTTATTGTAGCTACGATGCTGTTTGCCATAAGTTTTTTATTTATGGAAGATAGATGGTTAATATTTATAACTAGAACAATAGGACTAGTCTTTTCTTATAAATATGCCAACTACTTTTTTACTCGGATTTACTTCCCTATATCCGAGACAAAAACAAGGAAAAAGCCCACAGGTGCTCTAAATATTTTTAAATATTATTTTTGTTTAATATTTATTATAATTTGGCTTAGCTCCTGCATAGCGCTGATGATTAAAAGTCTTTTTTATCATCATTTCGGATTCGGCTATAAAATCTTTTTTATGATTTTATGCTATTCTTTAATTTTTTCATTTTTTGCTACAATCTTCACATACGCATTAAATGCAAATTATAAAGGAGATAAACCCGTCGTGTGGTAATGGGCACTGAGAAATGTTAATACCCCCTGAAATAAAAAATCAGGGGGTATTTATTATCCAAGTATCTTTGCCAGTGCAAGCTCTATAGGAAGCGAAGGTATGAAAAACTTTTCGGACTTTTCATAAGCTTCAAGGAGCGCTGAAAGAGAAGCGGAATTTATTGCGGATTCTTTTTCTCCCGCTATCTTTTCAAAAAGGGCCATGTCCGTCTCCCTTATGTCCCCCGCGATCTGAGATTTCATTTCCGGTGCAATACGAAGAAGCAGTATTTTTCGCATTTTGCTTATAAGGAGTTTCAAGAATATTTTAAGATCAGCATTTTCTTCACCTGCTTTTTGTAAAGTGATTACGCACCTTTCGAAATCCTTATGTGAAAGCGCAGAAATAAATTCATTTACAAGCACGCTCGATGGCGCGCCTGTCGCTTCTTCAACATCCTCTTTTTTAAGTTTTCCGCCGGAAGCGACATTTAAAACCTTTTGAAGTATCCCAAGTGCGTCTCGAAACGATCCATCACCAAGAAGCGCAATGAGTTCCGCGCTCGGATGGTCTATGATGCAACCTTCCTTTTTACCAACATCAAGAATAACTTTTTTAAGTATCGCATCAGTTGGCTTTTTAAACTGCATGACTTGGCATCTTGATACTACTGTATCGGGAACCTTTTGTAGCTCAGTAGTAGCAAGTATGAATATAGCGTGCGCCGGAGGCTCTTCCAGGGTCTTGAGGAGGGCATTGAAGGCTTCTTTTGTAAGCATGTGCACCTCGTCTATTATGTATATCTTGTATTTTGAATCAAAAGGAAGAGTGCGGACACCGTCGCGAAGTTCACGAATATCATCTATGCCCCTGTTTGAAGCGGCATCAATTTCATAAATATCATTTGGAGATGTTTCAAGCTCGGTTGCAAGAATGCGAGCGATGGTCGTTTTTCCCGTACCGCGCGATCCGACAAAGAGGTAAGCATGAGCTACCTTGCCCGACTTGATCGAAGACTCAAGGACTTTTACAATATGGTCCTGACCGATGATATCATCAAATCCCCCAGGTCTGTATTTTCTATATAAAGCTAGCGACATGCCCGAAGTATATCAAAAAATAAACAAAATTAAAAATTACTCCTGGAGCTTACTCTGTATTCTTATAAGAATCCCTCTCAACTCTGGAAAATTCTTTTTGATAGCGTCCCACACAACCCTGTTGTCAACGCCGAAATATTCATGAACAAGTTTATTTCTCATAGACATTACATCTCGCCATTCAACTTCTGGATGATTTATTCTTACCTCTTCATATATATTTTTTGACGCTTCACCAAGAATGATAAAATTCATAAGCACTGCTTTATATTTCTCTTTATCATTCACTAAGGCATCTGCATTTGGAACACCTGCAACAAACTCGTCTACTTCATCTATAGCTTGAAGCATATCCAAAATATATAATTTTATATCTCTCTTTTCCTTCATATCATTATCATTTGAGCCAATATTCTATCTTTTATATATGGCTTGATCGCTCTTTTTGTCACCAGATCTACCTTCTTTCCAAGGAGCTCTTCTAGAAAGCGCTGCATTCTTGAAAATTCAAAGAACCCAACGGCAACTTTATCATGATTGATCTCAATGGCAATATCAATATCACTGCCATCGTCTTGATCTCCTCGCGCATATGAGCCGAAAACGCCTATTTCTTCGACACCATAGGTCTCGCGCAAATAAGCCTTATTTTTAATGATTTTTTCTTTAATTGTGTTCAATTCGTTTGACATACTGTAATTTTAGCACACTTTGAAAGTTTTGGAAATTAATTACCCTATCTTAAAAATTCCATAGTTATTTTCTCTATCTCATCCGCATTCTCAGCTTCCATGAGCTTTACGCGGAGCTCTTTTGCACCGTCAAAATTGTTCACGTATGCTTTATAGTGCTTTTTCATGATCGCAAAGTTTTTATATTGACCAAGATTCTTTTCAAAAAGTTTTGTGTGCTCAACCATGACCGTAAGTTTCTCGCGTAACGAAGGAACATATTGAGAAGGGGCTTGCGCAGGCTGGCCGAGCCGAGCAGAGAAAATTTTCAGCAGAAAATTATTTGTGCCCTGCGAGATATGTTCCTTCGTGTAGGTCTTAAACAGCCAAGGATTTCCAAATATAGCCCTGCCAAGCATAACGCCGTCGCACCCTGTTTCTTTTACTTTTTTTCTTGCGTCTTCAATATCAAGGACATCTCCATTGCCGATTATGAGCGTTTCTTTTTTCATTTCATTTCGTATTTCAACGGCTCGTTTTACAAATTCCCATCGTGCTGGCACGAGAGACATTTCTTTTCTTGTGCGAGCATGGATTGTAAGCGCGGAAATATCTTCCGCAAGAAGCGCAGGAAGCCATTCTTCAATTTCCACTTTATTATATCCAATGCGAGTTTTTACAGAGACGGGAACATCTTTGCCAGCCGATGCGATCCCGCGCTTTGCAGCGCGTATGACTTCCCTTGCGCTTTCCGGATTTTTTATCATACAGGCGCCTGCGCCCTGTTTTTCGATGGATTTGTCCGGACAGCCCATATTTATATCAACGCCGTCAAAGCCGAGCTCCGCACACAATTTTGATGCAAACTCGATATTTTTTGGATTCGAGCCAAATATCTGCGCGACGATCGGATGTTCATTTTCTCCATATTTAAAATCAATCAAAAGTTTTTCGCGCGCTTCCGGATGCGCAAGTCCGTCTGCGGATACAAACTCCGTCCAAAAAACATCCGGCCCTCCTCCGCTAAAGCTCCGGCGGGCAAGCCCTCCATTATTAGATTCACAAAGGCGACGATTTTCGTGATCGGAATACTTCGCAATGATCTCTCGAAAGACGCAATCAGTCACGTCCGCCATAGGCGCAAGGCAAAAGAAGGGTTTTGGCAATTTTTTCCAGAAGTTAGACATTATTTATTGAATTTGTAGTACGCCTTATTCTCAAAACGAAGATCAATGTACTGAAGCATGTTGTATTTTGTTTTTATATCTGTTGCCAAAGGTTCTGTAATAAGAGCAGATGCCAGATCTCCGGAAAGCTTTTCATAATCTGCATCTTGCTTAAATATTATCTGCGGAGCAAGACCAGATGAAGACTTTTTTTGCAAAACAAATTCATAATCCCCCAAAGAATTGTTGTAAAAATATTCCGGATTAAGACCCAAGGACAGTATGGACTGCTTGAATTCATTTATTTTCTCAAATTTATCTTTGTCTAAAAAATGCCCTCCGAGCGGAGTATCCTTTTGAGACTGAGGAGTTCCATAAAACTTAAAGTAAACATTTCCGGAAAAATACGGGGCATTGTCGAAAATATATCCTTCATCGTCGAGAAAATAGCATGTACCTACGGTTTTTTGATCCTCCGCTTCAGGTTTTTCTCCACACCAAAGGTATGAACCTGATCTTTCAGTCAAATTTATATAAAGAACTCTTGCATCTTTGAGATCAAGAGACATGCTGAGTATTCTTTTAAATCTCTGCTCTATATCATACTCAAGAGTTTTCTTTGGATATAAAAATATATTTCGTTTTGGAAAAAAGAAAAAGTAATTTCCTGATAGTTTTAAATTTACAAAATCTTTTACTTCCTTTGTATCGATAATCTGATTGCCGGATATATTTATTTCATTTATAAGTATCTTGTCTATCCTTGAAACAAATATTGATCCAATGAATAGCAGTATCAAACAAATAAAAAAGACGATTGTTCTTTTGCCAAACTTCCTACGCTTGTCTTTTTTAAGCTTATCAGCATTTGGAGACCTGAGCAATTCCCTTTTACTGCGCGGAGTTTTTTTATTCATAATATCCCACTATTTAATTAAGCATTTACCGGGCCGATAAAATCCTTACCCATGTATTTTTTTAAAACTTCAGGTATCTTTACAGTGCCGTCCGCTTGCTGATAGTTTTCTATAATTGCTATCAAAAATCTCCCAATGGCAACGGTTGTCGCATCATTCATATGAACAGGTTCTATTTTGTCATCTTCTCTTCTTACTCGAGTATTGAGCCGTCGTGCTTGGAAACCTCCCGTTAGATCAGCGCTGTGCGTCTCGCGATATTTATTTTGACCCGGCATCCATGTTTCTATATCGATCTGTCTTGAATCCGGAAAGCCCATGTCTCCTGTGCAGACAGAGAGCACTTGATATGGGAGTTTGAACAATTGCAAAACATATTCCTGGGTTGCAACGAGGAAATTCTGTTCTTGTATAGAATTTTCCGGCAATGAGAAAACCTCCATCTCGAGTTTGTCGAATTGATGCTGGCGAAGTATTCCATTCGTATCTTTTCCGTATGTGCCGGCTTCTCTACGAAATGCGGTTGAATATCCCACATATCGTAGAGGCAATTCTGATTCCTTAAAAATTTTATTCATGTGCATTGCGCCGAGAGTATGCTCAGCACTGCCTATAAGCATAAGATCGTCATTTGGAAACATATAATGATCTTCAGGCGCCATAAACCTCGCCATTTTGACTTGCACAATCGGGCGAACAAAAACAGGAGGGATTACAGCAATAAAAGGTTTTATGACTATAGATAAGCCTGCATCTTTTGCTATCTTTTCAAGAGTTTCAGCATTAGTCAAAACATTTAAACAGACTTGGATTATTGCAAATTGAAGTAACGCAAGATCACCTTTCAAATAAGTAAACCTAGATCCGGAAACTTCTGCGGCTGTTTCACTATCTATTATGCCAAGAGCCTCACCAATTTCAAAATGTTCTTTTGGAGTAAAATCAAAAACGGGCTTTTCTCCCCAAGTTCGAATAACTACGTTTGACGATTCGTCTGGCCCAACTGGAGTATCTGGGGTTGCGATATTTGGAATCTTTATCATCATCGCCTGCCACTCTTTCATTGTTTCCTCAAGACCCTCCTCTTTTTTCTTAAGATCTTCCTTGAGTAGACGCATATCGTTTATCATTTGATTGCGAAGAAGGGCATCTTTTGTAATACCTATCTCGTTTGATATTTTATTTTGCTCAGTACGCAAAGATTCGACTACTGAAAGTTTTTGCAGGCGAAGATCGTCGAGAGCAAGCAATACCTTGATATCAACATTGGATCTCTTGTTTTTTGCGCTTTCTGCGACAAAATCAGGGTTTTCTCGTATGAATTTTATATCCAGCATTTTTTTATTATAGCAAATATTGCTATAATTTCAAAACAATATGGATAATATTCGAAAAATGACAAAAGAAGAATTTCCAAAAGCTTTATTTGAAATTCCTCAACCCCCTGAAGGACTTTATATAAAAGGCGAAATGCCTTCCGAAAATTTAATATACCTTTGCATTGTCGGTTCTCGAAAACACACAACATACGGAAAAGATGTTTGTGAAAAATTGATAGATGGACTAAAGGGCTATCCTATTGTAATCGTCTCCGGTCTTGCAACAGGTATTGATAGCATTGCTCACGTTTCTGCAATGAAAGCAGGGCTTAAAACAATTTCATTTCCCGGGTCAGGACTTTCTAGTGATGTTATTTTTCCAAGAGCAAATATCCGTTTAGCTGAGGAAATAGCAAATGGCAACGGATGCCTTATCTCAGAATTTGAACCGGACTTCAAAGCAACAATGTACAGTTTTCCACAAAGAAATCGCCTCATGGCCGGCATGTCAAAAGCCGTACTGATAATAGAAGCAGAAGAAAAATCCGGAACGCTTATCACAGCAAGGCTAGCACTAGACTATAATAGAGACGTG
>Ga0209541_10012526_pt1 | contig 13113 bp, 14 predicted proteins | sample RifCSPlowO2_01_FD_184027 | JGI IMG/M metagenome (GOLD analysis project Ga0209541, IMG submission 184027) | Groundwater microbial communities from Rifle, Colorado - Rifle CSP2_plank lowO2_0.1 (SPAdes) (version 2) | ecosystem: Environmental > Aquatic > Deep subsurface > Groundwater | place...
CACGACAATACCGTCTGCGAGGTAATCCTCTTTTGGCATCTTCTTTTGCCACTCCTTCCAATATGAAATAACCTCGTTTATATCAGAGCAGTGTCTATTGTGAGAATTCACCTTGAAACCGAGCTTCGACAACAACGCGAGTTCCTCGCTTTGAGTCGGTGGCACAGCGGAATATTTCGCAATATCGTATATGAATGTGCGGAGTTTGCGCTCCGCCACGATTTTCGGGTCAAGTTGGCGAATACTTCCTGCCGCAAGATTTCGGGGATTCGCAAAGGGTCCTTCTCCCGCCTTTTTACGCCTCGCGTTCAACCTCTTGAGCTGACTTTTCGCCATCCACACTTCCCCCTCAACAATAATATCCACCGACTCGTTCAACCGAAGCGGGACGGATTCGATTGTCTTTACGTTTTCAGTCACATCCTCCCCCACTTTGCCGTCCCCTCTCGTTGCCGCTTGAAACAACAGGCCGTCTTTATATTCCAAAACAATTTTAAGTCCGTCTATTTTATGCTCGCAGGTATAGGTCGGACAAGGTTCGACCTTGTTTACAAGGTCGAACCTTGTAGCTAGAAAGCGCTTTACACGGGTGTCAAATTCCACCATCTCTTCCGGAGAAAAAGCATCATTAAAAGACCACTGCGGCACAGTGTGGACAACTTTTTTGAATTCCGACAACGGTTTCCCCGCCACTCTCTGCGAGGGGGAATCCGGCGTCACCAGTTCCGGATAACGCGTCTCCAATTCGACAAGCTCATGTTTAAGCGAGTCAAGGGCAGCTTCGGAAATCTCCGGCGTGTCCAAGACGTGGTACAGGTATCTGTGCCGTTCAATAGTTTGTTTTAACTTGCCCAAACGAGCTGTAACCTCTTGTGTAATTTGCCCCTTCATGACTAATAACTTATCACTGAATAACTGAATTACAAAGTAAAACCGGCTCGGTGCGCGATGTTGTCATTCAGTCATTTAGTAATTTGTAATAGGTTACCCCTAGTAATCGGCCCGCAAACCTCGCTCCACAATCGTCGGGTCAAAAGAATTGCGACTGCTTTGTCCGTGTGACACGATGTTGGTAGCGCTCCTGCCATCGCCGTCGATGTCGCTTTTTTCTATTACCACTATAGCTTTCCCGGAACCGACATCCATCGTAAAAGTGGTGATCGCATTTGAAGCGTCACTGCTAGAAAGATCGATTTGAATAATTTGTTCGGCACAGATAATCGAGCCTGGTGCCGGAGAATTCTCGGAGGTGGCAAACACATCCGTGCCGATAAAATCGTGATAAAACGCGCATTCAATGGCGGTATCCGCAATATAAAAAGCCGACTGGGACTCACGCCCAAACGAGGAAAGTAGCACCTCCCGAAAAGCGATGTTCCAGATAGCGGCACCGATTGAAAGTAGCACACTGGAAGCCAAGACGGCGAACAAAAGGGCAAAGCCTCGGGAACATGAATTATGAATCGTGAAGTATGAATCACGAAAAAGAACCTGACGAAACTTCTTGGTATTTTTCATTCTTAATTCATAATTCATAATTCTTGATTCTACTTTAAGGCGTGAGAGGCGCGACAGAATACCAATTAAAAATCCCCTCGTTAAGAGTCAGACTTTTTGTAATTAAACCCGTCCTCCAGGAAACGGTAGCTGCCAAAGCGGCTTCGGCATTGTCGGGAAGTCCGACAGTAGTAACGGGCGTAATCCGAAGAGTGCGATTAAAAGCCGTTATTCGCCAAGGCGAGGGCAATGTTCCATCCGCCGGATTTTTACGCAAACCAAAAATACCGTAGATGCCATTTGTGGAGTTAAAAACAAGCTGGCACTGGGGGTCGGTTGCTGGGGAATTACAAGTAATTGTTTGCTCGCTTACAACACTAGTAACAAGACTCACGTCCATACCACACGCTTGACCTATGCATTCCTCAAGACCGGAAAGCCATGCGGCCCCGCCCGAAAAACCCTCGAGATTATTAGTGTCGCGAACGTTCCTCACATATTCTATCGCCTCCTGTGCCAGGTAAAAAGCGGTTATCTGGTCGCGCGCGTAGATTGAAGCATTCAACCCTCTTTGTGCCAAAGAAAGCGGCGCCACCATGGCAAAAGTAAGAATAGCAATAGCCACGATGGTTTCGATAAGAGAAAAGCCACGCGGACGTGAATCATGAATTATGAAGCATGAATTATGAGAAAACTTTTTTTTCTCCTTTCTTTTCCCCTTATTCATAATTCTTAATTCATAATTCATAATTCTATCTACCTCGGTACATCCGGTAATCTTTGCGACACCAGCGTCTGCAAGTCAAAACGCGAAGTCGTCTTCATTTTAGCGCCGGCCGTGCTCGCGATGTTGACAATTCCGCCGGCAGTAATAAGGATTTTAGGTTGAATTTGGTCGGCGGGGTCCTGACCGACAACATAAAAACAAAGGCGGTTGATGGTAATTTCCGATGCGGTCATATCGCTAATCGTTTCCCCTCTTATTATTTGAATAGTTCCTCCATTTTGCTGATAAATAACACTCGACCCGTATTGGTCAACATACCTTATATTATCCTCCCCGCCAAACGGACATACATCATTGCTATTTACCGTGACATAAGAAGAACCCGTGCGAAGATTTCGCGCGATACTTTCAAGGGTTAGGCTAAGGTTATTTATGGTCGTTTTTAACCCTTGGGCCTTATGGTTGGCGTCAACCACGGAAAGAAGTACCGTCGTGGTCGCGAGCATCACAAAACTGAACAGCGCGATTGAAACAATCATTTCGATAAGCGTGAACCCGCCTTGGGTAAAATCACGCCCGCCCGAACGTACCGAAGTCCGCTCGGTACGAGCGAGAATCACGATTAAAGAATCACGATTAAAACCGAGGAGGGTCCGGTTTTCGCTTTTCCCCATTCTTGATTCTTGATTCATAATTCTTGATTCTACTTCTATGGGCATGTGGCTTTAATCGACATCTGGCCGGTAGCCGATATACATATAGACTTGGTAACGCCTTGCGGAGAAGAAACCATGACCGAAGCGCTACCGTATGAATTTGTATTCACACGCGAACCGTTCTTGTAACCCCAAACTGTTGGTTCCGGCTCCGGCCGGTGGAAAAGAATCTCGAGCCTGTCAATGACACTGGTAGGTGAAACATAACAATCAGCTTCTCCGCAAAATTGCTTTATGAAATTTCCCTGTTCAATCTTAAAAAAACTGACGCACTCGGGCAATCCCGTCGTAGGTGACCCGAGACAACCTGTATTACTGTTTGAAGCGGTATTATATGTTTTATTGTCATCAGCGTCCGCAAAGAGAATATAATAACCCTTATTTGAATCGAAGTGAATACCGTAGCTTCTGTTAAACTGCTCGATTGAATCATCAATCCACTTCACCTTTCGGACGCTGATACCGTAAACCTGCGCTTGCCGCATGGTAAGAGCCACATCATAGGCCAGATTGGTAATCAAGAGGTTGCCTCCAAAACGGCGCTGGCTCACAACCACCACGCTACTAATGGTCATAAAAATGGCCATTACCACGACGATCTCAATTAGGGAAAAACCTTTATAACATGAGTTAGGAATTATGAAGTAAGAATTATGGGAAGAACCATGACAACCATTGTCTATATTTTTTTTTCTTAATTCATAACTCATAATTCATAATTCTAACCTGTAATCAACGCACTTAACCCTAAAACATCAATGTTGAAAAAGTAAACCAACATAAAACCCAGAATAAGGAACGGCGCGAGCGGTATTTCGCTTTTCATTGTAAGGTGTTTTGCCCCCGCGTTCAACAATAATCGGCGCACCGAACTTACACGCGCGAGTTTGGAAATACAAACAAGCAAAACTCCCACTACTGCCCCAATCCAAAAGCCGACAATCATAGCCGAGACACCAAGTGAAAAACCCAAAAACCAGCCGATGCCGATGGCAAGTTTGGCATCCCCTAACCCAATCCACCGGCCGCCCGAAATAAACCACAAAAGGGCTATGGGTAAGGCGAGAATGGGACCGGCAAGCAAATCGAGTAAGTACGGAAAGTAAAAAAGTGAAGATATTTCAACACTAAACAGAAGTCGGCCAAACGCTAATACACAAAAAAGAAAAACTAGGGAATCGGGAATAATTTTATGTTTCAAGTCGTAAACGGCGATTACCACGAGTAAACACAAGACGAATAAGTCAATAGAAAATAGAAAACCCGCCTGAATGTAGTCGGGCAGGTAGATAATAGATAATTCAAGAGGGAAACCGAAAGAAAAATACTTTAGAAAAGTAGCGAGAAAAAGAAAACCGGTCATCATTTCAACAGTCGGATATTGTAGTGACAGCCTGCTCTTGCATGAACGACAACGGCCGCCAAGATTGAGGAAACTCCAAATAGGAATTAAATCGAACCACTTGATTTTTCTACCGCAGGAAAAACAGCCGGAGCGGCCGCCTAAACTGACACCTGTATTGAAACGAAAAATAACTACATTGAGAAAACTGCCGATAATGGCTCCGAAAATAAAAAAACCGACTGCGACAAAAACTTCCATCCGGTAATTATAACTCAAATAATGGGTCGCACGAAACCTACCCAATTTTGACATGTCATGTCAAAATTGAAACTGTTTTGTAATTTTGAGTTTTTAGTTTTAAACCCGCCCGAACGTACCAAAATCCATGTTCGACTACATCATTCGGGGGGCGTTCGGTACGGGTGGGCTTTGAACTCCCTAAGGCGTCACGTCATAACACTGGTCATCAGTTCCAGCGGTTGTGCCGCAAGACGTTGAAATACCTTGAAAATCGGGTGACGCGGACGTACCACCACCGACACAGGTTTGCGCCGGAACACCACCGAAAACAGCGGCCGCATCAGAATCAGTACTTAAAACACTGTTGCCAGCTACTTCAAGTGCCGCACCCAAATGATAGCTATTGCAAAACCATCCACCTACATCAATTGGAATATAAAAATAATTGAAAACATCTGAAACGCCGGCCGGAGGAGTCGGAATCGCCGGAATGTAAGTCGGGGCGAGTTCGGTCACGCCGCCGGAAGAAAGTGTTTTTGGATATCTGCCGTTATTGGCATCAAAATACAACGCTAACGCGAGCTGTAACTGTTTAATGTCCGATACACGCTTTACATCACGGGCTTTCTGCCGAGAACTATTCAGGTTGGTCAATACGATCGAAGACAAAATACCGATAATAGCGATAACCACGAGAAGCTCGATAAGTGTAAACCCCCACACCAAAGCCCCCTTATCTAAATGATGAGATAAAACCCTCCGTCTCTGAAAAAAAAATTTAATGTTCCTTAAACAACCAATTGCTAACTTTGGTGTGGGGGTAAACCCGCTTGACTGATGCGAAAAATGCCTGCCCGCCAAAGCCTTAGCGCAGGCGGGTGAATAACCATGCGAATGTCGCGAACTAAGAAATTGCTTAATCTTTTTTCGCATCATTCGCATATATTCGTATATTAGCATCGGTTTTTATAATTTAGTTTCTAATGCGACCATTATACACCATATTTATTTTATATCGTATATTTTTGCCAACTTATCAAGGCTCAACCTTGATATTCAAAACTAATCCACTCCTCTATCATGTCATCAAAATCGGTAACTGATGAAAAGTATTCCGGAAAAGATTTCGGTTCTATAATCGCCCTCTCATCTCTTTTTTCTCCTGTGTAATCCTGAAAACTTGAATACTTGTAGGAAGCAACAAACTTTTTCGCCGCGACCTTGTCTTTAATTTTTTTCTCTTTCCAGCCAGCGTCAATAATGCCAATCGGATTCAAATGGATATAAGCATATTGATATTTAAGATATTCATCAGTATCGAGATGTCTAGCGTTAAAATTACCCTCAAACAACGTCCCTTTCCTGTGATACTTTTTGTTGAAATACATAGAATAACCTGTCAAAAGTTTTTGCATGAATTCACTTACACCGCCATCTTGTTTTTCTTTAACAAGCAGATGAAAATGGTTTGGCATTAAACACCAAGCACCGATGTCGGTAATTGAGTCCCCCTTGGGAATTTCCATCAAGGCTCGACCTTGATAGTTACTAAGGTGTACAGAGGTGGTGCTGTTAGCAACATACAGAAGTTTAACAAAACGTTCATGATCACCCTTATCAATAAAGAGTTTTCGTCGTTCAACACCCCGACTATAAACATGATAATACTCCTCAATACTAAGCTCGATATTTCTTGACATGGCATAATTATATCAAGGTTGAGCCTTGATATACAATAGGTAGCAAACAAAAACCAGCGGCGCAATCCGGTTCTTAGCAAGGTTGAGCCTTGCTAAGGCTAAGACAGGCCTCGCCTTGCTAAGTTACTGCCAATTGTCGCCCATACAATAAAAAGCGGCGGGAAATCCGGCAGGCTCTCCACCCACAACCCAACACCCGTCCCCTTTCCCAGAAGGAGATATGCTCTCAAGATTGGCGCCCAATCGATAACCACTTACTCCGTTTATTGTCTGGTAGGCATAAACATAGGCATTACCGCTAATCGTTGTGTTCAAAGGATCAACCGGAAATGCCGGCAAGTAGGGATTTAGAATTGTCGCTACGTCCGCCCAACAAGCTGTTTGACTTGAGAGTGCCCAAGTCGCAGAACCGCATGATGCCGGAAGCGCGGGGTAAGTGTAGTTATATGAATTAAAATAAAGTGTTAAAGCGCGATTAAGCTGTCCCACTTCGGCAATTCTTCTTGCGTCACGAGCACGAAGACGCGCTGAATTTACATTAGCGAAAATAATCGACGATAAAAGGCTAATAATCGAAATAATTACCAATAGCTCAATTAAGGTAAATCCACCACCAAATCCTCTGTGTGACTTCATCAACGCATTATACACCCTCACAAAAAAAGAAAAACCCGAAACTTCGGGTTTTTCTTTTAAGCTTGAAAGTTTAAAAACTTAGTTACAAGCGCTTGTGTCTTGAGAACAGGTGATAGTGGTGCCGTTCGAGGACGTGAGCGTAAAGATAAGATTGCCCGCGGCCAGTGTGCCCGTCGGCGCAACATAAGCGTAACCCGTGGAAGATATATCGGGCCATTTTGCCGAGTGTCCTGTTTTCGCAGCAGCACCGGTAGCGTCAGTTGAGCAAATATAAAGAGCTGTTGTCGGCTGGATAGTAACGGCTACACCGCTATCATCCGCGCAAGTAATAAGCTCTGGCATAATGCTGGAAGCCGAGCCCAAAGCGGAAGCTCTCTTAGCCTTGTAGCGAGCACCATTTAGGTTAACCAACACAATTGACGACAAAATACCGATAATGGCGATAACCACCAAAAGTTCAATAAGCGTAAAACCTCGTGTTTTTTTCATTATTTTAAAATTATAATTTTAACTTCTAATTTTTCCTTCCTCGACCGCCCTTCCGCAAAGAAGTAGCCGTTATTTACTATGGGGATATTATACTCCGTCCGTGGTTTGGGGTAAATGGGGTGTGGATAAGTAGGCTAACGCCATAACTCGACACTAATTACGAATGGGGAGCGAATAATACTAATGACGCTAATTAATTCGTGTACCCTATTTGGAAACGTTCTTAACTATTCGTGTCATTCGCGGTATTCGTCCGCCGCGGCGGATTCGTGGATTGGTGTTGTGTTACTGCGAAGCAGAAATGTTGTAAATCGGTATAAGAATCGAGGCCAGAAGGAATCCAACACCGAGGCCGAGCAAAATCACCATGGCGGGTTCAATCAAACTAACCAACGTATCCACGGCATTGTTGACTTCACGAGCGTAAAAGTGAGCCAGAGTCTTCAAAATGTCACCAAGCTCTCCGGTTTCCTCCCCCACTCTCATCATTTGAACCATAATGCCGGGAATTTCAGGATGCCTGCCCAAAGCCTCCGAAACGGAACTCCCCGATTTTATCGACTCGATAGCATCGCTTAAAATCGCTTGATATACGGCGTTTTCAACAACGGCCGCCGTTATCTCAAGAGTTTTTACTATCGGGATAGCCGACATGAGTAAAGTATTCATGTTGTCGGCGATACGGGAGAGGTATAGCTTGGTAAACAACTTTCCGAAAAACGGCGCGTTTAACTTAAAACGGTCAACAATAAAACGCCCTCTTTCCGTCTTCGTCCAACGCCACAGGAAAAACCCTCCGACAATAAACCCGACCGCCAAAAAGATGCCGTAATGGACAAAAAAGTTGCTGGTGGCGATGACTATTTTCGTATATATCGGCATTTCCTGACCTGATTCAATGAGAATAGCGCTCAAGTTCGGAATCACGATGACCATCATAAGCACCATGACCACGACAAAGGCAAAAAGTACGAACGCCGGATAAATCAAGGCGTTTCTCGCCTTGGAAACAATTTCGTAAGAACGTTCAAGATAGTCCGCCAAGTAACCGAAAGTTTCGTCCAGCTTGCCGGACTCCTCTCCGGCCCGCACCATGTTGACGTAAAAGTCGGAAAAAGCCTCGGGGTGCTTTGAAAGAGCTTTGGAAATCGAGCTGCCTCCCTGCAAGTCATCCGCTATTTCAAGCAGTTTCTCGCGAAGCATAGGCTTGTCCGCCTCGGCGGAAAGCAGACGAAAAATTCTAAGAGCCGACACCTGCGCCTGAAAAAGCGTGGACATCTGACGCGACAGAAGTACAACGTCTTTTGCCTTAATACCGTTTAGAAAGTTTAGCTTCCTGTCGAAAACGGAACCGCTCGACACGGGGGTAATCGACGATATGACAAAACCTCTCCTCTGTAACGAGCTGATGGCGACATCAATTGAAATAGCGTCAATCGAGCCGTTTAGATTTTGACCTTGATTGTCGAGGGCTTGGTAGTTAAATAACATACGAATGAATATACTAATCTGCGAATTATACGAATCTACCAATACCTGCGAATAAGACTCCCGAGTTTCGGATTAGTAGGTATTCGTAGATTCGCATACATTTAGTATATTGGTATTAGGCTCATTCAGATGAGCCGCTCAAGGCCTTTCGGATTAAACGAATACAGCAAAGCGTTTTCCGTCGTAATTTCACCGTTCCGCACCAAATCGGCCAAAGAACGGTTCATGTCTATCATGCCCTGCTCCAGGCCCGTTTCAATAACGGTATCGATTTCGTGCGTCCGTTTCTCGCGGATGAGGTTTGAAACCGCGCTGTTATTAATCAGAAGCTCGTAAGCGGGAACCATCCCTCCGGAAATTCGAGGTATTAGACGCTGGGAAAAAATCGCCGCGAGCGAACCCGCGAGCTGCACCCGAATCTGGTCCTGTTGTCCAGCCGGAAAAGTATCGATAATACGGTCAATGGTTTGAGCGGCGCTGTTGGTGTGAAGCGTTGAAAGCACCAGGTGTCCGGTTTCCGCGGCGGTCACGGCGGTAGAAATGGTTTCAATGTCCCTCATCTCGCCAATCATAAGCACATTGACGTCTTCGCGGAAAACACTCCCCAGCGCGGTGTGAAAATTTTTCGTATCCACTCGAATTTCACGCTGGTCGATAATCGACATTTTTTGTTCATACACGTACTCAATCGGGTCTTCGATAGTCACTATATGCTCGGCGCGGCTCTCGTTTATGTATTCAACCATGGCGGCCAAGGTCGTGGTTTTACCGTGTCCAATCGGCCCCACTACAAGGAAAAACCCTTGATGACGCTCGGCGAAAGTCTGCAAGATAGGCGGTAACGCGAGTTCGGTGAAATTTTTGATTTTCTTCGGAATCAGACGCATGGCGATAGATACGCTTTGTTGCTGGAAAAAACCGTTGCAACGAAAACGCGCCTGGCTTTTATAATTGTAGGAAAAATCAATTTCACGCTGTGTAAAAAAAAGTTTATTGTCTTCCACCGTCAGAAGCTCGTTTAAAAAACCCAGTGTATCAGCCGAGGAAAGTTTCGTTTTCTTGACGAGCGGTATCAAAAAACCCGACACCCTGATGGTAGGCTGACGACCTTCGGAAAGGTGAAGGTCGGAACCCCCTTCACTCATGACGTATTCAATAAGCTCCTCAAGTTCTTTTTTGTAATCAATTGCCATAAAATAAGGCTAAAAACTTAAAGTGAAAAATTTAAAATTAACGAGCATTTTCCTGGTTTCTTGTTTTACGCTTTTCGTTTTTAGTTTTAAGCTTCTATTCCCCCGACGCGGATAACACTTTTATCACCTCCGCCACAACTTCCGAAGGAATACTGCTAGCTTTCTCGATATAACTCGCGATACCCAAGCTTGTCGCCCTTTCAATGTCCGAGGGTTGACTCTGATTGCTCAAAATAATAACGGCGGCGTTTGGTACAAACTTTTCGCTACGGATACGCTCCAAAAGCTCCAAACCGTCCATCGAGGGCATCACGACATCCAGAAGCAAAACATCCGGTGTTGCCCCATCCCGAAGTTTGTTTAGCACCTCTTGACCGCCGGAAGCCGTATCAACTTCAAAACCGAATTTTTTGAGTTTGATGGAATACATGTTGAGCAAAAACTGGTCGTCGTCAACAATGAGAACTTTTTTGTTTGAGTTTGGCGACATGGTTTTATTATATCAAACTTTTTGAAACTCGACACCAATCCACGAATGAAAGCGAATACCGCGAATGACACAAATAGTTAAAAACTCTTACGAATAGTGCATGCGAATAGGAAAAGTTAAGCGTCCCCATTAGCGTCATTAGTGTTATTCGCTCCCTATTCGTAATTCGTGTCGAGTTACAACCGATTAACCTCCTCAATCGGAATCTCTTTACGAAAAGCCTTTATTAAGGCATCTTCCTTTAGAGTAAGCATTCCTTGGCTCCGCGCCACACTATACACTGCGGCTTCGGTGGGATTCTTCAAAATAACGGCTTCGAGTTCTTTAGACATCTGCATAATCTCAAACACCGCCGTACGTCCACGGGTTCCCTTAGGGCAATCCGAGGTTGGCTCGATTTCACATACTTCTTTGGCAAACGGCACCATCTTGCGAAACTCGGCGGGAAAATCTTCGAAACCTTTGTCAATCATCGCCTTAAGACTGCCCTCAACCGGCACCACCTTGCCCGTTCCCGGACAAAGACGCTTCACCAAACGTTGGGCCATGGCAAGAATTAGGGTCGGCGCAATAATAAACGGGTCCACACCCATGTCGATAAGACGCGGAATAACTCCGACGGAATTGTTGGTGTGGATAGTAGAAAGCACGAGATGGCCGGTAAGGGCGGCTTGCACGGCGAGTTGTGCCGTTTCTTTGTCGCGAATTTCACCCACCATGATAATGTCGGGGTCTTGACGCAAAGTGGAACGAAGACCGTTTGCGAAAGTGTATCCTATCTCCGGACGCACTTGGGACTGATTCATGCCGGGAATGTTGTACTCCACGGGGTCTTCAAGCGAGATGACGTTTTTACTCTCTCTGTCGACCTCGTTTAACATGGAGTAGAGCGTGGTGGACTTGCCCGAACCGGTCGGTCCCGACATCAGGATGAGGCCGTAAGGACGCTTGATAGCCTCCCGAATAAGCTTGAGATTACGCTCCGAAAGTCCCATTTTATCTAGCGGGTTAACCCCTTTCTCCGAATCGAGAATTCTCATTTCAATCTTCTCTCCGTAATAAGCCGGAAAGGTTGAAACGCGAAAATCTATCTTCCTTCCCTCGATTTTCGCGCTAAATCTACCGTCTTGGGGTTTACGTTTTTCATCCAACCGCATGTTGCAAAGAATTTTAATGCGGGCCACCACCGCTGAATATACCTTAATCGGCAAAATAAGACTGGTATTCAAAATACCGTCAACCCGAAAACGGACGCGCACCTTATCCCCCACGTGTTCAATATGAATATCGGAAGCTTCGCCTTCGGTCGCATAGTGAAGAATGGTCGCGACAATTTTCGTAACTGGCGCGTCCTCAATAATGCGCATATCGTTCGGGTCGCCTTCTCCTTTATCTTTGCTTAACTGTATTGGTTCGTCCTCGGGTGAAGAAAGTTCGGTTTCAAGCTCCGAAAGCGCCTTGGTAACTTCACCGGAAAGTCCTTTGTAGGACTCGATAACCTTGTTGAAATCTTTCTCTGAAATAAGAAAGAGTTTGAAAGGAAGGTCTACTTTGGTTGAAATAAAGTTCAGAGCGTCGCGGGCTTCAATGTTATCTGGGTCAACAACGCCAACCTCAAGTACGCCCTCCTTTAGGCCAATGGGTACAAATTTGTAGTATGAAGCGGACTCTTCGGGAACATACTTCAAAATTTCAAACGGCACCTCTTCTTGACTTTCCAAAATACGGAATGGGATACCGAGAAACTCGGCCTTACTTCCGAGAATATCCTCTGGTGTAACACCGAGTTTTTCCAAAACCTCTTCAAGGGGGACACCAGTTTTGGTCATCTCCTCCTTAATACGAGAGATGTCGTCTCTCTTAATTAAATTTTTGTCAGCAAGTATGTCTAAAACGCTCATAATAATTTGAATTCGCTAGGCTACCTCTATGGAGCTTTAGGCGCGCCGAACGCGGTTGGCAACGGTGCGCTGGAAGTTGAAGTGACTGCCACACCCTTGGCGAAATCAGAAAATGGATTCCGCCTACCAAGAGCCTTACCAAAAGGCTGTGAGCCAATCAGTCTGCTTTTGTCATCCAAGCTCATGAAAACCGGATCCGAGAATACACTGGAATCAAGTGAGATTGACTGAAGACGCGCAAGCAGGGCGAGCAGTTCGTATCCGACGATGACATCGGCTGGACTAACCGAAAATTCGGAAACCAGCCCTCCGGCCGTCGGGTCATAAACGGCATTTTGAGGCGTAGCCGAACCACCCGAGAAAATTAGCCAAAAAATAATCACCACGACCGCAAAAATGCCGAGAATTATTTTTTTGTTTTTTTGAAAAATTTCCATCCCGTTAGAAGCAGGGAGCGACCGGGTCGCTCCCGTATGCTTTATTATTGATTAATCGTGCGTAGCTTTGCATAAATTATTATGTGCGGGGGTTAGTTGTTCAGTAAGCTTCTAACGGGACCATACTATTTCAAATAGTAAGTGCGAATAGTCATGGCGAAAGTGTAAAGATTAGAAACCGGAGCGGCGGAAACCGACCCCGTTTGGCCCAAAGAGGAAGCGCCGGGTTTGGCCGCGGCGAACGCCAGGGA
>Ga0209541_10012527_pt1 | contig 13113 bp, 17 predicted proteins | sample RifCSPlowO2_01_FD_184027 | JGI IMG/M metagenome (GOLD analysis project Ga0209541, IMG submission 184027) | Groundwater microbial communities from Rifle, Colorado - Rifle CSP2_plank lowO2_0.1 (SPAdes) (version 2) | ecosystem: Environmental > Aquatic > Deep subsurface > Groundwater | place...
AATGCACAAGATTTCCGCAAAAATGTGCCCGTTTGAAGCGATCAGGATTATCCGTCTGCCTGAAGAATTAAAACAAGACCCTCTGCATCGTTATGGCCCAAACCAATTTCGTTTGTACAGTCTTCCAAAGCCAACCATGGGAAAAGTCGTGGGCATCGTCGGCGTCAACGGCATCGGCAAGTCAACTGCAATCAAGATTCTCTCAGGAAATCTAAAGCCAAATCTCGGCAAAGACCATGAGGCATCACCCCACGATATTCTCCAGTTCTTCAAGGGAACAGAAACACAGGCATTTTTCGAGCATTTATTCGAGAACAAACTCAAAGTCATGTACAAGCCGCAGCAGATCGATATCATCCAAAAGCGTGCCAAAGGAAAAGTGCGCGACCTCTTGCACAAAATCGATGAGCGGCAGAAACTGCAGGAAGTCTGCGCACAGCTGGAAATCACTGCCATCCTCGATCGCGACATTTCTGCAATTTCCGGCGGCGAGATGCAGCGCGTCGCAATCGCGGCAACAGTCCTAAAACAAGCCGACCTGTACATCTTCGACGAGCCAACAAGCTTTCTCGATATTAAACAGCGCCTCAAGATCAGCACGTTCATCCGTTCGCTCGCAGAGAACAACACGCGCGTTCTCGTTGTTGAGCATGACCTGATCGTTCTTGATTACATTGCCGATTTCATCCACATCATGTTCGGCGAGCAGACTGCATATGGTGTCGTCTCGCAGATCAAAAGTGCAAAAGAAGGAATTAATATCTTCCTCTCAGGTTTTTTACGTGAAGAAAACATCCGATTCCGAGAGAAAGAGATCAGATTCGAACGCACGCCCGAAGTGCAGCAAGGCCAGCGCAAAATACTGTGCGAATGGAATAATCTCCGAAAGAAGCTCGACACGTTCAGCGTCAGCGCACAGCACGGTGAAATCCACAAAGGAGAGATTGTCGGTGTGCTGGGTGAAAACGGCATCGGAAAAACAACATTCGTCAAGATGCTCGCGGGCGTCTTGAAGCCAGACAAAGGGGAAATCTCCACCAGTGTCAAAGTCAGTTACAAGCCGCAGTATATCGAGACTGAAAGCGAAGAAATCGTCATGAACATCTTGGTCGATGCAATAAAAAGTTTCACACATTTACTCATCGAGCCGTTGAACATCCAGCCGTTATTGATGAGAAAACTGAACCAATTATCCGGGGGCGAACTGCAGCGCGTCGCAATCGCACGTGCATTAAGTCAGGATGCCAAATTATTTTTATTAGATGAGCCATCGGCGTATTTAGATGTCGAACAGCGCCTCATCTTATCCAAAACACTCAAAGCATTTGCCGAACAGAACGGCTCAACAATTTTAGTCGTCGACCACGATTTATTATTCTTGGATTATTTGAGTAATCGCTTATTGATATTCGACGGAACGCCTGCAATATCCGGCGAAGCGAAAGGCCCCTATACGATGGAGCAGGGCATGAACATGTTCCTGAAAGATCTCGGTATAACGTTCCGTCGAGATGCCGAATCCGGCCGCCCGCGCGCCAACAAAGTCGGTTCCGTATTAGACCGAGAGCAGAAATCTGAAGTGAAGTACTACTATGGGTAAAGAAATTGAAGCAAAATTTTTAGTGAAAGAAAACGGATTCATTTATACATCATTAGGTATTCACAGCGTATATCCTACTATTTATCAGCTTATAGTAGACGTCAACTCGAACGGAAAACCAATCAAGCAAGGCTATCTTCCTCTTGATGTCGGAATGACTGCTGCTCAAGAAGCTGGCCTGATTGTAGATTTTACTCCTGATGTCGCACGCCTTCGTGAAAAAGCAGGCAAATATTTTCTTACCATCAAAGGAAAAGGCGATACTGCACGCGATGAATTAGAAACAAAAATAGATGCAGCAATATTTAACACCTATTGGCCAAAAACTGAAGGGCAAAGAGTTGAAAAAGTACGTTTAGAAAAAACAATTGATGGATACACTGCCGAAATTGACGTGTTTACAGATAGAGATCTCATCCTTGCAGAAATTGAAGTCAATACCGAAGAGGAACTAAAAAGAATCCCTATCCTCGGTAAAGATGTATCTACTGATCCAAAATACAAAAATAATAATCTTGCTCGATAATATACTCCACCCTCCAAATCTTTATTAATATTTTTTTCAAACCGTATGGAATGCTCAAATTAACCTTTCTCGGAACGTCCGGCGACAGTTCCGTCACTGCAAAACAGATACGCGCATCCGGCGGCATCATCCTTCAGGTGAACGAACTCCAATTCCACATCGATCCTGGTCCGGGCGCATTGGTGCGCGCAAAAGAATTCCAGATCAATCCGCGCGCGACAACCGCCATTCTTGTTTCTCATAACCATCTCAATCACGTCAACGATCTCAACGCCGTTATCGACGCGATGACTCTGGGCGGTTTCGACAAGAAAGGAATCCTTATCTCCAACCAGACCGTCGTCAATAATACATTGAGCGAGTTCCATCGCAGCTGTCTGGAGCGCATCATCACCTTAAGCCCATCGCAAACCATCGGCATCGAAGACGTCGAAATCCAAGCTGTTCCCGTCTATCACACTGAAGCCGCTGCAATCGGATTCAAGATTATATGTCCAACCGTAACGATCGGCTATACGGGCGACACAGGCTTTAACGAAGCATTATGCGAAGCGCTGAAAGACAGCGGCATCCTCATCATCAACATGACCTATCCAGAAAACACCCCGACGCAAACGCACCTGAACCGCGACACGGCAATAAGGCTGATTGAATCAATCCGTCCTCAACTGGCGATCCTCACCCATTTTGGATTTAACATGCTGAAAGCAGATCCGATTATGAACGCGCGCTTCATGCAGATAAAAACCGGCATCGCAACCGTCGCCGCGCACGACGGATTGGTTATAACACCAACGTCCTACATGGAGCCGAAGCCGAAACGTATTATCCCTAAAGAGCCGCAGAGATTGAGAGATGAGGTGTGATTATCGTCTCTGATAAAGTTGCAGTGCAGAAACTAATTCTTGTAATAATCTTGCCTATATTCCAGCGGAATTTACTAATTTAGATCCGAATATCAAATTCCGCTCGTATAGTTGGCTTAAAAAGGTCCCTATACATTCGTTCAATAATTCTATTACGTTATAAATATCCTGTGTTCTAGCTAAAATCCTACATCTTTTCGAATAAATTTCTTTTTTTGTATATTCTTCTCAAATTCACACAATCGTTTTAACAAAATGACCAATATACTTCTTTTTTCCATGCGTTCATATAGTCCGGCTTTATAATAAAACTTTCTACGATATTATTGAATTAAGGGTTGTGTTGCGCTGTCGGGTGTTTCACCCTAAAACTGCTTTAGTTGTGCGTTGCGGGGTGTGCTGAAAACTACGTTTTAACAGTTCAGCCAACTTATTTGGATTGTTTTGAACGCCAATTCCAGCAACTTCCGCAGGAGTTAATCCGTTTAAACTATTGTGCGGTTTTATAAAATTGTAGTAGTTTCTGAACGCTGAGGTCATAATCTCGGCGGTTTACAATACCTTTGTTTTCGGTCTTTACTTTGTTGTTGAAGTCAAGATAAAAGCGGACTGCGTGAATGTGTTTGCAGAGCTTCTGTCTGCTCACAAAGTCAGGGCAAGTGCAAGTAGGTCTTGTTCCGATTGTTATAATATAGCTTCCGTTGCCTTGCTGTGATGGGATTGTGAACATATTTTTGCCTGTTAGCAGTGGCGTGTCGCCTTTGCTGATTATAGCGTAACCTCGAACTTCTCTTAATTTTTCTTGTGTGTTTTGTTTTTGTTGCATTAACTTAAACCACATATTACACCCTCATTGTAATACATTATTTGTATTATAAGCGGGTTGTAATATATAAATACACCTATGTTGTAATATGTATTATGTATTATAATCATGTTTATATATTATTACTATTTACTCGAGGTTATGGTGGAGCTTAACTTTGAACCAATATTCCCTAAATATGGACTTAAAAGTAATCCTTATTTTATTGAAGCACTACTTGTTGAAGGGGGAACAATACCTATCGAAACTCTCGTAGGTAGGGAGAAAGAAAAGCAAGAATTGCACAGATTGATTTCTTTGGGTGGTGGACAACGTATTATGGTGGTTGGTGAAGCTGGTGTTGGTAAAACTTCTTTAGTAAATTATATACGTGCTAAAGCCAAAAAAGCGTCTTATTTTTCCCCAAACAACGAAATAGGAATTATGGATAATTGGAAAGTGAACGATGTGATTATTAACACTTTGCAAGCTGTATATTTAGAACTTAAAAACCAAGATATTAAAATAACAGATCCTAAGCTTTTACTTGCTCTTGAAGATTTATTTGAACTTTCGAGGATAGTACAAGATATGGATGTAGATACTGAAGCATTAATGATAATAAATACTCAAAGTTTAATGGAGATTTTTAGAAAAATAGTTAACGAATTAACTAATAGGGGATATCGTGCTATAATTATTCATTATAATAATTTAGACAATATTGACGATAAAGAATACCTGATACGATTATTAAATAATTTACGAGATTTTTTTAATAATACACACTCTATATTTATTTTCATTGGTGATGAAACTCTACCAAGTGTTATTAATGTGAAATCTCGACTGCGACAAATATTCACCACACCTATAAAAGTTCCAATACTCGATTATGAAGAAGTAAAAAATGTAATTGATATAAGGTTAAATGAGTTAAGATTAAGTGAAGCAAATACTGTAATAAGACCACATTCTGAAGATAGTTTAAAACTTCTTTATGATTTATATCAGGGAAATATTAGAGATATTTTAAACAGTTTATCATCATCAGTGAATGAAAAAAACGTGGTCACTTTATCGGCTGTAATGACAAAGCAAGTTTTAAAAGAAAAAGCAACATCATTGTTCATAGAGAAAATGTCGCCGACTGAGCTAAAAGTTCTTCTTTATGTACTTGAAAATGGTTCAGTAAATAATAAAGAAATAGCTGAAAATTTAAAAAAACTCCCTCAAAATATTTCAAGCTATATATACAAACTTCGAGATGAACTTAAAGCAATAAAAGTGGATAAAGTAGAAGGCACTAAAATATACTATAAACCAACTACGGAAGCAATATGGCTAAAATTTAAAATTACGGAGCAAGAATTAATTAGAGAAAAGAATAACCAGAATAAGAGACTTATAGAACTACAGAAAAGAGTGATTGATTATAGTAAAAATCCATAATTTTATTCAAAAATAATAACCACCCTCAACGCACCAGCAAACCCATATCCCGCTTACGCAACACAACCGAATTAAGAAACCTTTTTATACCTCCCACCACCCTAAGAGTATATGAAAAAGACCGTCGTGATTGTAGAAGATGAAATTCCTATCGCACACGCAGAGCGCTTGATTCTTCAAGATGAATATACTGTTCATCTAGCACACGATGGCGACCAAGCATTAACAACCATCAACAAAGTCAAGCCTGATCTGGTTATTCTGGATTGGATGCTCCCGAAAAAGAACGGCATCGAAATCTGCAAAGAAATCCGATTAAATGTTGCACTGAAGCACACAAAAGTCGTCATGGTCACCGCAAAGAATACGCCGCGTGATGAGTTTATCGGCATGGACACCGGTGCAGACGATTACATTGCAAAGCCATTCGAGCCGATGGAGCTTCTCCACGTCGCCAATCAAGTATTGACACGATGAATTTCATCACTATTTTCCATAAATTTAACCGTTTTCTCGGAACTTATTCAGGCGAACTTCTAAAGCGCAGTTTGGAGCTATTATTCATCATATTCGCGTGTTACATGGTCGCAAGCGAATGGCTCCGCACAAAAACCAACGACCTGAAATATCTTCTCATCGGATTCAGCAGTTTAGCAATCGCAAAACTTATTTCGGTCTTTTTCCTCGCACAGCATGTCTTCGCGGGGTTGGTATTGCGTCCTTATCTCGATTACATCAGTATCACTGAAAACTTTCTGGAGATCAGCGCATTAGTCTTGATTTCAAGTGCATTTCTGTATCCCGTTCACAAGAAGCACAGCATTTCATTGCGAAAGAAAACATATGTCGAATTGATAGCCATTTTCTCCGTATTTGCATTCGCAGCGCTCGTCGCATTGAACATTCTTCCGTTTCCGTTCGGCACGCGCCGCAAAGTTATTCTCACCATCATGTCACTGACAAAATTCATGATCCTCTGGTTTCCTATCGTGATGTTCAAGAAAACCAACGAAATGACGATTTACAATAGAGCCGTTTCAAAAGCATTTGCTGTCTACAGTATAACTCCATTAGTGACGATGCTGAACTGGATGTTTTACAACGGACAGGATGCAGATTTAACCGTTCTCGCGCATCCGTTCCCGTTTATTGCCATCCTATTATTTTCACGCGTGACATTCCTCAAATTAGTCGACAAAGCAACACTGAAAGAAGAGCTGATTGATACGCGAAAGAAATACGTCCGCGAAAAAGAAGTGAATAAAATGAAAGACGAATTTGTGAGCACCGTAAGTCACGAATTACGAACACCATTAACATCGATTCGCCTCTATTTGTCGCTCCTCCTGCAAGGAAAGCTCGGCAAAATAACAGCAAAGCAAAAAGAAACCTTGGAAACTCTCAACGCTGAAAGCGCACGTCTGAATACACTCATCAGCGACATTCTCACACAATCAAGATACGAGCAGAAAAAAGAAAGCATCAATCCAAAGCATACGCATCTCCATACTCTCGTTCAATCATGCATCTATCCTCATTTCACTGAAGAAAAAAAACTCGCAATCATCAACAACGTTCCAAAAGATATAAATCTTCATCTCGATCAAGACAAATTCAAGCAAGTCATCATCAATCTCTTGACAAACGCGGTGAAACATACGGATAACGGCACGATCACATTCTCCGCCGAAAAGAGCAGCAAGCACATTCATTTCAGCATCGCAGACACTGGTACAGGCATTCCCGCTGACCACCTGCCCTACATTTTCGACAAGTTCTATCAAGCAGAAGGCCATATGGAACGCACGACAGGCGGTCTGGGCTTAGGTTTATCCATCGTCAAGCATATCGTCGATCTGCATCAAGGAAACATCTATATCAATTCTGAGCTGAGCAAAGGCACAACGTTTACGATTATGCTGCCGGAAGAACAGAAAAGCGTAGCGAACTAATCACAACAGCAAAATAATCCCATATCCTACTAAACATCCAACACTCAAAAACGGCATTGCGGGATAAAACGTATCTTTCTTCCCGAACATTAACAATCCGAACAGCGCAAGCGTCGCCGTGATGGAAATGATGAACGTCAGCGGTAATCCGACTGTCTTAAACACTGCGCCCGAAAACAAGAGGGGAAACGCAATATCTCCACCGCCTAACACTGCACTTTTCACTTGAGTTTCAACTTTTACTCTCTTCCCCGATTTAGGAGCAGATTTCGGCAGCGAGTAGGGAATATAAAATCCAGCAAACATGTTACTCTGTGATTGAAATTGTGCAAGCGCAATCATATGCTTGCTCTTCCACACTGCATACATGTCATACAACGAAATAAAAAGTAACAGCATGACAGCCGCAAACTCGTTCATGATCGGCACAAAAATAACCGCCAATCCACCGTAGATGAACAATTCTCCAATATTGTGGATAAATACATTTGGTCGTAACACTTTCCACAGCATCAACAAAAGTCCAACAATCATGGCCGGCGTCGAAGGCATGAACGCCGCAAACGCAATCGTCAGCGCAACAAAGATAGCAAATCCATACCAAATCTTCCATATCCTATAGAACTTGAAATAAATAAGTAATAACAACAACGCCGTCCCCACGATGACTGCACTCATGATATAGATGAACGAATAATTTTCTTCAACCTGAGGTCGTTCAATACCTAATGGGAGTTCTTCAAACGTTACCTGTCCGGTTTGCTGCGTTTGCTCAATATCGATGTAATTTCGGATGACAAACAGCCCGATCATCTGCGCAAGTAAAAACACTGCAACAAGAAGTAATGTGATTTTGACGTTGTGCTTCATTAAACAGGATGACTTATTTATGTATTTTTAAATATTTGTAGAAAACCATATAAATCATCACAAATAAACACGTCCATGCCCTCAAAAATCCACGCCGCACATATCTTAGTCAAGACAGAACCAGAAGCATTCGTCGCTTTGTTCGATATAAATGCAGGCAAAGACTTCGCAGAAGTAGCCAAAGCAAAATCCATCTGCCCATCCGCAAAGAAAGGCGGCGATCTGGGCTGTCGCGAGGCAGCAGCCGAACGCAACTAGCAAAGCGCACTTTGCGTGGGTTCGGCAAAAACCAGATGGTCAAGGAATTCGAAACCGCAGCATTCGCATTGAAGCCAGGCGAACTTTCCAAACCAATCAAAACACAATTCGGCTGGCATATTATCAAAGTCATTGAAGCGAAGTAAGTCAACGCAACATTAATAAACCCGTTTTTCTTAAATAATAGCATGAAACAAATATTCCATATCATCATTGAACAAGACGAAGATGGCGGTTACATCGGTAAAGTTGCAGAGCTTCCTGCATGCATGAGCCAGGGCGATACGTTAGATGAGCTTATGAAAAACATGAAAGAAGCAATCGAGTTATGTCTTGAAGTTGAAACAAACGAAAAGGTAAATGTTGATCGTGAAAGCATAAAATTCATCGGTGTTCAGGAACTTCAGGTGTAACTATTGAAGCTCCCGATACTATCGTCTAAAGAGTTATGCTCTTTTCTAGAAAAACTTGGTTTCACTGTAGTTCGTCAAAAAGGCAGTCATCGCTTTTATAGGCATCCTGATGGTCGAACGACTGTGGTTCCAATACATTCAGGAAAGAGAATCAAAAAAGGCCTGTTAAGTGGATTTTTACACCAAATCAAAATGAGTCGAGAAGAGTTTTTCGAGAAATGGAAATAAACTATATGAAATAACATTAATAATCGGATAATTAGATGTTATGTCAAAAATCACGAGATATTTGGTGATTTTTGATCATGATCAGAAATTGATAAATTTCTGACATTTCTTATCTAGTAAATTGCCACTAAACATCCGAAAATTAATACAATTTACTATAATTAAACAAAAAGACAAAAAAATAATTAGAAATCTCGCGCAAGCAGGCACAAGAAAGAAAAACGATTTCACTCGAAGACATAAAAAAGAAGTACCGTTTAAAGTAAATCTCATATAACTATTTAAACTCAAATAAAACTCTCATTCTCATGCACGTCACACCCTGGGAAGTCAACGGAACAATCGATTACACCAAACTGATTAAAGAGTTCGGATTAAAACCATTTGATAATCTCCCAAAAACATTCAGCGACTACATACTATTCAGACGCCACATCATTTACGCACACCGTGATTTCGAACGAATTATCGACGCCGTCAAACACAAAAAACCGTTCGTCATGATGACAGGATTGATGCCCTCGGGCAAGTTCCATTTCGGCCACAAGCTTGTCGCAGACCAAATGATTTTCTATCAGTCTTTAGGCGCAAAATTATACATTACTGTCGCCGATATCGAAGCATACAACACGCGCAATCCGGACATGAACGAGCTTCGCCGAGTAGCTTTAGAAGAATATCTTACCAATTATGTCGCTCTCGGATTAAACTTAAAGAAATGCGACTTCTATTTCCAATCAAAACGCTCACCTGACGGCAAAAAATCAAACGCATACTACGGTTTAGCACACCAGCTCGCTCGTCATGCAACATTCAACGAATTCATGGCCGTTTATGGCGAAGAACTTACACCCGGCAAAATGTCCTCGTCACTATTACAAGCATCTGACATGCTCCATCCTCAACTGCCGGAATTCGAAGGGCACACATTGCCTACAATCATTCCTGTCGGCTCAGACCAAGACCCGCACATCCGTCTGGCGCGCGATGTATCCCAGCGCTTCAAATCACATTCGTTCACGCAGTTAAGTTCAACGTATCACAAGTTCTGTCCGGGGTTGGGCGGCGGAAAAATGTCGTCCTCAGACCCAAATTCGTTTATCGCATTAAGTGAATCACCCAAAGAGGCAGCTGACAAGATCCGAAAGCACGCGTTCTCCGGCGGTCAGGCAACATTAGAAGATCACCGCAAGAAAGGCGGTAACCCCGATATCGACGTCTCATTCCAAATGTTATATTACGGCTTAGAGCCCGACGACGAAAAGCTCGAACACATCTATAACGACTACAAATCCGGAAAACTGTTAACGGGCGAATTGAAGCAATACACGATAGAAAAGCTCTCGAAATTCCTGGAAGAGCATCACAAGAAGCGCGAGAAAGCGAAGAAAGTGGTGCTGGATTTTATGGGGTAAACATCAATACTTCAGTACTCTCAGCCCATCAATGCGTGCAAACTGTGCATCTCGTGTGACGAGAGTCTCTCCGTGAGTTAGTGCAATCGCAGCAATCTGGACATCCTCTGTGCCCATGATTATATTGTTTCTTTCAAGTTGAAATTCAATGTCCGCTGCTCTTTTCGCATCTTTTATTGCAAGGGGAATAATTGTCGCTCCATTAAGAAAACCTTCAATTCTTTCCTTCTCTTTTGCAGGAGCTTGAACTTGAAGCGCACCAAGCCATAATTCTGAGACTGTTGGCGCAGCAACAAAAAACTGTTCGTTATTATGTTCCAATTCATCAAAAATCTTTACCGCGGATTCTTTACTATGAAGCAAATCAATAATAAAACAAGTATCTAAAACAACCATTATTCTCTGAATGCGCGGCGTACCACATCCATCCTCTTTTTATGCACTTCCACGTGCCTTGCTCGTGATTCCTTTATGGCTTTTTTCATTTTTTCAGCAGTTTCTCCAGAAATACAGCCGATGAATTCTCGAAGGGATCGTTTACTGGCAACACGCAGAATAACATCACTGAAACTTTCCTTCGGCTCTTTCATTGCTTTTAACGTATGGTATGCTTTCGTAGTTACGGTAATAGTTTTGACGGCCATACTCTGTTTAGGTGTGTTTAATTATTTAAACGTTTGTGTATTTATTATAGTTAAACTAAACCTTTAAAAACACCAAAACAATCATCTCCATAAAGAGGTGAAAGTACATGTGGAAACATTGGCAAGCAGCACCATTACCGGCATCATTCATGCTTACAGCGATAATCGGTTTTGTCATTTCAGCATTCTGGGTCTATCCGCGTGACTTGAACTGGGGATTTACATTCTTGTTATTCTTCACAATCATGTTCATCGCATCGGTCATGAGCACAACTCATGCATCCGTGAAAGATCTGGCAATCGTCGAACAGCGGGAAACCGGCAAACCGTTAGTCCCAAAAGCAGTAAAACGCAAGTCAAAGCGCAGATCCCGACGATGAAATATTTTATTTTCATTCTCCTTTTATTGGCCGCATGCCAATCTGACCTCTTCGGAAATGCTGTTTCAGCCATTCCATCCGAGCAGGCAGACTGCATCGACAGCGACAACGGCGTCAACTTCCGCGAACCAGGAACTGCAACGTTAACGTACAACGACGGCCGTGAAGCTGTCAATATCAAAGACCGCTGCACATTCACCGGCAAATTGTACGAAGGTCAATGTAAAACAGAAATAATCCGTGACGAAGAATACATCAAATTAACTGCCGTCTCAATAAAATGCCCGTCATTGCCGATAAAAACAGTCTGCCAGGAAACACCGCAGGGCGCGTTTTGTAATCCGCAGTAAAACTCATTCTTCAACGTCACGAATCATCCTTTCAATATCTGCCTTCCTTTCTGGGTTCAGGCTCACCTCTTTTTCATAACTCGTTGGCTTCATCAGTAGGATATTCTCTTTTATCAACTTCTCCGCAACTTTCTTTACGTCGCCACGTAAATGTCCAGGAAACCCTTTCGGAAGATTGTCAAAACTCGTATGGCTTCCACCCCATTTTCCCATGTATGAAAGCTTTCTGACAAGTATGTTTGCAATCGCCATCTACTCAACAACAAAATCAGCCTATTTATAGCTTTATATGAATATAATACGAAATCATCCGAAAATTTTAAATAGTCCTTTTGATTAACAACCTCATGGAAGACTACATCCTCATCAAAGTGCTCGGAGACTATCCTTTAATTAGAATATTAAATCATTTGTTAATCTTTCGAGAGTTTGATTACTCGTTAACGGATATAGCAAAAGAATCAGAGGTTGCATGGTCAACATTAAACCTGCTTTGGCCGGAATTAGAAAAAAAACAATTAGTAATATTCACACGCAATGTTGGCCGCGCAAAAATGTACAAATTGAACGCGAAAAACAAAGTTGTTCAAGATTTAATGAACTTTGCAGACAAACTAGTTATGGATTGGGAAAAATGAGCCCATACTTCACAGCTTGCTGTGATTAATCAATAACTCATTTTGAGGCTTATAAAATCCCAGTAGCTTGCTGCAATTAGGATTTTTTAATACGTAGAAACAGAAGTTGATGTATAATCATTCCACCAACTTCCTCGTCTCAATTTTCTTTCCTTCTGCATTTCCTTCAACAAGCGCCGTCGGCGCACTGCCGCCATGCCACGTAAATCGAGGCCGTACTTTGATCTCAAAGATGCGTTCATTCTGATCGTCAAAAACTACTCCTCCACCGGTCGATTTCGGCAGCTGAAACAGTTTTTCCTGTAGGCCTTCTTTCATGTACGTCTGAGTTATCTGTCCCAGCGCGTCAACATCAACCTGCGCCGTCAGCCGATGCGAAATGACAATATCGCTTTGCGTCACAACATCTGTATGTATCTTTCCCGGCTGCTGCGACGCTAACACCAAGCTGATGCCCGGCTGGCGTCCTTCACGCAATATCGTCACCAGAGAGTCCGTCGCAACCGTCTTGCCGTCTTTCGGCAGGACTTCATGCGCTTCATCGACGATGATCCACACTAATGGCTGATCCAGTTTCTCTTTCTTTTCGCGCGAGAAATAATGCATCGCTGCATCAATATTCGCAAACTCTTCATTTTTGCGTGCAATCATGCGCTGCGTGAAAAGTTTCTTCGAAACCAATCCGATGACCAGCGCCTTGATTAACCATCCATTCG
>Ga0209541_10012528_pt1 | contig 13111 bp, 12 predicted proteins | sample RifCSPlowO2_01_FD_184027 | JGI IMG/M metagenome (GOLD analysis project Ga0209541, IMG submission 184027) | Groundwater microbial communities from Rifle, Colorado - Rifle CSP2_plank lowO2_0.1 (SPAdes) (version 2) | ecosystem: Environmental > Aquatic > Deep subsurface > Groundwater | place...
CTGCTCTGGGGTGTGTGGCGCATCCTCATCAAGCACTACATCGCACCGGATGAATTGGAAGCGACCAAACTCCTGTTTGGAGCCGTGGAAGGCATGGTGCGCTCCGTCGGCGATCCCTATACGGTTTTCATGACGCCCGCGCAAAATAAGGATTTCCGGCAATCCTTGGAAGGGAAATTGCAGGGCATTGGCGCCGAACTTGCGTTCCGCGACGGCTTGATTGTGATCGTGGCGCCGCTGAAAGGTTCGCCTGCGCAGAAGGCGGGATTGCTGCCCGAGGACGTTATCATCGAAGTGGACGGTGAAAATATTGAAGGGGAAAATTTGAACCAAGTCGTGCAGCGTATTCGCGGGCAAAAAGGAACCACCGTCACGCTCACGGTGGACCGTCCCGGCGCATTGGAATCAAAAACATTCTCCATCGTGCGCGATGAAATACTCATTCCCAGCGTGGAATCGGACCTCATCGAAACCGGCAGCGGCGCGCTCGGCTACATCGCGTTGAACCAATTCGGCGACACGAGCATCGATGAGTTCCAGAAATCATTGAAGGATCTCCTGGGCAACGATCTCGAAGGTCTGATCGTGGACGTTCGTTACAACGGCGGCGGGTATTTGGAAGGAGCTGTGGAAATGACGTCGCTCTTTCTGCGACAGGGCAAAGTGGTTTCCGTGGAGCGACGCGGCACAGAGCCGGAACACCATTACGTCTACGGTCGCCCGGTGGCGCCCGATGTGCCCATGGTCGTGCTTATCAACCAAGGTTCCGCATCGGCATCCGAGATCGTCGCAGGGGCGCTCCAAGATCACAAGCGCGCCACAATCATCGGCATGAAGAGCTTCGGGAAGGGGACGGTGCAGGAAGTGCTGGATCTCCCCGGAGGCTCCAGTTTGCGCGTCACTACTGCGCGTTGGTTGACGCCCAATGGAAAGAATCTGGGCAAAGAAGGAGTACATCCAGACATCGTCGTGGATCGTTCGACAGAAGATTTCGAAGCCGAACGCGATCCGCAGTTAGACGCGGCGAAAGAGTGGCTGCTGGATCATGAGGATGTGACGAAGAGATGATTTTAATTCTCAGGAATACTTCTTTGATCTATTCTTTGTGCATGAAAAATACTTCTCGCCTTTCAGAAGAACAGTGGGCAGAACTCCAGAGAGTCCGGAATGCCATTGCAGGTCGAGGCACGTCTCCTGATGGTTCACCGTTGCCTCCTTTGGAGGCACATGCCCTCGCAATCGCAGAAATCAGGCGCATTGATGATGTTATCCGTCAGACTCGAGAAAGTGGAGAAAAGCCGATGGTTTAATACGTAAACAATTCTTCTTTCTTAAAGAATCTCTTCACCTCCGCTTCCGCCGCTTCGGGGCTGTCCGATGCGTGTGCGACGTTCACCATTTGATCCACGCCAAATTCCGCACGGAGCGTTCCGGGAGCTGCCTTTCTGCTGTCCGTGACGCCGAGCATGTCGCGTACCTTTGCGATGATGTCATCGCCTTCCAACACCAGCGCGATCACGGGAACCGACTTCATGAATTTTTCCACCTCCGGATAGAAAGGCTTCTCCGCAATGTGCGCATAGTGGTCGCGCAGGATCTTGGGATCCAAGTGAATCATCTTGCAGCCACGGATCTTGAATCCCGCTTCTTCGAAGCGGGTGATCACTTTGCCGCAGATTCCTTTTTCCACCGCGTCCGGTTTTAGGAGAATCAGAGTCTTCATAGATCTTCGCTATGGTAAAGCACAAATCAAATCTCTTCAACCTCGCAGATCCTTCTTAATACTGATACGGCTTTGGTGCCGGCAACGGCGTCGTGCTCTGATCTTGTCGGAATTGATTCTCCAGCCGGTCCAAACAACGGTTGCGTGCACGGTCGGGGAGCGTGTCCAGCATGCAAAGACGTCGCTGTTCGCGGTACTCCGTGAGGAACGGTCGCGTCGCTGTGTTGTGATCTTCCGTGAATTCTTGCTCGCGATAGGTTTTACGCGTCTGCGCCCAATGACGTTTATTGTCCGTTGCCCGTTCGCGCTGCAATCTGTTCCGAAGCCTTGCTTGTCCCATATCCATTCCGTCATACGTTTCAAATGCAGTATCCGGCTTGTGGGACTCCTGTACCTTCCATCGTGCCAGCTGTCTGGCTTCGCATCGTTCTTTATTCTGTCCCGTGATCTGCTGGCACGGCCGCATCAATTGCGTTCGCTGATCACTTGTCATTTCCAATGCTGCTAAAGCAGGAGAGGCAAATGATACGCTCAAAATAATGCCAAGGAGAAAAGAAGAGGATGGTGGTTTCATGGAGACATCGTACAGATACTTGGTGGGTTTCAAAAATTTTCTTAGCTTTTTGTACTGGTTTTATCCCTCCCCATTTTTTTGATACTACCGCAGTGAAGCTGTTGCGAACGTGACCCTAAAGGGCACGCACCGAATGACAACGCTCCCATACGAACTCAGATCGGTACCTGCAGGGATGGCGTAGTTTTGGTTTCCTTTGTTTCCCTTCAATGTGCCGAGATCGAGAAAGCCGGAGTCCACGTTCCCATCAGTGCTGTGAACAAGGTACACGCTGAGGGCGGGACCATTTGTCACCATGAAGTCCTCGAAGCGAAGGATGTTCTTCCCATCGGGCAGTGCGTAGATCGTTGCCTTGCCCGATCCTTGATGAAAGCTGTCCGCATCTTGAAATGCGCCGCTCAGCGCGACTGCAGGCTCCGATGTCATCGGTTCATCTGCAACCGTATCCGGCATCTTCTGCCCAAGTTCTTCCATCATTTCTTTCTTTTCCATGCGCTCCACTTCGGGCATCGCTTCCACCTCTTCCAGAGTGAGGGATTCCATCTCCTCAACCATCATTTTTTCATCTTCGGTGAGTCCTGAAGTGGAAGGTGGAAGTTCCTCATCCACAACGGTGTCAAAGAAAAGCGGCGAACCAAGATACCACCCCAGCACTGCTAGGATGATGATTATGACGCCGATCCCGAGACGCTTGGCATTCATGGAGAGTAAAATCACTATAGCATCTCTTCGATTTCCTACCATCATCGATGGTGTATGGTCGCGCTTGATCATTACTTAAGCAGCTTCACGAGAGCATTCTCATTCTCTTCTTTTCCAATCACCACAAGGCGGAAGAGATCTTCCTTCAACAGATTCTTCGCAAGAATATCCACCTGATCCTTTGCCACACGGTCGATCTCCGCAAAATATTCCGGGACATCGCGCACAGCGGGGTAGAGGAGTTGCTGCTTCCCGTAGAAGTGCGCGCGATCTTCGCTGTCTTCCATGGAAAGGGCGATCTTTCCTTTCAAGTAATCTTTGGCGCGCTTCAGTTCGTCGGGCATGACGCCTTCCTTCGCACAGACATGATACTCATGCACGATGTATTGGATTGCCTCGTGCAAACGCGTTTGATCCACGCCCGCACGGGTGGAGAGCGAACCGGCGTCCATGTAATTGTCGATGTCCGTGGAAATGTAATAGCAGAGTCCGCGTGCTTCGCGGATGCGCAGGAACATGCGGCTGCTCATGTTGCCGCCCAAGATGATTGCCAGAAGCTTGATCGCGAAGTGATCCTTATCCAGCGAAGGCAAACCCGGTACGCCAACCACCAGATGCGCTTGCTCCGTATTTTTGCTCCGCAGAAACACGGGCGTCTGTCCGTAGGTCGTGAATGGCAGAAACGTCGACTTCTTTTTCTTGCTCGCAAGACCGGCGAAATACATCTCTGCGAGTTTTTTTGCTTCCTTCGGCGTTATCTTTCCTGCGAAGGTCAGCACCAAGTTATCCGGACCATAGAGTGCGTCCTTGTGCTTCTGGAAATCTTGCTGCTTTACTGAGCGAATCACTTTTTCTTTTCCGATGGTGTCCCACCCCAGCGGATGATCGCCAAACACGAGTTCTTCAAAGTCCCACCCCGCTCGGTACATGGGTGTGTCTTGGTACATCCTCTCTTCCTCCATGATGACGCCGCGTTCTTTTTCTATCTCCGCATCGGGAAAGCTTGCATGCAGCAACATATCACTCAAGACATCGCATGCGAGTTCCGTGTGCTCCGAGGCGACTTTCACGTAGTACCCGGCATACTCTTTTCCCGTGAACGCATTGAAATCGCCCCCCACGCCGTCGATGGCCGCACTCACTTCTTTCGTATCGCGGTACTTTTTGCCGCCTTTGAAGAACATATGTTCCAAAAAGTGACTGATGCCCCGTTCACTCTCCTTTTCATACCGCGATCCCGCCCCCGCAAAGACCATCACGGTGACGGAGGCAGTTCCATCGATGGGTGCAACAAGCAGAGGAAGGCCGGATTCAAGTTTGTCGAGAGTGAACATGCGTAGGGGTTAACGAGAGTGTACGGGACGAAGGAAGCAGGTGGTAGGGGGTAGGAAGCAGGCTGAAAGGGGGAAGGAGACCGACAATGGATGGGTTTTTCCCTGTCGGAAGCTCTTGTTCGAATGAAGGGTTCCTTGTACTCTGCCTCGCACATTCATTCCTTTCCGTCTTTTCAGTGCTCAATAAGTTACGTTGGCGTCGGCGTCTCCGAAAACATGGCTTCCGCAAACGAAGCAGCACAGCCGATGGCCGCAAGGTTCTCGCGCGCAGGCGCAGGCAGGGCAGAAGGCGTTTGACGGTGCAAAAGAAGGGATTGTAATAGAGCGAGCTGGAAGCGGACAGTTCTTTCTCCGGATTTATTTGTTGCGAGAGAGTTTTTAGACGTAGATGTTTCCATCTTTCTCCAGCGGGTAGAACTGCGGGATTTAGGATCACGACATACTACAGAGCACCCCTCCGTGGGTGCGATGTCGATCTTTCTTTGTTTGCCGATTCCTTCCACCTTTGTCCGGCTAATGATCGCATCGTACGGGTGCCATCAAATGGTATCCACTTTCTTTTGATGCAAAAGAAAGTGGAGAAAGAAAACATAGCCGCTCTGATAAATTTCCTGCGCAACAATGGCTCGCTGCGCTAAAAACGCGAACTCGTCCGCCTGAGGGCGGACTCAAACAGCGCGTTTTTTTAACGCTCCGCTCGCCAAGTTGCGCGACGGAAATTTTTCAAGGCGGCAACGCATTACCCATCGCCTGCCCACCAAGGAGATATTGCTCCCATGGCGATAGCGTGTACTATTTCTGCAATGCTTCGCTTTTTACATACTTTGAGCGGAATCCTCTTCTACGTTTTAGGAGCGACATTTTTCCTCGCGTACCTCACGTTCCGCAATGACATCGTTCCCATGTGGTCCGCCTGGTGGATGCAAGTGGCGGATCTTCCGTTTGGATTGGTTGCGCTTCTCTACGGCGGCTTGAGTTTGTACCTGAGTGTTCATGGCACGAATGGAAAATCCAAGGTGCTTCCGTGGATCATCGGTGTTCCTCTGGTTCTGCTCTTTGCGGGTCTGTTGGTGTTTAATTTTTGGCAGAAAGCGTCGGTCTTGTAAATGTAATTCGTCGTAGAGACGCGCGATTCGCGCGTCTCTACGGAAGAACTATTCTGATTCGGTATGCAAAGAACTCTGCTCGGTTTGTAGAGCCGCGAGATCTCGCGTCTCTACGAACGAATGGAATTATGACGAATAATCAACAGCCGTATCGGCAATGCCTTTTTCATGATTCGCAGCGCGTGCAGCAATGAACAGATAATCACTCAGTCGATTGATGAAAATGCGCACAGCGGGATTGATAGTTTCCTCTCTTGCCAATGCCACGATCCAGCGTTCTGCACGGCGGCAGATGGTGCGTGCCAGGTGCAGATTCGCGGATGCGACGGATCCTCCCGGGAGAATAAAACTTGTTTGAGGAGGCAACGCCGTTTCCAACGTCTTGATCCATTCTTCCAGTTCAAAGACATGCTCTTTTGCCATGCGATCCACCTTGGCATCCACAACAAGCGGCGTCGCGAGATCTGCGCCCACACGGAAAAGAAGATTCTGAATATGAAGCAACTGATCGGATGCTTCTTGTAAAAGCTCTTTTGATGCGAGCACCACGCCGATGCATGCGTTCAGTTCATCGACGGTGCCATATGCATGGAGCCTCGGGGAATTTTTGGAGATTCTGCCTCCACCAAAGAGTCCTGTGGTCCCGGAGTCGCCTGTTTTGGTGACAATCGACATGGATGAGAATTATGAATTAAGAAGTATGAATTAGGAATGGCTTTTTCCTAATAATAATTCCAAAACAGGGAGCAGGCATACCTGCCTGCGATACGCGGCCAAGTATGGCCGCTCCTCACTAAATAAGCATGTATTTAATTCTTCATCCCCTTGACCAATCCTTCATGCACTTTTTGCACCTCCTGCTCTGTAAGCGTGCGATCCTCCGCGCGATACGTAAACCGCATCGTGACATTTTTTTGCGATGCACTTGCATAGAGATCTACGATTGCCACTTCTTCCAAGAATTCGTGACAACCGCGCACGCTCTCGAGTATCTTTTGCATTTCAGTCTTGCCTGAGAGCGGAACCGTCACATCGTAGGTGATCGCCGGGAATGTGGGCAGCGGCTTTGCCACTTTTGAAGCAGATGCCTTCTCTATCAATGCCGAGCAATCCAGCAGCGCCACGGCTACGCGTTCCGGCAGATCGAACCGTGCGCGAACAGAAGGATGCAGTTCGAAGATCCATCCCACAGACGAGCCTTGCACAGAGACCTCCGCCGCCCGTCCGGGATGCGCGCATGCAGGAATCCTTTTTGGTTTTTCGATAGCCATCGCAAAACCAATGGAGGAGAGGGCTGCTCCAAGATGATCCTTTGCGACTAAGAAGGGATCCTCTTTGATGCCGCGTTGTTTCTTCTCCGCGATCAGAAGTCCGCATTCCGTATGCTCCGGAACGTTCTTCGAAAATACATGTGCAATGGTGAATGTTTTGAGCGTGTGTTCGGTGAGTCCCAGGTTTTTCCCTGCATGTTCCAGAAGCCCGGGCAGCGTGCTCGTCTGCATCAAGCTGAGTTCTTCACCGATTGGGTTTTGCACTTCGATGGCATCTATGGCATCCAGCCCCGCTTTTTTGAGCAGTGCAACGCCAATGAGCGAGAGAGGAAGAATCTCCGTATACGACTCCGCTTTGAGCGTATCGCGGAAGCGGTGCAGGCGCGGGTCGCGTGCGGGGACGCGGAGTTCTGCCAGCGGCATCTCCGCATCGATCTCATTGAAGCCGTAGATCCTACCCACTTCTTCTACCAGATCATGCTCTCCGCGAATGTCTCCCACGCGATGCAGTGGAGCAGTCACCAAAAAGCTTGTTCCTGCGTTGGTGCTCTTTGTCTTCACGGTAAAACCAAGATCCTTAAAGATTTTTTCGATCTTCTTTGCAGGAATTTCTGCGCCCAGCATGCGCGTGATTTTTTCCTGAGCAATGTCGATGGCCTTGGGTTTGCCATTGTCGCCTTTGGACTCCAATTTGGAGGCAATGGTTGCACCGGGAATAAATTCCAACATCAGTTCGAGCGCGCGGAAGAAACCATGTTCCGTGATGACGGGTGGCACACCTTTTTCGTAGACGGTTGCGGCATCCGTTCGGTGCCCTGTTGCGATCACGGCTCGGCGAATGGATACGGGATCCAAGCTGGCGCTGTGCAAGTAGATGTGGCGTGTCGAATTTTTCGTGCTGCTGCGGAGCCCTCCCATAATACCAAGGAGATCGAAAATTCCTTTGGTGTCTTCCAAGATCAATGCACCCTCGGGCAGCGTGAGTTCGGATTTATCCAGCGTCACGATCTTCTCGCCTTTTTTACTCCCGCGCATCGTGACATCCCCCACGATGTCACCGGCATCGAAACTGTGCAGCGGCACGCCGATCTCCATCATCACGTAGTTTGTAATATCCACCGGCAAGTTCACAGGGCGCCAGCCTGTCGCCGTGAGCCTCTTCTTCATCCAGTCCGGCGTTTCCCCCAAACTATCAATTGCGATCAAACATGCGCAGTAGCGTGGCATCAGCTTCGAGTTCTCTACTTTTAGCGCAAACGGCAGCGCAGTCTTCGGGAATTTGAAAGTCGGAAGTTCCGGTTCCTTCTTCCATGTGGCAATGCCCATGGCAACGCACTCGCGCGCAAAGCCGACATGGGAAAACAAATCAGCCCTATGCGTGATGGCGTGATTATCGATGTGCAGGACGGTGTCGCTCAAATTCAAATACGATCGCAGATCTTTGCCGACGCCATCATCTCCGTCACCCAAGTCAACAATGGGGCGACTTCCTTCCGATGCCTTTGGCGGGAAACGATCCTCCAGCGCCAATTCCTCCGATGCGCAGATCATGCCGTCGCTTTCCTCGCCGCGAATTTTCATCTTCTCCAACGTCATCATTTCCTTTCCGTGTTTCACGGTTGCTCCCGAATGCGCGAAGGCAATGCGCATCCCCACGCGAAGATTCGTGCCGCCACACACCACTTTTTTGGTGCCATGATCTGTTTTGACTTCGCAGATATTCAGTCTGTCCGCATTCGGATGCTTCGCAAGGCTCATGATCTTGCCCACGCAGCAGTGCTTGAGCAGTGCGCCGAGTTCTTGCACCTCATCCACCTCCGCCGCGTGCGCTGTCACCTCCTGCGCAATCACTTGCGGATCTTTTTTCTTGAACTCGATGAAGTCGGAGAGCCAATCCAATGATATTTTCATGCTAAGAGTATGGAGTAAATAACGCGTTTTTGGAAGATCCGTTACTCGTTCACTCGTTACTCGTAATAAAAGCCAGAAACGAGTAACGGGTGACTAGCAATATTGCCTTCTTGCAAAGAAGAATGCCCGCGAGTACCGTTTCCTGTAATTTCTTTCCCTCTTCCTCATGCCAACTCTCTTCAAGAAGAAATCTCCGCACGTCGGCGTCTGTCTGGCGCTGCACGTCGTGCTGGCCATCCTTCTCTTTGTTGCGTCCGTCGCAGCCGTCATCGGTGCGTACAAGGCACATGTCCTTTCCAGCGGCTTGGTCTTCGGCACCACCAGCGGATCCATGTCCCTGCTCGCTCTCGCGGTGGCATCGCACTTCTGGATGAAGCATATGAAGTGCTGTGTGACGAAGTGTGAAGCTTGTAACGTTAAATAGCGCGAAAGAAAATCTTCCAGGTTACAAAGGCTTCCGCGCACGGATGAGATACGTGTATTCCGCGTCGTGCATACCGATGTCCATGGGGATTCTCTCGGCGTTCTCAAACCCGATCTCGTGCTGCGTTTGGATCATCTGCGGTGCGGTGTACATCCATCGGTGCACGTCGTAATCCTCGGTGTCGGTGGATTTGTATTTCCCAAACAGGTGCTGATTGATGGTGTCCGGATCATCGCCGCGCAGCACGCCGCGTGCAATGGCCTCGATGTCCGGCGTGGAGACGCGGAGCACTCCTCCCGGTTGTAACACCCGGAAAAATTCCCGCAGCATGTGAAGCACGTGCGGTTTGCGGAGATGCTCCAGTGTCGCAATGGAAATGATTTCGGCGATGACGCCGTCATTGAAAGGGAATTGCTTGCGTACATCGAACACCAGATCCACCCGGGGAAAGGGGACGATGTCCACGTTCAAAAATTCATCCGGCTTGAAGGGATTCCTGCCGCCGCAGATGTCCAGCTTGGCTCCCACAAAGCCCTTTGCCTCCCATTCTTTCGCACGCATGGACGATTGACGGCGATCATGCGCGTCCTTCGCCCAGCCATACAGAAAACGGTAGGGGCGAATATAGGTATAGTACTTGTCGATCACGTTCTTCATCCCGAGTATCGTATCATACCTTTTGCGCACCCTGCCTTATGGTTACCATCGTTGCTTTCGGCAATTTTGATCTGGAAGGCGGCCGCGGCTGGGCTCTCCGCACGGGTCTGGAGCGACACGGATATGTCGTGGAGTTCTGTCGCACGGAAAAGCCGGGACTGTTCGCCAAGTACCGCGATCTCCTGCGACAGTGGAAGAGCCGCACCGGACATGCGGATCTGCTCTACGTGCCTTTCCTTGGGCACTACTTTTTGCCGCTTGCATGGTGGCTTGCACGGCGCGAGCGCATCCCGCTTACTATCGATACGTTCCTCTCGCTCTACGACACCGAAGTGAATGACAGGAAACGCTTCTCCCGTTCTCATCCGTACGCATGGATGCTGTGGACATTCGATTGGCTCTGCGGACAATTGGCGGACGCCATGTTGCTGGATACGGAAGAACACAAAGAATACTTCGTCCGGCACTACGGCGTGTCTCCGCAAAAGATTCTCGTGCTGCCCGTCGGGTGCAGGACGGATCTGTTCGTTCCCCTGCATGCTCCGCCGCACGAAGGATTCCGCGTGGAGTTTCACGGCACATTCATCCCGCTCCAGGGTATCGATGTCATTCTGGATGCCGCGCGCATTCTGCAGGAGCGGCACGCGGATGACATCTCCTTTGAACTCATTGGCCGCGGCCAAACCTACCAGGCCATGCATGACAGGGCGAACCGACATGCTCTTAGCAATGTGACATTCACAGGGTCGCTGCCCATGGACATGCTTCCTGCAAAGATTGCGAATGCAGACATCTGTCTCGGCATCCTCGGCATCACGGAAAAAGCCGACCGCGTCATTCCGAACAAAGCGTACGAAGTCCTGGCGTGCGGCAAGCCGCTGCTCACGGGTGATACCACGGCGGCACGGCGGGTGCTTGCACATGGTGAGAATGCATATCTGTCCAGACCGGGGGATCCGGAAGCCCTGGCTGCAGCCATCCTCAGGCTCAAAGCAGATCCTGCGCTTCGGGAAAAGCTCGCGAAGCACGGACGCATGCTTACGGAGAAACAATTTCTTCCGGAGAAGATAGTCGAGCCGCTGGTGCAGTGGCTTACAGCACGATCCTAATCTGGAGGAAATCCCTCCTGCTCTCCTGTACCATAGCGTTCCGCATGGCTCGTAAGGTCTTCATCACCGGCATCGCAGGCTTCCTGGGGAGCCATATTGCCGAGCGCTGCCTGGAGCTGGGGTACGAAGTCTCGGGCTGCGACAATTTGATCGGCGGGTATTTGGACAACGTTCCGGATGGCGCGGATTTCTACCAGTACGATTGCAAGTATTTGAATTCGATGAAGAAAATCATGCAGGGGATGGACACCGTGTACCACTGTGCGGCCACGGCCTACGAAGGGCTCAGCGTTTTTTCCCCGCATCTTGTGACGCAGAACACGTACCAGATTTCTGTTTCCGTCATGACGGCCGCCATCGGCGTCGGCGTACGGCGCTTTGTGTACTGCTCCAGTATGGCGCGCTACGGCACGCAAGATCGCGTGCCCTTTACCGAGGACATGATCTGTAAACCCCAAGACCCCTACGGCATCGCCAAATATGCCGGGGAACTGACACTCGCCAACTTGGCGGACATTCATGGCATGGAGTACGTCATCGCCGTGCCGCACAACATCATCGGGCCCAGGCAGAAATACGATGATCCCTATCGCAACGTGGCGAGTATCATGATCAACCTCATGCTGCAGGGGAGGCAACCCATCATTTACGGGGATGACATGCAGAAGCGATGTTTCAGCTTTGTGCAGGATGACATCCAAGTGTTGGAAAAACTGATGGACGAACCTTCCGTGAAGAGCCAAATCATCAACATCGGTCCCGATGAAGAATTCATCACCATCAATGAACTGGCTGTCACCATCGCAGATATTCTCAACTTCAAACTCGATCCCATCTACGTTCCCGGCCGGCCGCAGGAAGTAAAGCTTGCCACGTGTTCCGCAGAGAAGGCGCGCACGCTGCTGGGATACAAGACTGCCTACACCCTTGCGCAAGGGATTGGAGGAAATGACAGAGTGGATCGCCAAACGAGGACCCAAGCGCTTCCGCTATACCTTTGATATAGAGATCTTGAACGACAAAACGCCCAAGACGTGGACGCAGAAGATGTTCTGAGATTGTATCGATGTGGCGGAGAGGGGGGGATTCGAACCCCCGAGACCCTTTCGGGTCTACGCGCTTTCCAAGCGCGCGCACTAGGCCACTATGCGACCTCTCCAGGATTGAAAGAAAAGTAATGAGCAGGCTCTCTAGGCCACTACCCGCCCGAACGTACCGACGTTCGGTACGGGCGGGTGCGACCTCTCCAGTTTATTGATTGTAAATGATTCCTAGGAAGGGTGCGCGGCGCACTGGGCGTCATCTATGCGACCTGTCCAAAGGCACAGCATTATGACAGAATTGCTTCGCAGCTCAAATGGATGGAAAGAGCTACAATCACCGCATGGTGACATTGCTCAAAATCATCCTCGCACTTCTCCTCCTGACCATCATTCTGGCGTTGGGATATGGCTTCTACCGCACATGGAAAACCGGATGGTCGGAAGATTATGATCGCTTCCAGCAGGGGACCGTTCCTGTGAACTTGCCCGAAGGATTATGGAAAGGCACGGCGTTGGGACTGGGGGAAGTCTCCTGGAAGGGAAAGAAATTTTCCACAAGCGGCACGGGTATCAACCTCATAGGAGAGGAAGAAAAATTTCCTTTTCGATTTTCAAGGGCAACAAGCATTACGGATAGCAGCAAAGAAGTGATCCGTCTGGATTACAATCAGCCCGAGAATCCTTTCTGGCTGCGATTCATTGTGGATGAAATGGTGAGCACAGGCGAAAACCAATTCCTCGGCATCGTGTACATCAAGGTGATTCCGCTATTGTCGTTTCGCATGGGATACTTCACGCTCACAAAATAGGTTACGCTACGCGTATGCCCGAATCCTTTCCTTTGGTAGAGATTGCAGACGCGTTTGGCATCAGTTTTAAGAACGTGGAGCAGCCGGAGCATTCCTTTTTCGACAACGTTTTTATTCTAGATGAGAAATTCGTTTTGAAAGCTCGATACAAGAGTGCGGGACTTTCGGAGCATATAGAGAAGGAGGCCGTGCTCGTCTCGGCCATTCAACCGCGGATTTCTTGGAATGTCCCGGAGCCGATGCGTACAACAAAAGGAGATCTCTTGCTTGCATCAGCAGATCGCATCTGGACAGGGAGTTCTTTCCTGCCCGGTCGCATCCTGGGGAGCTGGAAAACGATTCCCCAAGCGACGGATGTGGAGAATAAATCGGTGCTCGCGTCTCTCCGTTCCTTGCATGATGCGACGAAGAATTTGGAACTCCATGCATATGCCGATCTGAGCGCCTT
>Ga0209541_10012529_pt1 | contig 13111 bp, 13 predicted proteins | sample RifCSPlowO2_01_FD_184027 | JGI IMG/M metagenome (GOLD analysis project Ga0209541, IMG submission 184027) | Groundwater microbial communities from Rifle, Colorado - Rifle CSP2_plank lowO2_0.1 (SPAdes) (version 2) | ecosystem: Environmental > Aquatic > Deep subsurface > Groundwater | place...
ACTATAAACACTGTAGCCTGTTTTATTTATCCTTATTGCATGGTTTCCAACAGACAGTCCGCTAACACTTCTAGGTGTTAATCCTTTGTACGCATTGTCAATATACAAGCTAGCAGATGTTGGTGTGGAAACAACAGAAAGGTTTCCAGTATATCTATATACAACTTCGCCGATAGTGTTTATTCCCTTGCCAAAGCCAAAAGCAATAGCAGCCAAAAAGACAATGCCAAGAATTAGCAAAAGGTATAATATTGTTTTTTTTTCCTTCAATTTTCTCACCTCATTTTTTTTATGAATTATAGTTCTTACAACTTCGCCAGTACCTTCTCAGCAGGCTCCAAGTCCTTCCATGCAAGATCAAACATGCTGTTCAAAGCACCTGCAAAGAATGGTGTTGTTATCCAGACACCAATGTCATAAGTTGGATGAACATCAGCATCATCCATCACCATGAATATAAGCTCCCTCCCATCTATTACCGCAAATCTCGCAGTCATCTTGTCAACATTCCTTACATCCGCTATCTTTGACAAGTCCCTTGCAGCAACAGCAGATTCCTTGTTTATCGGGGCAGCTATCTTTATCTTGATTCCCTTCTTGCTAAGCTTCTCCAGTTCGGGCTTCAAGGCATCAACCTTTCTTATAAGCCCTTTAGAGGTAGTCATTATGTTAACGCTCTTTGTTGCATTCTTTATCATCAGCTCAAGATGCGTATATATGTTGTGCCTTCCCCTTATGGCACCAGACAAGTCAGTTGACTCCACGAATTCTATGCCTTCCTTATGTAAAGTGTCAAGCTCCCTAAGAACATCAGTCCCTCTTAAGTCATCAAGCCTCTTCAATAACTCATCAGAATTATTTCTTATTAATTTCTTTACCCTCTCAACAACCTCTTTCGGCTCGACAGCAATATATTTTATAGGCTTCCCAAGCTTCATCACAACAAAACCCTTTTTTTCCAAAGATTCTAGAACATCATATGCCCTTGACCTAGGCACGTTTCCAATATCAGACAGCTCGCCTGCAGTCGAAACCCCTCTTGACAGCAAAGCAGTCCAGATTTTCACCTCATATAAGTTGAGGTTGAATGATCGCCTTAGCTTGTTTAAAAAATCTTCTTTCACTATCATAATTCATTTCCTCCCAGGAAGCACCCCTCTTTTTTAATTTTAATTGTATGCTCATTACTGCAAATAATCACTGTGTATTGTATACCAGCATAAACTTACTCCTGATAGTAATACACCCCTATTTAAACATTATTATTTTAGAACTGTTAAATGACACAAAATATTTTAGTTTCTATCATAAAGTGACTACTTAATTTATTTATAAAATGTTTTGTGTTATTATGCAATAACAAACTAGTGAACAATTCCAATATGCATAAACCATTATATTGGTTTTCAGGGAATCAACTCTTTCCGCGCTGCGAATCATATATTCTTTTGATGTCGCCAATTGTATTTATGTCTTTAATGCCACGATCAAGCCTTATTCTTAAAACTCTCGGGAACCTCAACGCGAAACCAGAATCATACGTAGGCGATTCTTGTATCTCCTCATAAGAGACTTCTATTACAATATTAGGCTTTACCTTAACATGCTTTCCCAAATCCTCGATTATTAATGGTTTCAGCATTTTAGTCATCTCTTCATATGTGAAATCCCCTTCCTTTTCCTTTATCCCTGTTGAAACCTTTCCTAATACAAGCAATTTATTTTTGTCCCTGCATGCAACTGTATAGCTGCTCAATGTCCTTGCTCTCTTCCCCTCGCCATAATCAGCCCCAACAATCACCAGATCCAGTGTCTCAAGTATTGTCTTCAGCTTCACCCAACCGCCAACCTTCCTTCCAGAAACATATTTCGTGCTTAAGCTCTTTATCATAACCCCTTCCAAGCCTCTCTTGATTGCATTATCAAAGAATTTCTGTATCCTTTTTGGGTCATCAGTTACTATTTTCCTTGTCAGCACTATCTTCTTCGGAATTTCTTTAACAATTTTTTCCAGGAGCTCGCGCCTCTCTTCTTGTGTTCTTTCCATCATAGACCTGTTCTCATAAAAAAGAATGTCAAATATGTTCACTTCAACAGGTATTTCCTTGGCTATTTTTTCTATGTCATATTTTCTCTTTATTCTTTGTGACATCGCCTGAAACGGCAAGTATTTCCCTGTTTTTGGGTCATAGCCAACAACCTCTGAATCAATTATGTAAGAGCTTCCTTTCACATGCTCCCTGAACATTGGTATTATCTCTGCAAACTGCTTTGTTACATTTTCCAGCCTTCTTGTATAAAGCCAAAACTCATTCCCATTTCTATGTATTATCAGCCTAAAGCCATCAAGCTTCAAGTCGCACAACACCGGCTTTCCTAATGCATCAAGTGCCTCATCAACGCTCTCAACCCTTATCGCCAGCATAGGGTTTATTGGCTTTCCAACCTCTATCTTGACTTCTTTCAGTCCAACTATCCCCTTTGTTTTTGCTGTTAGCGCAACCTCTCCATAATCATTTGTTACATTATACGCTGCCTGTACGCAATCTATATATTCATTGTAAACCTTCCTGTCAACTTCGAATGTATTTTCATGCTCATCATACCTTAGTTTTATTTCATCATTAAAAAATGCCCATGTTATTGCATCCCTTATCGAGCCTTCTGCTATTCCAACTCTTAAAGTGTTAAGCACAGTTCTTACAATATACCTTGCCTCCAGGGGTGTTGCATTTGACAAAAGCATTGAAATTATCTGTACCTTCTTGTTTACACTGCCTTTGCCTGTTAGCTCTGATATCTTCCTTAAGGTATTGAACACAACATCAACGGTAAGCTTGTTTTGCATCAGCGTTTTTTGCTTTGTATTTCCTACTAGCAACTCAGCAGCTATGCCTAAGTCACCCTCTTTTTTCCACAGCCTTTCAACCTTGTCCTTGCTAATTCCTGTCGCAGAAGAAAGTGTCTTTATTACCAGCATGGAACTCATGCCCAAAACCCTTTCATCCCACTGAGGAAAAACACTGCCTTGCAGCAAGTAAATTATCTTCTTTATGTCATCCTTTCCTGTCTTTTCCAGAAGTTTTGCTATTATGCTTGTCTTTTCAAGCCTTTTAGTTGTCTTGTCCAGAGAATCATAGCAATAAACAAGCATTTCATAATCCATAGAAAACTATAAAAGGTTCCATGTTTAAAAGTTTTTGTATGGATCTCACAAAGGCAATAATAGAACGTTCTTCTGTTCGCAGCTACAAGAATAAGCAAGTAAAAATAGAAGAAGTTCTTGAAGTTCTAAACATCGCAAAGGAAGCCCCTTCATCAGGCAACATACAAAACTGGCGCTTCATAATAGTTATAGATGAATCTAAAATCAAAGAAATCTCAACAGCTTGTTTAAGCCAATCATGGATGTCTCAGGCTCCTGTTCATATTGTGATATGTAATGATTACCAGGAAGTCATTGACAACTATAATGAGTACGGCAAGAAATACTCAGTACAGAATTGTGCAATCGTAGCCCAGAACATTATGTTAACAGCAACAGATTTTGGCCTTGGCACATGCTTTGTTGCAGCCTTTGACGACTTCGCATTGCACAGGATTCTAAAAATCCCTGAAAGCATAAACATAGAAGCAGTAATAACTCTAGGCTACCCTTCAGAGATTGAAAAGGAGAAAAAATATGGCCTTGAAATCACAACATCAATAAATGAATATGGCTCTAAGAAGATGCCTTCCGGAAGCCTGATAAAGGATTTTTTAAAAAGAATCAGGAAATAATTCCTGTTATTCTACACCCGGTTTTTCATCTGATGACCAATACCTAAACGATACAATCTCTCCTGATGGTTCTATATGGATGCTATATCTTTCTTCATTGATAGCGTCAACAATTTTTCTATACTCTTTCTCGCCTTTTTCACGATTATTTGCATCCCACCTGCATAAGCATGCATTCCAAACAGTGCCCATCTCAAGATCTCTATCATCACCAGTAGCATAACAACTAAGCTCCGCTTCTAAACCATCTTTAGAATCAAACAAGGCCACTCTCGCAGCATAGGTTTTTCCTGGATCAACAGTTATTCTAGAAGAATTTACTTTTATGTCGTTATATCTTCTCCTAAAAAATGCACCACAAACTTGGATTATAGTCATTTTAATTACCTTTTTGCCCCATATACTCTAGGATAATCAACTACTATCATTCCGCTTGTGTCTGCAAGATGCAAGTTTACGCAATTATCCAATCCCCCTTTACCAACATTTGCTCTCCTAAACCTTGTACCTCTTATATCGGCTCCATTCAAATTGGCTCCAACTAAATCAACACTGTCAAAACATGTATCGACTAAAATTGCCTCTTCAAAACTTGCTGAAGCACATGAATCATGAAAATTAGCATCAGTTAAATTTGCTTTATTGAATTTTGTTCCAATAAGTGTTGCCATGTCAAAATTAACGCTGACCATGCTTGCGCCTTTAAAGCTGGTTTTGTTCAGTATTGCGCCAGAAAAAAATGCCCCATCCAAGGTTGCTCCATCCAATTCGGCTTGGCTTAATTCCAAACAAGTTCCATTTAAACGAGGCAGATAAAGGCCCTTTGCTTTTAATCCAGCAAAAATAGAATAATTAAATGACAGTCTCCTGCTGGGAACAATGTATGATCTTAAATATTCTTGCAGCGCACTAAAAAGACTGTGTTGGTTCAGGTTAAAATTACGCTCTAATTCTATGTTTTCAAAAATACTTTCTCCCCTAAGAAGTCTTCTCACAAATTCATCACCTTTCACATAAGTATCTGCCATCACTCTGGTAAGCCCAACATCATTATAAATTAATATGTTATTACCAAAACACAATATCTAAGCCATGATTTAATTAAAAAAATTGAAGAAAAATAAATGCTAATGCCCGGCAAAGAGCATTAGCAAAAGACTAAAGCAGGGTTTTAAGGGGTGTCCTCCTTTTCAGGAGGAATATGTCCCTAAAACAATGAAGTTTACCTTACTAAGTCTATCCCAAGCTCTTCGCTCATCCTAACGGATTTTGCAGCTTGCCTCTTTTTGTCAACTTTCCCCAGGATATATGGACTGTTCACTCCCGTAATTATAGTCATCACTCTTACTCTTCCCTTCATGTCATTGCTTATTCTTGCTCCCCATATTACATTAGCATCCGCATCCAAGGCCTCTGTTACCATGTCTCCAATCTTCGACACCTCGTCCAATGTCAGGTCATTGCCTCCAGTAACATGCAGCAAAGCACCAGTAGCACCTTCATAGTTTACATCCAATAAAGGATTGCTCAATGCCCTTCTTACAGCTTCCTCGACTCTGTGTTCTGAATCAGACTCTCCAATGCCTATTACAGATACCTCTCCGTTTGCCATTATTGCCTTTACATCAGCATAGTCTAAGTTAACCAGTGATGGTACAGCTATAGTCTCGACTATTCCCTTAATCATTGTGGCTATCAGCTCATTGGCAACCGCAAAAGCCTGCTCTATTGGCAAGTTTCCTGCTATCTGGACCAATCTGTTGTTGTCAATTACTATTACAGTGTCTGAAGCATCCCTTAATTGCTGCAATCCGAACTCAGCCTTGTCAATTCTTGCCCTTTCAATCTCAAAAGGCATGGTTACAGTTCCAATGACAATGGCTCCCTGTTCCTTTGCAATTTGTGATACGATAGGAGCTGAACCTGTGCCTGTTCCTCCACCAAGGCCAGCACATACAAACACCATGTCAGCATCCTTCATAAGCTCCTTAATATCATGAATTGATTCCTTTGCGCAGTCCCTTCCCTTTTCAGGATAGCCTCCGCATCCTAATCCCCTTGTCAAGTCTTTTCCTATCAAAAGCTTTCTGTCAGCGTTCATTAAGTCCAAATGCTGCTTGTCTGTGTTCATGGCTATAACCTCTGCTCCTTGTATGCCCTTTTTGTATAGCCAATTTACTGCATTAGAACCTCCGCCTCCACACCCAACAACCTTTATGTTCGCCTGGCCAATCTTGTTCATTTGGTCAAAGCTGTTTTCACTTGCGCTTTTTATTGCGTTTTGTACGATAAACTCCATTTTCTTTGCCCCCCTTTTTATTTTGGTTTATCCTCAAGTATATACTCGAGCATAATAATACTTATAAGTAAGTTAAACATACTTACTCCTCAGAAAGAGTTTTTGATTACCCAAATCTTATAACTCTGACTAATAATCTTGGTTACAAAACTGACTAAGAGATAAGCCCAATACCAATTCATCTTGAATTGCCCAAGGTTTAATGCCCAATTAAACCAGTAAGTTAAGATGAATTATTCTGAAATTTTTAAATAAATAACAGCAAACATATATATAAACATTATTCCAATGCAATATATATTTCACAGTATATAGATAGATTTTTAAACAATCTTATTCTTTCATGTTTATGCAATACAAAATTGGTGATATTATAGAAATTATTGCTAAAGGCACAAATTACATCGGCAAAGTAATGCCTAATTCCACAAAAGAAACAGTTTTTCTAAAGCTAAAAAGCGGCTACAACATAGGAATCAGCAAAGATGAAATAAAAAGCATAAGGCTTCTTAACAAAGCAGGAAAAAAAGATGTTAATGTTCAAAAAAAGTTTGAGCATAAAAAAGGCCTTCCAACTATAGCCATATTGCATACCGGCGGCACTCTAGCTTCTCGCGTGGATTATGAAACGGGCGCAGTAAGCTCGAGATTCAAGCCAGAAGAATTGATTGAATTGTTTCCAGAAATAAATGAAATAGCAAACATAAAAAGTGTTTTTATAAGCAATATGTTTTCTGACCAGATGGTTTTTAATGATTATATAAAAATAGCAAAAGCTGTATTAAAGGAAGCTGATTCAGAAGGCATTAAAGGCATAATCATTGGCCATGGCACAGACACAATGCACTACACCGCAGCAGCATTAAGCTTCATGTTTGAGCATATAAAAATCCCTGTTATTTTAGTAGGCTCACAACGCTCATCTGACAGGGGAAGCAGTGATGCTCCAATGAATCTCATATGTGCCATAGAATTCATAAACAAAACTAGCTTTCATGGAATAGCTATATGCATGCACGAATCCCATTCTGATGATGCCTGCTTGATATTGCCCGGTACAAAAACAAGAAAGATTCACACTTCAAGGCGTGACGCATTCAAGGCAATAAACGACAAGCCAATTGCAAGAGTCAATTACAAAACAAGGACAGTTGAATTGTTCAAGAAAGTTGAAAAGGAAAAGCCAATTCACAACATTCTTAAACCAAAGCTTGAAACCAAAGTCGGAATTTTAAAGACATATCCGAACATGAGCTCAAGTGTTATCAAGGCATTTAAGGGCTACAAAGGATTAGTAATAGAAGGCACAGGTCTTGGCCATATGCCGATTGCAGAAAGCAATGAAAACAAAAAGATATTCAATGAAATTAAAAAATTAATAAAATCAGGCTGCATTGTTGTAATGGCATCCCAGTGCATCTTTGGCAGCGTCAACATGAACGTCTACAGCATAGGCCGTGACTTGTTAAACCTCGGCGTGGTTCCAGCAGAAGACATGACAGCAGAAACAGCATACATAAAGCTTGCCTGGCTTCTTGCCAATTATAAAAGAACTCAAGTCAAGGAATTGATTACAAAAAATCTCAGGGGAGAAATAAAAGACCGCATATTGCCGGATGAGTACCTTACAACAAATGATCTCGATCAGAGAAATGCTTAACAGAATCAGGTTTGACAATAACCTAAACAAGGAAGAATACATGTTCTTCTACGAAGACAGAATATTAAAAAGCAAAAAATCATTCAAATTCAGAGACATAAAAGATTTCAATGCCTTTTTAACCATAAAAGCAGGCAATAAGGCATTTGAGCTGCCATTGCACAGGATAAGAAAGGTAACAAGAAACAATAAATTAATATGGGAAAGGAAAAATGGACTACAAAAGCATTAATTTCAAATGCGGCATAGAATGCCACCAGCAGCTTGAAACTCATAAGCTATTCTGCAAGTGCCAAAGCATAGTAAATGACGCGAGCAAGCCAGACATTTTTTTCGAAAGAAAGCTCCACATCTCTGCAGGCGAACTAGGAACAAAAGACATAGCAGCATTGCATGAAATAAAAAAAGGCAAAACATTTTTCTACGAGGCATGCTCTATCTCAAGCTGCCTTCTTGAACTAGACCAGGAACCCCCGCGTGAAGTAAACCAAGACGCATTGAAAGCCTCATTGGAAATATCATTGCTTCTAAACGCAAAGATCATTCCGAACATACAGTTCATGCGAAAGGTAGTTTTAGATGGCAGCAATGTTTCAGGGTTCCAAAGGACAGCATTGGTGGCAACAGATGGTTACATTGAAACATCAAAAGGCAAAGTTGGCATCGACGTTATATGCTTGGAAGAAGAGGCAGCAAAAAAAATCAATGAAGATAGTAATTCAACAACATACAGGCTTGACAGGCTTGGAATCCCATTGGTTGAGATTGCAACAGGCTCCTCTATAAAAGACCCTGACCATGCAAAGGAAGTCGCAGGAATAATAGGCATGATTTTAAGGTCAACAGGCAAAGTCAAGAGAGGCATAGGCAGCATACGCCAGGACATTAATCTCTCAATACAAAACAAGCCAAGAATAGAGCTGAAAGGCTTCCAGGATCTAAGGTCTATTCCAAAGGTCATAGAAAATGAAATAAGCCGTATTCTAAGCCTGAAAGAATACCAATCGGAAGTAAGAAGAGTAAACCAAGATCTCACAACAACGTTCCTTAGGCCTATGCCCGGCTCCTCAAGAATGTACCCTGAAACAGACCATAAGACAATAACAATCACGAAAGAAATGCTGAACAAAATAAAAATTCCAGAGTTGCTTACACACAAGGCAATGAAGCTTGAAAAGGAATTCAAAATAAACCCAGACCTTGCACTTGGAATGGTGGAAGATGAGGATTATTTCAGGCTTCTAGCAGACCGTTTTAAGAATATACAGCCCAGCATAATAATACACTCAATAGTGGAATTGCCAAAGGAAGCAAAGTCAAGGTTCAATTACTCAGCAAGCAATGATGAAATAGAGTCTATCCTTGAACTGCTTAATGAAAACAAAATAACAAAGGATGCAATGATAAAAATCCTTGAAGATAAGTCTCTTGGAAAAGAATTAAGCATCAAGAACTACAGGCCTGTCGATGATTCCACCATAAAGGAAGAAATAAAAAACATCATGGCATCAAACAAGCATCTAAGCCCGAATGCATTGATGGGAATTATAATGTCAAAATACAAAGGAAAAATTGATGGAAAAAAAACAATGGAATATATCAAAAAGTTCATTCCAGTTTGAGCAGATGCCTCATAGCTTGCCATGGAATAGCTGCCCTATGGAATATAATCAACAATAAATTCATATCAAAAGAGCGAAAGCGATACGTCAATGGCCTTCATCAAGGGCACACCAGCATAAAAAGTAGTAAGAATCTGGAGCTTCTTGGCATTGTCTAAGATAGTTACAATCCTTGTCGTTTTTTCTGTTTTTGTTTGGCCTGATTTTGAACTATTTCAAAAAGTTTATCTAATATTCCATTTGGGATGTCGACTTTCATCTGAGTTTTTAAATCCTCTAAAAAACAACCGAGATCAAAGGCAGCTCTTTCTTTGCCAAGCCCTATTTGTTTGTTGGCTTCTTCGATTAATATATCCCAATTAATTTTTGTGGCATTGATAATATTTCTCGCATCGTCTTTGTCTTTAAGGCGATCAGTTGCGCATTTCATCAATATTATGTCATGTGGATTTGCAATCTTTAAGATAAGATTATCTCCAAATTGGTGAATCTGTTCAGCCCTTTTGTGCATGTTGTCCGAAAAAATAAAATCAATCACTTGAACCGCAAACAAGTCGAAACGTTCATCGTTTAACCTGAACATTTGTGGTTGATTTCTTTTTGCGCCATAAACTTGAAGGGCATCCATTCCCTGATATCCTAAAGATTTTATTGCCGACTTAAATATATCTCTGTCTTTCTCGTTTTCAAATACAATATCTATGTCTAGTGTTGCTTCTTTAAACCCTAAAAGCATCATTGCAGTTCCGCCTATGGCGTACGCAGTTAATTTCTCCTTTAGTCTTCTTGATACATTTAACAATAACTTTTGCTGCTTATCAATCGTAATCATTTGTATTCCTCCAAATCTTTTATGTTAAAGGGAACGTGGACTTTCCATTTCTTTTCAATTTCCTTAAAGTCATCTGATTTTAATTGGGGGATGACATACTCAAATTTATATCTTTCTTTTGGCAGAGAATTATTCATGAACTTTTTAGACATCTTTCTCACTTTCATTATGTTGCGTGCAATATCATACAATGCTCCAACTTGTCTTTCGATATGATTCTCCTTTGCAAGATTATATAACTCTACCCAGTTTGCTATTTTTTTGAATAAAGCCAAGGAAGCGAGAACTGTTCTAAGACTTTTTGTTTTAATTGCATAGACTAAAGTCTCCTCTAAGCTAGGCTCTTTGCCATATATCTTATAGATAAATGGTGTTGCTATTTTTATGGGAGAATGTTGGTTAATAATTTCATAGTAACTCTTTCCGCCTAGTTTATTCTCAAAAGATATATTATAAACCCTGTGATTATTGCTTTGTTTCTTTGTTTTTACATAGCCCTCTTTTCTGAGCCTATAGGCATAGTAAACAGCTGTTTTTTTATCTACTTGTAAAGCATCCATTATGGATTCAATAGTTTGTATTCCTTCTAGTTTTTTAAAGAGTTCTCTAATTTTCATAGTTTAATCTACATATAACTATTATATAAATGTTTCTATCATATCTAAAAATAATCTTAATGTAGCCATATAATTATTTACGTAGTTGATTGTATTGCTGAGATTCTTTGGAGAACCATCATTTTGAATAAGAAACGCTTTTAGCTGGAGTTACGCCACTAGTCTAAACTAGTGAAATGTTGCAAGCCATCCATCTCACGCACTAAAGTATGAGATTTCTGGCTAGAAAGGATTAAGAAAAACATATGACTTCAAAGCTTTTCTACGTCCTTAACTTTTCCGAAATTATACACTTTGTCAGCAACAACATAAACATTAAAGTCATTTAAATCCTGTTTTAGCATAGGGCTAATAAGCTCGTTCTTCAAAATATCTGTGCCCTCAACCATTGTGTTAAAAGACGGCATCACTATAAGCTTCTTATCCTTGAACCTGCCAAGCAAAAAGCACTTGTATGTTTCTCTTCTTCCGCTTTTCCTAAGGGATATTGCAGCATGCTCATTTCCTATTATGGTCGTTTTGGACTGCTGAAAATCTAGGTTGTCAATTATCTTGTCTCCATGTGATATGAAATACTCGCTTACCTTGTAATAATCCTGCACCTTTATGTTAAACCTCTTCGCTATCGGCTCGAGCAATATGTCATGGTTTCCCTTTATCAATACAACATTCTTGCAGTATATTCCAACGAAATCAAGAAGCTTGAATATGCTAAGCCATTCTGTCCTTGATATCAAGCCAAATTCATGCTTTATGTCTCCGTTAAACACCACAGTATCAACTTTGTTATTTTCAAATATTGCCTTTAGCCTGTTCTCAGTATCTTTGAGCTGAAACCTTGGTATCAAGAAGCCATGCCTGCTCATTGCCTCTTCCATTCCGAGATGCAAGTCTGATATGACGAGCAGTTTTTCCTTAACCAGGTACAATGCCAGGCCCACCATTCTTATATTTCTTAATATTTCCATGCAATATAGAAAGAAAAACAGATTTTTAAACCTGCTCAGGCAAAATTGCTTTCCCTTATTATGCTCTCTGCATCAGGCATTATTGAAACGCTACCTTGCCTGCCGCAATTTGGGCACGTCAAAGGAGCCTTGCTTTTGGCCTTCATGGTAAATATATACCTGCATCTTGAGCAACTGAATTTTCCCATCTTGCACTCTTGATTAACATATTCCATCAGATATTTATTAACTTTATGGTTTTCTATTATATGTTGTAAGCAGATTATAAAGTTGTTTTGGATTGTTGAAATACTAAAGTATCAACCCAAACATAAATAAAAAAATTAAAGTATTTTATTCCATAGTTGTTTGTGATTCTTCTATCATAGGCAATGGCATAAGTTTAAGGTATGTGTCTTTGTATGGTATGTCTACCTCTTTAAGCTCATTGTCTATGTTGTTTATGTCATTTGCTTTTATCTTCTTGCCGGATACTGTATAGAGAACATCGTCCATGTACAATGACCTTCTTACAGCATCTAGTGAACTCCACCATCCATATGAATCTCTTTCATTGTTCTCAGAATGTGTTATCTTGCCTTTCAATTCAAATCCATTTTCAGTATTCAAGCCAAACACATAAGCCCCTCTCCATGTTCTCCAGTCATAGTACCCATACTTTGTGTTGTAATACCTGCCTTTTACTTCCCTAACAGGAATTACCAGTATGTTCTTTTTCTTGTCAAACAAGAATGCTTTATGTTCATACAACGCCTCTGAGTCAGATCCCTCCTGACCTATCTCATACTTGTCAACAAGCTTAGGGTTTGAAACATCTGAAACATCAAAAAATGCCAGCTTAACACCCCTTGTAGACACTCCGCCCCATTCATTGCTGTCAGTTTCCTTGCCTATCCCTATTATATGGTCCTTGTCATAGGGATGAAGGTAATCAGAATATCCAGGTATCTTTAACTTTCCTAGTATTTCAGGATTTCTTGCATCAGACAAGTCAATTACAAACAATGGATCTATGCGCTTAAAAGTTACCATGTAAAGCCTGTCTCCAATAAACCTAGTTGAGTATATTCTCTCATCAGGTGCTATGTCCTCAAGTTTGCCAACTATTTTCATGTTGCCATCCAATACATAAACATTGTTGTACATTATTGACTTAGAAGTGTATATGTATGTAGTTGTTGCAACCCTGAAATATCCACCGCTTTCATCCATCGAAAATTGGTTTAATATGTATCCAGGCACTTCCTCTCTGTCCTCATATTTTATGTCTCCATTTGATATGCCTATCTTGTGTATTACAGTCTTTCTTCTATCTTGTTCCTGCTTTATCTCG
>Ga0209541_10012531_pt1 | contig 13110 bp, 8 predicted proteins | sample RifCSPlowO2_01_FD_184027 | JGI IMG/M metagenome (GOLD analysis project Ga0209541, IMG submission 184027) | Groundwater microbial communities from Rifle, Colorado - Rifle CSP2_plank lowO2_0.1 (SPAdes) (version 2) | ecosystem: Environmental > Aquatic > Deep subsurface > Groundwater | place: Rifle...
CCCTTCTCATCACCGCGGGCAAGCGCGCGGGGGAATTTTCCGACCAAGTTATGAATTGTGCCGGAGCGCAGAATCGAACTGCGTTCAGACGCTCTTCAGGCGTCTGCTTTACCGTTAAGCTACTCCGGCTTTCTTTGTTTTTGCAAAAAAGGAAATTTAAACTTACTGTTTCTCCCGCGACAATACGGAGATGAATCAATTATCAAAAATTATTCTTTTTCGATATCTTCAGTACCCTCGTCTTTATTATCTTCCAGGGTTATCTCTTCAACAAGGGTTTGATGATTCGCCGCCTTTTTCAGATCTTCAATTTCTTTAAGATCACTTGTTTCAAGTATAAGTTGATTATGTTTGTTTCTGACTATGGCCGATAAACCCCCAATGTCATTTTCTTTTATTTCTAAAGTGGCACCGCCGGTGCTTAATTGCAGTTCTATAACACTTAAGGTTCGATAGACAGATTCTAGCCCCAGTTCTTCATTGGCTTTTTTTTAGAGATGATATCTCAGCTTTATTCAAAATCGGTTTTTTGATAAGATTATTTTCCCTTTTTTCAAAATTTTTCATGTAATAATTATAGGACTTGCGCGTTTGGTCAAACCTTTACGGCTTGAGCTACGCTAAGCCCTAAAAATTCGGGGCTTTTTAGCTCAAATGTGTAAGTTCTAAATTGTTTTGTGCGCGCGCCCTGACTCGAACAGGGAACCCCTTTCACGTCAAGAAAGTGCTCTAGCCAATTGAGCTACGCGCGCCTCTTTATACTATACTATCCTCTTCGCTTTGCCGTCTCTAAAGCCATGGAGGTCGGGAGAAGCTTCGGAGCATACAGTACCCGAAATTTTCCTTACTGGTGCGCGGGAGAGGATTTGAACCTCCACGTCCTTGCGGACACTGGCACCTCAAGCCAGTCTGGCTACCAAGTTACAGCACCCGCGCATCAAACAGTAGCTTCCTGCTCTTTTGGAGCGAGGCTCGCCAAGTCAGACTTGGCGGCGTGTTTCATCTTTTTCCTAATTTCCCTGGATGTTTTATCACGGAGATAGTAAAGTTTGGCTCGGCGGACAAAATGCTTTTTAAGAATTTCAACCTTCTCAATTGACGGTAAGTACATCGGAAAAATCTTCTCTATGCCGTAACCGCCGGTTACTCTTCTAACGGTAACAGTGCCACCAGCTTCATTGCCGTGCTTTCTGGCAATAACAGTTCCTTCAAAGGCCTGAAGACGGGTTTTCTCGCCTTCTTTGATTCTTTGGTGTATCTTAACCGTCCAGCCCGATTGAAGATTTTTTAATTTTGACTCGCTTGTATATCTTGATTGAAATGCTTGTAATTTATTCATAGATGGTTATTGTAGCTTATTTAATACATTTTGTAAATCCTCTGGCAGATCGGCCTCAAGGGTCAGGACTTTTTTGTCGGGAGTTAGGAATTGAATTTTATAGGCGTGGAGAAATAAGCGGTTAAGGCCTTGGGGTTTTTGCCAACCCTTGGGGGCATATATGATATCACCGACAACCGGACAACCTATTGATTTTAAGTGAACCCGTATTTGGTGGGTCCGGCCGGTTTTAGGCAAGACATCAAGTAATGTATATTTCTGAAACTTTGCAATTGTTTTATATTCAGTGATTGAATCTTTTCCGTCAATTAATTTTTTTCCGGTCATTTGAACAGTGCGTTTCATGCCGATACGACCCAGGGGAGCGTTTATAATTCCGGAAGGGTTTTTGGGACGGCCATACACTAGGGCTTGATAGGACTTTTTAATGGTATGATCTTGAAACTGTTTTTTTAGGAAATAAAAAGCATCGTTGTTTTTAGCGATTATAATCAAGCCTGACGTATCTTTGTCAAGACGGTGGACTATGCCAGCTCGGGGGACTTCAGCACCCGAAGCAATAAACGGTTCGCCGATATTTTTGAATTCGGGATAGTTTAAAATTATCCAATCAACAACACTGGATTGTTTATCATTAATATTCTTCTGGTGGGTAATCAGTTCAGCCGGTTTATTGATGACGATAATGTTGTTGTCTTTGTAAACGATTTCTATATTCATTGTATTTTGAGTTAAATTTTGATATTTGTGTAATTAGCTTGTTTAAAACTAAAATGGATTTGGAATGATTAATATTCCTCCGCAAGTATTCAGTCCGTTATTCAACAAGGATGTGGATTTAAAAAAAATTGGAATCAGAGCTTCTAAATTACTTATTATCTCAATAACTGTTTTTTTGTTTAACGGTGGAATGGCTTATTTACTCTGGCCTTATAGTGATGGCAAAAATTTGTCTACTAGCTGGGTAGCCACATTGGATCTAATATTTGTTACCATCGCTCTTGTATCTTTGGTGCCGATTACAATATTGCTTTGGTTTGCTCCATTGGCGCTGATACCTAAAAAATGGTTAAAATAATCGCCTAGTCTAGGCGATTATTAGTAGGTGTTAAGGGACTCGATTAAATTTATTAAAAACAAAGTGGACGCTGCAGGACTTGAACCTGCGGCCTACTCGGTGTAAACGAGTCGCTCTAGCCAACTGAGCTAAGCGTCCATAATTTTTTCGCTCTAACCAATCCTCGATTTTGTCTATTGCTTTGTGATAGACAAAATCGAGGATTCTCGATTCCTAGTGAAAAATTGTTAAAATTTTTCAAGAAATCCGGATTGAATTAACCGCCTATTTTTATCGAGGTGGGTGTGGGAGGGATCGGACCTCCGACTTCGTCATTATAAGTGACGCGTTCTACCACTGAACTACACACCCAATTTAAAATATTGTTTATTTTACCGTTAAAAATGAATCCAGTCAATCAAAGACTGACTATTGCAAGATATAAACAATAAGCTATATTAACCCAATATGGTTCCTTACCAACAAAAAGGACAAGAAAATGCCAGATATCAATAATGGAATTCTTTTTTCTTATATCGGGGAAGTCCAACGGGGCCTAAGAAAATTTGAAACTGCCGCCCAGAGTATTTCCAGAATGATTTTGGAGAAAAAAGTTGAAAAGAAGACCTGTGCCGGAAGAACAGTATATGATTTCGCATTTTTCCGCCAGGGCTCTTATCATATTATCGGTTGGTATAGCGAAATTAATGAATTTGTCCATTTTGTCAAAAACGCCTCCGAGGGAGGGTCGGCTCGTAAAATGGCCTTTGTTCTTGTTGGGGAGCCTGGCAATGGAAAAACATTTTTTGTCGACTATATCTGCACTAAGTACAGACAGTTTTTAACCAGGCCAGAAAATCGCAAACATACTTTTAAATTTATCGGCTTAGATAAAGCACTCGGTTACGATGAAAAAGTTTCAGAAATGCACTCTTTGACTTTTGAGGATCCGATGATGCTGGCGATGAATCTTTTTGAGAGTCCCAACGAGAACAAAGAACTGCTTGCCAAAATCGGTTTCAAGGACAATGCGATTGAGGCCCTGTACTCTAACAGGCGGCCTCTGGGCGCTTCAACGGAATATCTATGGCATGAGTTAGTGTCTCGTTTTAACGGCGATGTCCAGAAAGCCCTTGAACATGTACAGGTTATTCCCATACCGATGAGAGAAAGCCTCGGCACAACTACTGGGAAGTATTCGGCGAGAGACAAGATTACTTCTTCTTCTGTTGATCTTTTGGGAGAAGAGTCGCTTCAGCATCTTTTGTTGCTGCGGCTCGGCGATCCTAATAAGTTTGACCTGCGTCGAGGCGCCTTAGCCAGAGTAGCCGGTTCCGGAATTCATTTTTCTGACGAGCTTTTCAGGAATAAAAAGGATCTAGTTCAGATTTATCTGCAGGTTATTGAAAATCGAAACATAGAATTGGATGGTTATATTTGGCCCATTGATACCCTAATTATTGCCACTAGCAACAACGATGCTTATAACGAGTTTGTTTCTGAAGGTAGCGAGGGTCCCATAAAAGACAGATGCCGAATCTGCTATGTCAGCCATAATACAGACTATAAACTTCAAAAAGAGTTAACCTGCTATTCGTTAGGCGATCAGAAAAAAACTACAATATTGGGCGAAGAAATGCACGAGGATCCAAATTTGAATTTTGCTACTTCTGTCGGAGTGGTTTTAACCAGACTTCTTCACTCCGAAAAACTTAACCCGATTGAAATGATGAAACTGGAAGCCGGCGAAACGGCAGGAGAAAAAGGCGTAAAAACATTGACGGAAGTTAAGGAATCAGCCAATGCCAACCCGGATGTTACTAAAAGGTGGGGGCAAAAAGGATTGGGTCACCGTAGTGAAGGAAGAATCCTGCAGATTTTAGAAGCTTTGCCCGAAAGCAATGAAGGCAAATGTCTTTTTGCTAAAGACGTTTTTAAAGTCTTTGAGCGTGTGATTCTAGATTATGTTACTGAAGCCGCTGACCGCGATAAGTATATGAAAGACCTAAAAATAGCCAGAAGACTCTACCGTGAGCAGGTAAGAACGGCAATATTCAACGCTTACCGCGATGATCCCCAAGCTATCCAAAGGGATGTTATGAACTATGTTAATATGGTGATTGGAATTGGAATGGGCATAGAAAACTTAGGCCCAGAAAAAAGGTGGATTTATATAAATCCACAAACCGGTGAAAGTAAATCAATTCAAATTGATACGAACTATATCAGCAACGTTGAGAACCGGCTCGGCCTTTCTAATAATGAAAGACAGGAATCTTTTCGAACTACTATTCGAAAAATTTATGCTAAAAAATCCCTGGAAAAACCGAATTATGATTTTATGGACAACCAGGAACTTATTAAGGCCGTAACTGATGTCAGGCTGGAATCAGATGTGGCCGGAGCGGGTAGTTTGGTCGGCGCTTTGGCCAATAGAACTAATGATGAAAATCTTAAAGTTTACACTAAAATAGTTGATACCATGATTAAGCTTGATTACTGTTTGACATGCGCTCAAAAGACAATTGAATATTTTTGTGAGAAAGAAGATGAGAGCTAGCAGAAACAGGATAAGGTCTAATGCCTGTTGAATCATTCGATGATCTTTTAAAAAGAGACGAACAACGCGAGAAAGACGGATTTCCTAAAAAAATAAAGATCAGAAGGATACTGATTGGTCCCAAAAAAGTTATTTCAGTTCCTTATGTTGAAGAAGAAAAATTGATTCATGGCGATTTTGAACCGATGGGCGAGCACGGAGAAGATTTGGCTGGCCATGGCCAAGGCGAAGTAGGGGAAGTAGTGGCTGAAATACCTCTTTCAGAGGGTGAGGGCGAGGGTGATAGCGAAGACGAGAGCAACCAGGCCGGCGAGGGCGAAGGCGAACACGGATCCGAATCTGAAGTCTATCAATTAGGCAAGGAACTTTCCGAAAAGTTTCAGCTTCCGAACCTGAAGGATAAAAGCAAAAAGGTTCCCACTAATGAATATATTTATGATCTGACCGACAGACATCGCGGTTCCGGCCAGTTTTTAGACAAAAAAGCGACCCTGAAAAGAATTGTAAAGAGCAATATAGCCCTTGGGCGCTTTGATCTAAAATGTATTGACACCTCAAAACTTATCGTTGGTCCGCAAGATAAAATTTACCGGATTCTGGCCATGGAAAAGGTTTGGAAATCTCCGGCGGTAATATTTTTTGTGAGAGATTATTCCGGTTCCATGTCGGGGGATCCGACCGAAGCGATATTAAGCCAGCATCTTATGCTTTATGCCACTATTTTATTTCAGCATGAGAAATTGGTTATTCCACGATTTATTATCCAGGATACTGAAGCTAAAGAAGTGGCGGCTAGAGTTTATTTTAGCGCCCGTTCCGGTGGTGGTACCTTTATACCCTCGGCTTATAAAAAAATAAATGAAATAATCGAGAGCGAAGGATTGGCTAAAAACTTTAATATTTATGTTTTTCAGGGCACTGACGGCGATGACGCTGATGACGGAAGACAAGCAATTCCGGAAATTGAGAAAATTTTAAACTGCGCCAACAGGATGGGCGTTACCGTATTTAAGAGCGGAGACAGAGAAACTGCCTTTGAAAGGTACATAGAAAAAGGCGGTTTTCCTGAGAGAAAATATATTTTTCGGATGCACATTATGCCCAACAGAGACGTTACTGATGAACAAAATGAAGAAGCCATAAAATATCTGCTTGTCCAAGATTAGAAAAGAACAAACGAGTGATAAACCCACTCGTTTTTTAATTAGAAAATCGGGGTTGTATTTTTCCTATAATTTTGTAGATTAAGGCAAGAACTTTAAAAATAAAATCGGAGAGTGTAAATATGGAGCTGATAAGTCAAAAGACCAAGGAAATTATGGAGAAGTGTAAGGCTAGGGCAAGGGCTTTTGGATTAAGTATTCAGGGCGAAACGCTGGAGTATATTGTTACCAATAGAAATATGCTGGAGCTTAGCCCTAAAGCAATGATACCAACTCTTTATGACTATTGGGTTGGCGATATTGAGGTCATCAGAAATAAGTGGATTTATGATGCTTATCCCCACAATCCCTATGAGACCGTTATTAATACCAGACCCCCGATATCTTACTACAATGATAATAACCCTGATTGGCTGAATACAATGATCTTTTATCATGTTTTGGGCCACATAGATTGTTTTCAGAGTAATGTTTTTTTTAGGAACACTTGGCATGGAGATTTTTGCGGCGAAGCGTTAACCGATATGCGGTTAATAAATAGGATTCGCGAGGAAATGGGGGAGAAGAAAAGGTGGGTTGATTATGTTATTGAGTTTGCCAGAAGTCTGGATAATCTCGTAGGTTTTTATCGGGAACTGGAAAACGACGACACGGATCAAATGCAAAATACTTTTGGCTTGTTTTCCGAAAAACTTGATTTTTACTTCGGCAAGTTTTTAAGACAATACCACAACGATAAGCTTATTGAGCTGAAATTTTATTACAACGAGATAGAGCGCCTTAATTCTTGTCAAAAGCAGTTTGGCCAAAAGCTTGGAGAATCAGCCTTCTTCGACAATCATGATTTTAAAAGCAGATTTCCTGAATTCAACAGTGTGTTCAGTAAACAAAAAAGCAAAAGAAGGGAAAAGCCGAGAGATATTCTCCAGTATCTTATGGAGCGCTCCGAATTTATCAATAAAGAGGAGAATAAATGGATGAAAGACCCCATGGAGGTTATAAGAAAAACATCTCTTTACTTTCAAGCGCAGATAAGAACAAAAAATGTCCATGAAGGTTGGGCAAGCTTATGCCACGAAAGATTGTTTTTGGATGATCCTCAGATTAGAGGGCACGAAGTTGATTTCGCCAAAGTTAATTCCGGAATTGTCGTATATCCCAAGATAGGATTTAATCCCTATATCACCTATAAAAATTTGTTGGAGTTTATCGAGGAACTGGCGGAGAAGGGCAAGCTTTCTCATGAATATCAGCTGGTAAAAGATTCTGAAGCAAGAAAGTCTTTTATTAAAAATGTTGAACCGGGAGCCGGTAAAAAAGCCATATTTGAAGTGAGAAAAAATTTCGACGATTTTATGATGGCAAACTTTTTATCTGATGACGATTTTCAGGATTTCGTGGACAAAAATAATCTTTTCGTCGCTGGTCAGCGTTTTAATCCCGATAAACTTGTAATCGAAGTTTATATTAAATCAAGAAACGGTAAAGAATACCGTAAAATGCTTAATGACAGATTGTATCACCCCCCCTATGTGTTGATAAACGAAGAAAAAGCTGAAAACGGCGAGCTTTATCTTGACCATGCCTTTGAAGGCAGAACATTAGTTACAAAATATATCCCCGCTGTTTTGAGGGGCTTGTCTTATCTTGTTGGAGGAACGGTAAATCTTGAAACTACAGAGTTTGAGTTTAAGGATAAAAAAGAACCCTGGTTTGTGCTTCAGGATCCGGAATACCGGCCGGAATACAAAAAATATCGGATACTTTATACTTGTTCAGGCAAAGAATTGGATAGGGCCGTTATCTCTGATGAAGGAGAGGGAGGATAAAATGGATAATGTTAATAAGTCGGTCGAACTTCTAAAGGCCAGACTTAAAGACAAGGAAAAGATACGAATTTTCAGCTATGAAGAATTTCTCGAGCTAACGAAAGAAACCCCCCAAAGAATTTTACGGAATATTTTTCAACTGTTTCACGATATGATAGGGGCTTATGTCGGCAAGGGAGAAGACGAATATCCCGAAGATCCCGAAAGTATCGGTTTTGTCAGATATAATTGTTCGAAAATTTTTATTGACGAATCGGATAATCCATTTTTTGCCGATAGGCTTTTTGCCAATAGATTTATCAAGCAAGCCGAATCATTAAGACAAGGATCCCAGCAAAACAGGATATATATCTATGAAGGACCCCACGGTTGCGGCAAAAGCACCTTTCTCAACAATCTTCTCCGGACTTTTGAAAAATATACGGAAACGGAAGAGGGACAAAGTTTTGAAATTTTTTGGGACTTAGAAATAGACAACGTTAAATTAAGGGTTCCCTGTCCAAGCCATGATTATCCATTGCTGGCTATCCCCAAAAGTTATCGGGCGGACTTTATTGACGCATTGCTTTCAGAAGGAATGACAGAGTTTAAACATAAACTCTCCAACGAAAAAGAGTATGAATGGCTTTTTGAAAGAGAAGCATGCACGATTTGCAAATCTATTTTTTGGGCCCTACTCGATAAGCTCAGTTCGCTTGATGAGGTTTTGGGAATGGCCAAAGCCCGTCGTTATAAATTTGATCGGCGCCTGGGAGAGGGCATTAGTATTTTTAATCCGGGCGACAAGCCCATAAACGGCGTTGATTTGGGCGATGAACGGATTCAGGAAAGTCTGGACAAAATCTTCGGTTTTAAGGCCGTAAAATATATGTTTTCATTGCATGCCAAAACCAATAACGGGATTTATGTTTTAACAGACATTAAATCCCACAACAAGGAAAGACTCTTAGAGCTTCACAATATTATTTCAGAAGGCGTCCACAAGATTAACGGCACAATAGAAGAGAGGGTAAGTTCGCTTTTTCTTGCCTTAATGAATCCCGAAGATAAAGAAACAATAGTAAAAGAAGAAGGGGCTAAATCGTTCCAGGGCAGAATCCAGTATAACAAGATTGCCTATATAATGGATGTGCCAACTGAAGTTAAGGTCTATCGCAGTGTTTTTGGAAATGAGATTAATTTGCATTTTCTCCCCAGGGTTTTGGATAATTTTGCGAGAGTAATTATCTCTTCCAGAATGAATACCGAGTGCCCGCCGCTTAAAGAGTGGATTCCCGATATGACCAAATATAAGAAATACTGCGATGAGGCGGGGCTTCTTTTGAGGATGGAGATATACGGGGGTGTTATTCCGTCATGGCTGTCTGAAGAGGACAGAAAAAAACTGACAGCTTTGATCAGGCGAAAATTGATTGCCGAGGGCGAGCGGGAAGGCGAAAAAGGTTTTTCCGGCAGAGACTCCATAAGGCTTTTCGGCGAGTTTTTTCGTTATTATGGCGGGAAACCCAGCTTGATTAACATGAACAACGTTTCGGATTATTTTAAGCACAGAATAAACAGGAACCAAAGAAACGACAATATACCCAAGAATTTCATCTCCTCGCTTATTGACTGGTATGATTATTTGATTCTTAGCGAAGTTAGGGAAGCGCTCTATTTTTACAATGAAGACCAAATCTCCAAGGATGTTTTAAATTATATCTGGGCAGTTAATTATGATCTTGGAAACAAAATAAAGTGCGATTGGACCGGTCAGGAGATAGAGGTTTCAGTCGGATTTTTAAAAATAATCGGCGCTTATTTCATCGGAAAAGAAATACATGAGCAATATGCCCTAAATCTTGCCCGGGATATTCAAAAAAGGTATGTAAAAATGATTGCCCAGGAACGAAGCGGCAAAATCAAAGAATCAGAACTATATCGGGAATTGTTTGCCGCCTACACCAGAAATCTCAAAGAAAGGGCGCTCGAGCCGTTTATTAAGAATGAAAATTTTAAAGAGGCCGTAAAATATTTTCACACTAAAGATTTTGAAACTTTTGACACTAGACTGAAGGAGCATGTTGCCCATATGATCCAAAACCTGGTGGATAAGCTTGGTTATACCGAACAGGGGGCAAAAGAGATTTGCCTTTATGCGATAGATAAAAATCTAGCCAAAGTTTTTTCTTAAAAATCCTGATAATTCAGGATTTTTTAATTGTTTGTTTTATAGTATTTGATTTTAAATTCAATTTCAGTATACTTACGGCAATATATTGTTTTTTTACAACGGGGAAGAGATGAGCGGAAAAGTAATCATCTCTAATGAGTTTCCGGTTATATGCTTAACCTCTGAGGCCATGCCTTTACCGGGCATTATTACCAATGTCAGATTGGGCGATCAGAGGTACGATAAATTATTGGAAGAAACGGGAGCGGGCATGGCACCGCTTGCTTTGTGCCTGATGGTTCGGCCGATAGCGGCAAACTATCCAGATAAATTTTACGAAATCGGTATGGTTGCGGAAATAAAACTGAACCCTGATAGCCGGCGCATAGTTGAGTTGAGGGGATGGTTCCGGGCTAAGGCGGAAGGATTCAGGTCCCATAAGGGCAACCTCAACGATTACTATCTGGCGACTTTGGGCCGGCCCATAAAAGATTTGGCTGATGACGCTTTTGAGTTTATCAACGACAGACTTGAACCGAGGCCGGAGGACAGAGTAAGCATTGCCGCTTTCTTATTTGACATAAAGGACGGCCTCAAGAAGCTTATAAGAATCGCCAGCGAGCTTGAAAACGTTGATATTGCGGCTTTGGACTATATTGTCAGCAAGCTGGATGGAAGAAACTTTGATTCTTACGAAGACATAGACCAATTTATTTGGGAAGCTATCGCTTCGTTGCCCCACATGTTGCCATCGTGGAAACAGAGATTTATAGAATCAACCTCACTCGGCCAGAGGATAATCGAATGCTTAGATTATATATACCACAACCTAAGACTGGCAAAATTAAGGAATAAGATTCAAGAGAATCTTTCCGACGAAGAGACCGAAGAGACCGAAGACAACAATCAGAAGATTCCGCATCTTATAAAAAAATCAAGGGAAGCTCCGATAAAAGATGGCCAAAAATCACGGCTGGATAATGAGAGAAAGAAAGACAATGAGCCATCTTTTAAGTTTAAGAATCCAGAATTAGCAGAAAGATTCAAGCGTTATCTCGAAATAAGAGATTCAATAAAAGACCCAAAGGAAAAAACAGAATTTGGAAGGGCGGCAATAAGAGATTTTAAGGCTTTAAAATCTTTTGGTGAAACGATCGGCGACAAAACTGAGGTGGCGATGATAATTAACCGCTTAGACCTGACCCTATCCTTGCCTTGGGGCAAAGAGGCTCCGATTAACAAGAACTTAAGTGAGTTTAAAAAGATTTTTGAAAGCGAACACTTTGGTCTCGAAAAAGCGGAAGAGGAAGTATCAGAATTTGTAGCCGTTAAAATCCAGCATGCAAACGGTAAGGCAAGAATTTTGTGTTTTGTCGGTCCGCCGGGAGTCGGCAAAACCTCAGTTTGCAAATCGGTCGCCCATGGTCTTGGCCTTGAGTATGTCATAATTTCTTTAGGCGGAGTAAGGGACGAGGCTGATATTCGCGGTCATCGGGTAACCTATATTGGAGCTCGGCCGGGACGAATTATATCCGAATTGAAGAATGTCGGTTCTAAAAATATAGTTTTTGTCCTTGATGAAATAGATAAAATCGGTTTTGACACTTTCAGGGGAGATCCCTCGGCTGCTCTTTTGGAGGTTCTCGATCCGGAGCAGAACCACTCTTTTACCGATCACTACCTCGAAGCCCCATTTGACTTATCGAAAGTTTTTTTTATTTGCACCGCCAATACGGTAGTAGGCATTTTACCGGCCCTGAAAGACCGGATGGATATTATTCCGTTTTCGGGCTATACCGAAGATCAAAAGGTTCAGATAGCAAAAAGATTCCTTGTTCCTAAGGCATTTGCCGAGGTTGGGTTGAAAACTGTTGATTTTTCCGAAGAAGTCTTATTAAAAATTATCGGGGGTTATACTAAGGAATCCGGTGTTAGGGATCTTGAACGCAAACTGGCCAAAATTGCCAGAAAAATTGTAAAAGACAATTTGGAAAACCCCGGGTATGCAGAAAAATTAGTTATTGGCGAAGAACTGGTTGAAATGATTCACGGCCGGCCAAAATATTTAAAAGGAAGAGCCAACGCAACGGTTGTCGGAGAAGCTATCGGACTTTATGTCAATGAAGTCGGCGGCGGAGACATTACTTATGTTCAAGCTCAATTATCCATCAAAACCGGGATTATAGACAAAAGCATTTCTCAAACCGATGAGGCGGGCGAGGCTCTGTATAAGTCTAATCAAAGAGCAGTCGATGTTATAAAAAGCAAAATTGAAAACATTCCTGATTTTATTAAAAAGCTAAAGAGTCATTTAGTTACCATACAAGTGAGTGACGACTTTAGCCCCGTAGATGGTCCTTCGGCTGGTGTGGCTGTTGTTGTGGCTATTTATTCCAAACTGACTGGCCAGGTTGTAAAACCGTACATTGCCATGACCGGCGCTATTGCTCTTTTAGGCAGGGTCAAGGCAGTCGGCGGTATTAAAGAAAAGGTTATTGCTGCGGTTAATGCCGGCGTAAAAGAGATTATTTTGCCGGAATCTAACAGAAAAGATTTTGACGAAGATGTTCCCCAGTCGGCAAAATCAAAGCTGAATCAAGCTTACTTTGTTGAAGACATAGATCAGGTTTTAGAAATAGTTTTTCTGGAAGATAGGTATCATCAGCGATCCTCAAACCCCGTCCAATAAGGCGGGTTTTTAATTTGCGCCATTTTGAATGGTTATTTGTATTGTTGGGTCATAGGTTATAAGATATAAGCTAATAGTCATGAACTATGAATTTTTTCACGTTGGGCGGGCGGACGATTTAGAAGATGTGAAAAACCGGCGGATATATCGGGCACTGGAGATTTTGCCAGGCTTTTTGGCTTGGCTCACGCTTGTCTTAATGGTTGTCTTATCTTTTTTGACGCCGGTTTTTGTGGCTATTTTTATAATCCTTTTTGATGTTTACTGGTTCATTAAGACTATTTATTTATCATTTCATCTGCGTATTTCCTAAAAATAGCC
>Ga0209541_10012532_pt1 | contig 13109 bp, 12 predicted proteins | sample RifCSPlowO2_01_FD_184027 | JGI IMG/M metagenome (GOLD analysis project Ga0209541, IMG submission 184027) | Groundwater microbial communities from Rifle, Colorado - Rifle CSP2_plank lowO2_0.1 (SPAdes) (version 2) | ecosystem: Environmental > Aquatic > Deep subsurface > Groundwater | place...
AAAGCCGAAATTAAAAAAATTTAAAGATTATTTAACGCTAGCCGTGAAACTAGATTTAATAGATGTGGAGCGGGCCAGCAAAATTTCCGGCAGCCGGTTTGGCTATCTTAAAGGTCCGGCAGCGCTTTTAGAATTCGCTTTAGTGCGATTAGCTATGAATACGGCAATGAAAAATAGTTTTATTCCGGTTGTCCCGCCAGTTTTAATAAACGAAAAAGCAATGCGGGGTATGGGTTATCTGGAACGTGGCCGTGATGAAATTTATTATTTGCCAGCAGATAACTTTTATTTAGTCGGAACTTCAGAACAAGCGATCGGACCGATGCATATGGATGAAGTTTTTCAACCAGCGGAATTGCCCAAACGCTATATTGCCTTTTCCAGCTGTTTTCGCCGGGAAGCCGGTTCCTACGGAAAAGACACCAAGGGCATCTTGCGGGTTCATCAATTTGATAAGGTAGAAATGTTTAGCATTGTAAAGCCAGAAGACTCTGAAAAAGAACATTGGTTTTTACTTTCGTTACAAGAAAAATTAATGCAAGCGCTGGAATTGCCGTATCGGGTAGTCAATATTTGTTCCGGTGATTTAGGCGATCCGGCAGCGGCTAAATATGATATTGAAGTCTGGCTACCCGGTCAAAATAGCGGAAAAGGCGAATATCGGGAAACCCACTCCACTTCCAATACCACCGATTTTCAATCCCGCCGTCTGAACATTAAATACAAAAATTCCAATGGAAAATTAGAGTTCGTTCACATGCTTAATGGCACGGCTTTTGCCATCGGCCGGATGATTATCGCAATTTTAGAAAATTATCAAACTGAAGAAGGAACAATTAAAATTCCAAAAGCGCTTCAAGAATACTTAAATTGTAAAGAAATTAAAATACCCTAAATGCTAGGGTATTTTTATTTAAGCAAGGTATTAATAACAAATCCTATAAAAACCGAAAAATTAATAATCGTATGTATTAGAAACGCCGACAGCCAACCACGGACTCCGCCAATTCTAAAAACTAATAATCCCAGAAAAACACTGTCCAGCAAAGCCGCATAAAAAACTACGTGATTTTCAGCCCACATTATTCCTGGCAAAATAATCGCCAAATAAACAAAGGGGTTTTCTAAAACAATCAAAAATCTTAAAAATTCAAAATTGCGCAATAAAGTCAGAACCGCAATCGGACCTCGATACTTTGATTCTTCTTTCAGTGGGGTTTTAATGACCCAATCATATCCAACCTCCAATAATTTTTTGTTCCTGGCCTCATCTTCTATATCTTGTTTAATTCCACGATTGATACCGTGATTACGCATAGTCGCAACCAAAGTGATTGGAACGCTAATTATTAACATTAAAATTAAAGTGGTAACAACCGGGTTTAATTTTTCAAAAAAATTTTTAGCAGCGTGAAGATAGCTAATAAAAGCTACTAGCCAATCCTTAAGCATCCTCATGATTCATTGTCAAAGTGCTTAAAATTATATTAAATTAAAGATAAGGCTATGTCAAAATTAAAAACCTGGGTAGAAATTAATAGAAAGGCGGCAGAGCATAACGCGGATACAATAAAATCTTTACTGGGGGCGAAAACCAAACTTTGGGCTGTAGTTAAGTCTAATGCTTATGGCCACGGCCTAAAAACTTTTTCCGAAATAATCAATCCAGAAGTTAATGGTTTTTGCGTAGATAGCGTAACCGAAGGAAGCAAACTTAGAGGGAGCGGGATAAAAAAACCAATTTTGGTGCTAGGCCCTACTTTTGCCCCATTTTTAAAATTAGCGGCAGAGAATAATCTGATAATTACTATTTCTAACTGGGATATTTTAAAAGCGCTGGCAAAAAATAAACATCAGCCGGGAATCCATTTAAAGATTGACAGCGGCATGCACCGGCAAGGGTTTTATAATAGTGAGCTTGCGGCTGTGTCCCGATTCATTAAGTCAAAAAAGTTGGATTTACAAGGAGCCTACACTCATTTTGCTTCAGCCAAGGACTTGAATTATCCAACTTATACTGAAATGCAGTTTGCCACGTTTCAAAAAGGATTGGCAATCTTAAAAAAGGCTGGTTTTAAGAATTTAAAGCGGCATGCATCCGCGACTGGCGCAACCTTAATTAATTCTAAATATCATTTGGATTTTGTAAGGGTGGGAATCGGTTTATACGGCCTCTGGCCATCTAAAGAACTGATGATTCAACGTCCAGACATAAAACTCAAGCCAGCCCTTTCTTGGCATACTATTATTAGTGAAGTAAAAAGCCTTAGAGGCGGGGATTTTGTCGGATACGATTTGGTGGAAAGAGTCCGTAAGCCGACGAAAATGGCTCTTTTGCCGATTGGTTACTGGCACGGATTTCCTCGGACGCTTTCTGGAATCGGCGAGGTGCTGATAAACGGTAAAATTGGGAAGGTAATCGGCCGGGTGTCTATGGATCTGGTAGCGATAGACGTAAATAATATTCATTGTAAAGCGGGGGATAAAGCTACTTTGATTGGCAGGCAAAAAAAGGAACAACTTTTTGCCCTTGATATCGCTCAAAAAATTGGCACAATCCATTACGAATTACTAACCCGGATTAATCCTTTAATTGAACGAATAGTAATTTAAATATATGCAAGCCTATCTTGACCAAAACCAAATAATGAAACAGCGCCGGAATTTCCGGATAAAGATTTATTTCGGTATTTTTTTTATAATTTTACTTTTAATTGCCCTACTTTATATTTTAAGGTATTCCCCGGTTTTTCAGGCGCGTGGTTTTCATATTTTTGGCGGCAACCAACTTTCTAATGAAACCATTTTAACCATTTTAAGGCCGATGGTCTTAAATAGCCGCTGGGAAGAATTTTTAGGCTGGCAAAATCTTATTGTTTGGAATCAAAACCGCTTTGATTTAGGCGGGACAGCGCTGCTAGAGGCTGAAATTGACCGTGATTGGCTCCGCCAAACAGTTAATATCTCAATCAAAGAACGGGAGCGTCTGGCAATCTGGTGCGGCATTAACAACTATTGTTATTGGATTGACCAATCCGGAATTGCTTTTGAAGAAGCGCCGCTGACCGAAGGCTCATTAATTTTAACTGTCCATAATAACTCCGAATCCGCGATTTTAGACGCTAGCATAATAGAAGAGCGGTTCATAAAAAACCTAATTTCGGTTTTAAATGGTATTTTGGAACTTCATTTGCCGGTAAAAAAAATCGTTTTTGATAAACGTCTTCAAGAAATACAGGTAGCTGCTTATTCCGGCCCTAATTTATTTTTCAGCATCCGCTTTGACCCGGCTCTAAATTTATCGTCCTTGCGTTCCCTGCAAGAGAAAGGCGAACTGCAAAAAGCAAAATATATTGACTTAAGGGTGGAAAACCGGATTTATTACAAAAATTAAAGTGGTCTAGGGGTTCCAATCTTGCTCTACTAATTTATAAATAAAAATTGAGGTGCCGGCGCGGTCGATGAAGCCATAAGGATTCTCCAGCCAGCGGTATTCGTCCGTTGGATTTTTATAAAAATCAGCGGTTGGTTTTGCCAATGCCCCTTGCAAAGTATTCACTGAAATTGCCAGCCATTCAATTCCTTCATCTTTTGGATTTCCTTTAGAAGACCACCAAGGAACAAATTGCTCGCCTAGGTAATAACTTGGGTCGTCGCCGCCAAAATAATCAACGGCAATTTTTTCTTGCGAATCTAAATTGCGCTCGGTCCATCCTGTCAGCCGTTTTAAATCTTGCCCCCAATCAAAATTAGAATCAGTGGCATAGTAAAACCCGTCAGTTCGCCAGCCAAAAAATTGATTATAATAAGACAAAAAATAAGGCGCGGCTAAAATTGCTTCTAAAACCAGCCAAATAACCGCTATGCTGATAATCAAAGTTTTAAACCAAAAATTAAAAATGGCATGAAAAAAATTCTCAATGCCATCCAAAAAGGTAGTGGAAATATCGGCTGGCTTTGCCGACAGCCATTTTTTAATCGCACCGGATGCCAGAATATAAATAAATGGCACGGTCGGAAGAATATGCCGTACTCCGATATTTAGCGGGCTGGTAATGCTGGAAATCCAATAAAGGATAATAAAGACCAGCGAGCTAAATTCCCAGAAATGAAGCGTTAAATATTCCTTAAATTTGCCGCCAATTTCTTTCCCGTACCGCAGAGTACGAATCATTCTTGAAATTCCGAGAACTGAGCCGAGAAAAATTAAAAGCAGAATTGGCAGCGGTTCTTTCATTAAGTAAACCAGGGGGAAATAATACCACCAGCCATGAGAAGAAAGTTCGCCAAGAAAATAAGCATTGTTGCCGCCGGCTGACCGTTGAAACACCATCAAAACACCCAGCAAATATTCCGCTAGCGGGCGTAAGGCCGGAATTTTAACCATTTGAATATCCAGAAAGGCAAGCGGCGGAAAACCAAAATTTTGTAAAATAGCTTCAACATCAGAAACTTGTTTTTCTAAAGGGTAATTCCAAGTAGTTAATAAATATAGCGGATAAACAATAAAAAGATAGCCAATGACAATGACTAGTAACCATGATTTTAGATTCCTGTAAGAATACCGCCGAAAATTCTGAAAATTAGCAATGGCATAAAAACTGCTTATTAAAAAGAGGGTGGGGATTAAAAGCACCGAAGAAAATTTAACTGCCTGGGCAAAACCAAAGGCTAAACCGGCCAGCCAAAGATTCTTATTACTGGGCTGTTCTAAAAGTTTTAAGAAATAATAAATAACGAGAAGGGCGCCTAAGGTGGCCCCCACATCCGTAGTAACATAATGTCCGTGGGCTAAAATAATCGGTGAAAAAGCAAATAAAAAGGCAGGCAATAATCCCCACCAACGGCCAAGCAATTCCTTCGCGAAAATATAAATAAAAATTATGGTAAGAAGGGTTAATAATATCGGCCCGGTTCGCGCCCAAAAAATTATTTTATCAGCATCATTTCCTTGTTTATATAAAAATTCATTTCCCGCCCACCATTGTTCATTTAGACCGTTCCAATACCCTTTATTAGTATTAAAATTAAGATTTTGAAATAAGAGGGGTAGGCCGGCAAGCATTTTTACCAATGGCGGATGCTCCGGATTAAACCGGTAATCCAAATGCTTTACATAGGTGTATCCGGCAACAATATGGGCAGTTTCATCAAAAATCGCCGAGTCTCCCAAGGCGGCATTAAATAAAAATAACGCCGCCGCGATGATTGATAAAAGTAAGATAAAATTAGGCAGATTCAACATTTTTTGCATATACTTAATTATAAAAAGTTATTAGTTATAAGTCATTAGTATAAGTTAATAATATATGTTATTCCGATTTCCCAAAGACGATAAGAATTTTTCTTGGACTCAGCACGTGAAAAATAAGATGCTGTATTATCGGATTTCCGAACAAAAAATAAAAACGGTTTTAAAAAATCCGGCGCGCAAAGAAGAGGGGATTGCGCCAAAAACCACTGCGGTAATGAAAAGGAATGATACACCCAAAAGGAAAGAAGAATTGTGGGTGATGTTTCAAGAAACAAGAAACGAAAAACTAAAAACGAAAAAGACTGGGATTATTTCCGCATGGCGGTATCCGGGCGTCAGCCCAAAAGGTAAACAAATTCCAATTCCGGATGATGTTTTACAAGAATTAGAAAATTTGAAATAAAAAACCGCTCATTTTGAGAGCGGTAAGAGTGGCTGAAGCTTCCTTTGTTTAAGAAGTTTTGCAATGTTTCGGATAACGAATTCTGCACCTTTTTTCTTTCCTTTCTTATCCTTTATATTTTTATAATGATGATTAAGTAATTCACGAACCTCATGACGGGGGTCAATTCTTTCTAATTCAGAATCTATTTCAAATAGGGTCTTTTTTGCTAGCGTGCAACCATTAGAAGTATAGGCACTTCTTTTAAACTCTTTTGCCATAAGTAAGTTAAGGTGCATAAAAGTAAGTTGGAGATGGTATTTATCATAGCGATAAACATAACCAGCAAGTTCCTTAGCTTCTTCATGATAATCTCTTTTCAATCCGTTTTCCATTTTCCTATCATCAATTGAGGTATGCTAAATTTAATATAACATTGCCATGGTATTGGGTCAATTTTTTTTCCAAAGTAAAAATACCCCCCAAATTGCTAAATCTCTATTAGGCAAATTTTTAGTCCGGCGATATCGCGGTAAAACCGCCGTCCATCTGATTACCGGAGTAGAAGCCTATGATGGATTTCAAGATAAAGCATCCCACGCTCACCGCGGCAAAACTGAAAGAAATAAAATCATGTTCGGCCCAGCAGGCCATTGGTACATTTATTTCACTTACGGCATGCACTGGATGTTGAATATCGTAACCGGGCCGAAAGATTATCCGGCAGCAATTTTAATCCGCGGCATAGAAAATATAAAAGGGCCGGCACGCCTGACAAAAGCTCTTCACATTGATAAAAAATTACATAGAAAATCAGCAAGTAAGATTTCTGGTTTATGGATGGAAGATAGGGGCGTAAAAATTTCCAGAAACAGAATAAAATCCGCGCCTCGTATCGGCGTAGCTTATGCCGGCCCAATTTGGAGCAAGAAAAAATACCGGTTTTTTATCAAAAATCCTCATTGACTTCTCACTAATTTTGTAGTATCTTGCTATCAGCAAATATTACAACTAAAAAGAGGAAAAATGGACTTCTGTTTCACTGAAATAGAAGAGGAAATTCGCAAACTGGCGGCAGAAGTATCCCAAAAATATCTTTTGAAAATCAGGGGGAAATTGGACGAAGCTGAAGAATATCCGGAAGAGTTTATCCGAGAAACAGGCCGAATAGGGTTGTTGTCGGTTTATCTGCCGGAAGAATATGAAGGAATGGGATTGGGCGTCACCGCGCTTTGTATAGCCATGGAAGAAATTTCCAAAGTCTGCACCGGCGCATCAACGGTTTATGGCGCAAATGCTTTAGGCGCGATGCCAATAATGTTGTCCGGAACCGATGAACAAAAAAAGAAATATCTCCCAAAAATCGCCCGCGGCGAATGCTTGGTGGCTTTCGGTTTTACCGAAGCGAACGCCGGTTCTGACGCTTTAGCAATGCAGATGAAAGCAGTTAAAGACGGCGATGCCTATGTTCTTAACGGCAGCAAGGTGTTTATTACCAATGCCGGACATGCCAACCTTTACACAATTTTTGCCGTAACCAATCCAAATCGAGGCGCGCGCGGCATATCCGCTTTTTTGGTGGAAAAAGGAACGCCGGGATTTGATTTCGGCAAAAAAGAAAACAAACTCGGAATCCGCTGTTCAGAAACCCGCAGTTTGGAATTTAATAATTGCCGGATTCCGGCGGAAAATCTTCTTGGCGGGAAAGAAGGATTGGGAGCGATTACCGCTCTGAACACCCTGCATCGTGCCAGAATGGGAGTTGGAGCGCAAGGCGTTGGTTTAGCCCAGGGAGCATTCAACGAAGCGCTGGAATACGCCAAGCAAAGAAAGCAATTTGGGCAAAGCATTGTGGCTTTCCAAGCTATTCAGCACAAATTGGCTGATATGGCTATAAAAATAGAAACTGCTCGCTTGCTAGTTTATCGGGCTGCTTGGGAAGCAGACCAAAATCCCAAAGGAGCAGTTGCTAAACTCGGTTCCATGGCCAAATGTTACGGATCCGATATAGCGATAGAAGTCGCGATAGAAGCGATTCAAATTTGCGGCGGAATCGGGTATATGCGCGATTTCCCGGTGGAAAAATACATGCGCGACGCCAAAATCCTCCAAATTTACGAAGGCACGAATGAAATGCAGAGAAACGAAATAGCCAGCGTTCTTTTGAAAGAAAGCAATAAGTAATATGAAAACGGCCCCGATGCTTATCGGGGCTTTTTGATTTCGTTACGGCATTCTGCTAAAATTATTCAGATGAAATTGTCTATTGGAATAGTCGGGCTTCCAAATGTGGGGAAATCTACCTTATTTAAGGCCCTAACGAAAAACGATATTCTTATCGCTAATTATCCTTTTGCGACTATTGACCCGAATATCGGGGTGGTGCCAGTTCCAGATGAACGCTTGGATAAATTGGCGGAAATGTCCAAATCTAAAAAGAAAATTCCGGCGATTGTGGAATTTTATGATATTGCCGGTTTAGTAAAAGGCGCCAATAAGGGCGATGGGCTTGGCAACCAATTTTTAAATCATATTAAAGAAACGCAGGCTATTGTGGAAGTTTTGCGCTGTTTTCCATCCAATGAAATTATCCACGTGGAAAATTCCGTTGACCCGCTGCGGGATATAGAAATTATTAATGCCGAGCTGGCGCTTAAAGATTTAGAAACACTGGAAAAGAATTTTAAAAAAATTGAAGGCGAAACGCACACTGGAAATAAAGAAACCCAAAAAGATTTAGAGACATTGCAAGCCGCTAAAATCATTCTAGAGAAGGGCGGACTTTTATCGGGTGCAAACTATTTACCCATTCGCGCGAATAGGCGAATAGCGGAATTGAATTTATTGACTGCAAAACCGCAGATTTATTTATTGAATGGGAAGCCAGAAGATGCGCCGCAGAATTTGATTGATAAAATAAAATCGCTTGGCGCGGATTATGCAGCAGTGGATTTGAGCAGCTCTTCAATAAACTCAGGGTTGAACCAAGTGATTCAAAAAGCTTATCAGATTTTAAATTTAATCAGTTTTTTTACCACTGGCGAAGATGAAACTCGGGCTTGGACCATCAGAAACGGCGCTAAAGCGCCGGAAGCTGCTGGCGCAATCCACAGCGATTTTGAAAAGAAATTCATCCGCGCGGAAGTGGTTAATTGGCAAAAGCTTTTAGAAACGGGCGGATGGGGAAAGGCAAAACAAAAAGGCGCAATGCGCCTGGAAGGAAAAGATTATGTTGTCCAAGACGGGGATGTTATAGAAGTGCGGCATGGATAATAGCGATGTAAGGCGCCGCCTTGCTTGACAAAATTAAATTAATTTGTTAATATTTAATAAAATCCCTAAAGGAGGTTATTTATGCCCACTTCGCGAAATCCTTTGATTATCACTGGATTTGTTCTATTGGTGCTATTAACGATTGGGGTATGGATGTACTGGCTGATTGGTAAGGTATTTGAAAGTATATTCAGCGGCATACCAAGTTCTTCACAAGAGTAACAAAACGCCCCGAATTATCGGGGCATTTTGCCGCTTATCCTCATATTAGCTCTAGACGTCGGAGATTAGTATGGGGATAAGCGGCTATTCCAAATAAATTAATTCGGCATTCTTAGGAATTTTCGGAATATCTTTGGGAAGAATATAATAAATATTTTTTTCTTTTCGTTTTTCATTAGTAAAAGTGTCGGTCAAAAAAAGAATTGATTGAAGCGAAATTGGATTATCGCGTTCAATTTTATCTTGCGCGTCTTTTACAATTACATATTTCGGCAACTCACGCGGCAAAAAATTCAAATATTGGGCAATAACCGAATCATTATAGGCAAAAGCAGGTTTTACATTTGGATTCTGACCCCAAATAACGGAATAAGTTACATACGCCTCGAACAACAATAGACTATAGAATACATATACCGCAACGGACAACAGGCGACTACTTAATTTTGATTTCAATATTTCGTAGATTTTAAGACCGCCGATAGCGGCTAGGATAAACACTGGCGGCACCGCAAGTAAAGAACGAAGCGAATGCGGCAAGCCTTCGTTAGAAACTACTACCGGAATAAAAGCGACCAAGAACCAGGCCCAAATAATCAAACCTGGCGATAGCCAATCTCTCTCCTTAATTATTTTTCTTAAAGAGAAATAGATTCCAATCAAAAAGAATATCCCGACCGGCCAGAAAAGGAGCGGTCGGCCGGCCACATTGTGCCGCCAGTTGAAATCTCCAGCAAAATTAAACATTCCGACAGTTTTTACAATATTCAATCCAAAATCTTGAAGCGGTGTTTCCGAAGTAAAAATTGAAATGCTCGCGCTCCGACCAAAAAAATCCGGGGGGTTCTGGAAGAAATAAATTCCTAGCGGCGCAACAGTAACAATAGCAGTAGCCGCAAAAAGTAAAAGAACCACCCTCATGTTTTCAAAAACATAAGAATAATTTTTATAAAAAAAGTAACCACCAGCTAATAGCAGAAGCGGAGTGATACGAAAAGCAATATAGCTATAGAAACCAAGACCATAAAGCAGGCCGCCGATAGCAGCTGCTACCAGTGACAAGCGACTAGCGATATGAGATGGGTTAATTTTCCGAATTGATAACAGGAGAAAATATAATGCCAAGGTTAGGAAAAACGGCGCCATGATGGCGCGAAATCCAATCCGGGAAAAATTGATGTGCCAAAAACTCGTTGCCAATAAAAAAGCAGCCAATAGAGCCAAATTTTTGCTCTTAAAAAGTTCTTTTGTAAATAAATATAGCCCTAAAACAGTTAAAATTCCGAAAATGGCGCTGGGAAACCGCAAAGCCCAAGGTTCGTTGCCAAAAGCCGCTATAAATAAACTTTGAATATTAATAAATAAGCCTTCTCGGCCATGGTTTTCCGGATAAAAGACTTTCCAATCTTGGTTTGTCCAAGCTTCAACTGCATTATTACCGTTCATCGCTTCATCAGGATAAAGCCCCGGCGGTAATTCAGTAAAATTGTGAAGCCGAAGAAAGGAAGCTATAATTAAAATGACAACAAGCGACCAATGACTGATGACTAATAACTTGATATTTTTTAACATAATTTTATTTTAACATTTTTTATGAAACCCAACTTACAGCCTAAATTTGAACATTCTGCTTTAGAAAAAGATATTCAAAGACTCTCGGTAGAAATCCGGGAACAAAAAGAAAAATCCGGACAGCTGAAAATTACAGATAAGGAAGCGGTGCGGTCAGTAATTGGCACCAGAATCCAAGCCCAGCCGGCTTTTCCGCCAACTGCCCAGCCCTCTTTAATTTTACCAGCCTATCTCCAAAAAGAATCGCCGGAAATTCAATTAAAGGTGGAAGAATTGGTAGACCTTGCCTTTCATAAAGGCATTGCCGCTTCTATTGCCGAAGCCAGAAAATACGGCCCCTTTATTTTAGATGCCTTGCACGATTCTTTAACCACTAAAGTTTATGAGGAATTAAAATCTAGAAAACTCCTTTAATAAAAATGAATATTTTATTACTAAGCTATATTATAATCGGCATCGCTTTAATCGGCGCTGCGCTCTTTTGGATCATTAAAAAAATCCAAAGCAAATATTTTTTGGAAACGCTCAAATTGCGCGTTTTGCTGGTAAAATTGCCGCAAAAATTGGAAAAAGAAACCAAGGAATCCGAACCACTGAAAGAAATTAATTTGACCGGCCAACTTTTAAGCGGATTAGGGAATTTAAAAATCCCGTTTTCTCTTGAAGTAGCGGTTCATAATATCGGGGAGGAAATTCATTTTTATCTTTCCGTTCCGAAAGATTCCATCCAATTCGCCATGCGGCAAATTCAGGGGCTTTGGAATGATGCCTACGTGGAAGAAGTAGAAGATTATAATATTTTCAATTCTCAAGGCGTAAGCGAAGGAGTTTTTTTGAAACAAAAAGAGACTTATGTCCTGCCAATCCGTACCTATGAAGAAGCGAATCTTGATACTTTTCTGCCGGTTTTAAGCACTCTGTCTAAAATTCAAGAGATTGGCGAGGGTATGGCTATTCAAGTTTTAGTAAAGCCGGCGCCGAAATCTTTTAAAAAAGCCGCTGTCAATTTCGTTTATCAACTTAAAAAAGGAGCAAAACTGGAAGAAGTATTAAGAGCCAGTAAAATGATTACTTTAAAAGATATTCAAAAAGCCCTTAGGGGAACTAAGCCGGAAGGGGCCAATGAGCCTAAGCCGATTTTAGACGAAGAAACAATTAAAACGATAGAAAAGAAGTTAGCCAAACAAATTTTTTCAGTTAATGTCCGTCTGATTGTTTCCGCTCCCAGCCAACAAAAAGCTGCCGAGCTGCTTAACAGCTTAGCGGGTTCCTTTGACCAATTTGAAGCGCCGCTTAGAAACGGCATCCGGATTATTAAGCCAAAAAACCAAAAAGAATTTCTGGCGAAATATATTTTCAGAAAATTTGACGATAAAGAAAGAATGGTGCTCGGCACCGATGAATTAGTCAGCTTAATACATCTGCCGATTTCTACCACCGAAACTCCAAAAATTAAATGGCTAAAAGCACGGGAAGCTGCTCCGCCGACTATTTTGCCGAAAGAAGGCACGCTAATAGGAGAAAGCGCTTTTCGCGGAGAACGTAGGCCGGTTTTTATTACCGATGAAGACCGGCGCCGGCATATTTATCTTGTTGGCCAAACCGGAACCGGAAAATCCAATTTAATGATTAATATGGCGCTTAATGATATCCAACAAGAAAAAGGCGTTACCGTCATTGACCCGCATGGCGATTTAATTGATTCTTTGCTGGCCTTAATTCCAGAAAACCGAATCAATGAAGTGATTGTTTTTGACCCCAGTGACTTGCAGCGGCCATTGGGATTGAATATGCTGGAGTATGATTTTTCCAGGCCGGAAGAAAAAACTTTTATTGTAAATGAAATGCAGGGCATCTTTAACAAACTTTTCTCCCAGGAAACCATGGGGCCGATGTTTGAACAATATATGCGGAATGCCCTCTTGCTTTTAATGGAAGATGCACCTAATGAACCGGCGACCCTAATGGATGTGCCGAGGATTTTCACTGATGTAGAATATCGGGAGAAAAAATTGGCTCGCTGCCAAAATCCGGTAATCAAAAATTTTTGGGAAAAAGAAGCGATGCTGGTTGGCGGGGAAGCTTCGCTTCAAAATATGACTCCCTATATCACTTCCAAGTTTAATAACTTTATTGCCAATGATTATATGCGGCCAATCATCAGCCAGCCAAAATCCGCTTTTAAATTCCGGGAGGTAATGGATAACAGGAAAATTTTATTAGTGAATTTATCCAAGGGGCGGATAGGGGATATTAATGCCGGACTTTTAGGAATGATTATTGTCGGTAAACTTTTAATGGCGGCGCTTTCCCGGGTAGATCTGCCGCAAGAGGAACGCCGGGATTTTAATCTTTACATTGATGAATTTCAAAACTTTACCACTGATTCCATTTCCATTATTTTAT
>Ga0209541_10012534_pt1 | contig 13107 bp, 17 predicted proteins | sample RifCSPlowO2_01_FD_184027 | JGI IMG/M metagenome (GOLD analysis project Ga0209541, IMG submission 184027) | Groundwater microbial communities from Rifle, Colorado - Rifle CSP2_plank lowO2_0.1 (SPAdes) (version 2) | ecosystem: Environmental > Aquatic > Deep subsurface > Groundwater | place...
ATTTTTCCTTCGACAAGAAGTTTTATGGGCTCAAATTCGAACCCTTCTTTTTTGGTTATAATTTCGTAGTTGCCATTAGCCAGAGGGATAACAACCATAAAATGACCTGCTTTATTGGACTTTAAAGCTCTGGCCGGACGTCCAATGCTATCTTTAATCTCCAGAATTGCACCCTCAACTATTTTTTTATTTGAGTCGACCACTTGACCGACTATCGTGTTTGGAAGGGTTGGGGGGCTAGGTGGAGCGGCATCTGGAGAAAATTCTGCTTCCACGCCTTCGACATGGCCCGTTCCTGTAAGAGTCTGTTTTACTTCTGTGGTTATAGAACCCGTGGGTGCTTGGGAAGCACTCTCTGGGACCTTTTGTTTTTCAACTTGGGTGGGGCTTGTTATTGGGACGGCAACAACACCTGTTTGCGTTGTAGGTTGAATCGAAACAACAGAACTTTGAGGTATAGTAAACAAGTTACCGATATTTTGCAGAATCGAGCGCTCGTTTCTTTCAAGATTGGGGAAAACACTAACTTTTTGAGACTGATCGGGAGTAGAAGTCGACAGCTGAACTTGATTGGTTGACGGCACTGGCTTCGCCTTTAGAGGTTCCTGAAAATAAACAGGCTCCTTTTCCGTTTTTTTCCAGATAAACTCTGTAGGTGTGTAAATTGCTCGAAAAAATATTACTACCCAAGTTTCAAGAGGTCTTTCTTCAATAGTAAAAAAGGCAAAAGCGATTCCAAGCAGTACAAAAATGGCAATAACGGGCCATTTTACAATTGGAGGGAGTGAAGACGCATAGACGAGCAAAGCTAAAACAACACCAGCCGCGACTTGGAAAAATTGCTTCAAGGTCATATCCCCAACTAACCTAAAAGTGTATGTGGAGATCTGTTGCGGTATAGGATGTTCCTGTTCAATTTCCATTGTTCTCTTGTTCTAATTTACACCGTGAATAAAAGTTTTTCTACCTCAACCGACGTTTCTTTAATGGTAACCTTTGTTTTTGGCTGTAAATGTAGGTATATTAAGTATATACTGGAGTCATGGACGATCAGGAAGTCAAAAATAAAATACAGCAGATGGCTGATGAGGCAGTAAAGCGGGCGAGTGATAACGCTATTAATCTGGATTACACCAATGAGAGCGTGACTACAGTTGAGGCGATACTTATTGAAATGTTTGGAGATGCTCAAGATTTAGAACTTACAGAGGAAAATTACATACATATGTCCGAAGTTTGGGGGGCTTATTTAGGTGAGACTTTAATAAGAAATCTAACCCGAGGTTACTGGGATTTTGACGAAGAGAGGAAAGCCTACGTGGTTCGACTTAACGACCTTTCAGTCTACTTTCCGACGGAGGTTTACCAGGTGTTAAAAAGCGGGTTGGTTGAAAACGTAATTGACCTTTATATTGACGTTTATAATCAGCATTCTCCAGTCCCGATTCAACTTTAAACTCCACTTGCCCTCCCGCTCTTTTACTTTTAAACTCATTATTACGAGGTTGTGTTTAAGGAATCCTGTGAGATTCAGGGGCTGTGCCGCAACCGTTAGAGCCGGAAAACTAGCAATCTCTAATTAATCCCGAGCAGGATATGAGTGAAAGAGCCAAAGCGTTTGATACTAAAGCATATTTAAGATCTCCTCAAGGATTTGCCGGAGGGCTAGCCTCGCTTGCGCTAGAGTCAGGTAGCTTTACCCCCAACTATTACGAACTTGTTGTTACTTCTGACGGGAGAGTTATTGACCCGAATCACGGCAGTATTGATGTAATTGACCAACTTAGATGGGATAGTCAATTAGAAATTGTTGAAAGCGGTGTTTCAGTAGAAAGAAGATTGGCAATTTTAAATGATCCGGATGGTACGCTATGTGTTTGGGTAAGCCCTCCAGGTGGCCCAGGAGAGTACAATGAAGGACGGCTTGATGTTGGTTACATTAGGACCTTAGACGACGGTACACGATTCCATGAAGGGTATGGGATAAGACTTCCTTTTGACGGTCAAGAGTGCCTGCTTATTGGAAGCCGAATTGGCGAGTTTGCGCAAAATTCTTGGCCTTTGGAGTCGCCGGAAGATTTAAGAGAAAAATTATTTAGAATAAGGACAGATGCCCCCTGGGAATTACTTGGTGACGTTATTCCGCTACCCCAAGTGTGGGATGAGATAAGTTCCGGCATGGCAAAGTTGGAAAAGGAAAAGGCAATTAGATTGGTAGAAGAGAAAATAGCGCCGGTAGTTTTGCCGCACATACGAAGGGCTGTAACAGAATTTGATCACTTGTCCGCCGGAGCACTAGCAGAGAGGATGATGATGCGAGAAGGTTATTGTTTACAAGACAACGGCTGCGGAGATCTTAATACTAAACTTTTACAAATGAATAGGATTCTCTTTATTTCCTCTACAGTGGAAATGTCATCTGATGGAAGGGTATTATTAACGAGAGTCCAAGTTGGATCGGCAGAGGGATCTAAGTATGTTAAAAACTGTGGCAAATGCGGCAAAAGAATAGAGGCAGTGATAACCAAAGGTTACAAGTGCGAATGCGGGGGAGTGTACGAAGGCTGTTAAGTAATGATATAATTCGAATGTATGGGAAAAATAAGACAAAATAAATTTAAGGTTTTTCAATATAATGCCGTTTTTCAGGAAGAAAAGGATGGTGGCTATTCTGTTTGGGTTCCATCTCTGCCTGGTTGTTGTTCCCAAGGAGATTCATTTGATGAGGCGGTCGAAAATATCAAAGAAGCGATTGAGCTCTACCTTGAATCGAGTCCTGAAGTCTTAGATTTCGGTGACGAATCCGATGAGAAGCAATTTTTAGTTCCCATAAAAGTTTCTTATGCCTAAATTGCCCCAGGTTTCAGGAAAAGTCGTTGTTAAAGTGCTACAAAAAGTCGGGTTTCAAAAAGTATCTCAAAAAGGAAGTCATATTAAGCTGCAGAGGGTGATGGCCAATTACACCAGAACGGTAATAGTTCTCGACCACAAAATTATCAGGGAAGGGACGCTTCGAAACGGAATTTTAAAGCCCATTAGTCTTTCCGTCGACGAATTCCTCAAACTTCTTAGATCTTGACAATTTGCCTTACTTTTTCGTTTGTTGACTGCCTGCTGGTTTACCCGCCGATATAAGGGCAGGCCGGTATGTTCTTTGTTCTGATTTTTGGTATAATTTGGACATATGTCAAATGGTGTTGAGGAGGAACGCGAGCAAATTGACGAGGAGTTTGCTAGACGACGTCAAGGTGAGGAAGGAGCCGTTGCAGAAAATGGTCCGGAACATTTGGATGTGCGTCGGATGAAACGATATGCACAAACTGATCTTCAACGTGTTCAAAGTGCTCCCGAGAAAGAGTTGGTAGCTGACTGGCACACTGAAAATATAAGAATAGGAGCCTTGATGGCGACGGAGCATGCTTTCAGAGACGCCTTAGCTCCAAGAGAAGTGCAGGATAGGTGGTCAATACTCCAGACATATCAATTTGCTGGAAATAAGGCGAGAGGGCTTCGTCTTGGAATACGTGGTCTTACACCTTTACGAGAAGCTTTAGAGATACCGGATGAAATTTATACTTTAGTGCCTATACTAGATTTGAGAGAAAGAACTGTTCCAGAAGAGGCAAAACCTTATGTTATAGAGCGAATAGAGGAGGAGAACAAACTGATTAGAGAAGCCAGGTTAGATAACGAAGCCGAGATTGCAGAAGCTGAGGCACGCAGAACAGAAGTAATCGCGGAACTTGAGGAAACACAAAGGTATCTTGGTTCTGTAGCCAGGTTTACAAGGGAAATAGCGTTTTGGAGAGCGGCCGGAGGAGATCTTGGAAACTACGCAAAAAAGTTTGAAAATGAAGCTGAAGGTGATTATCCCTTACCAAGTGATTTTAAACGAGTCTTTTCCAGGGGACCTGCTATTAATATTGGTGATCCTGGTTTGGTGGAAGAAGTCAGAAAGGTTAATCCAGAATTACTGACAGATTTTAACAGAGCAATTGACCGAGTTTTCTGGGCCTACTATGTTATAGGAAAGAGCGAGAAGCCCGAAGAGCTTCTTGACTTAATGCAAAGGCCAGGTTGGTCATTGAGATGGACAGACAAAGAAGTTGAGGAATGGTTTGGAAGGATTAGAGAATGGCGAAGACCAAAAATTGGATCTGACGGGAAGGTTGCTGAAGATGCTAGCCGAAGACGCGAGGACGATTTCAGAAAAACAGAGGCAGGTAAAAGGGGCAGATTAACTGAATTTGGAAACATTTTTTCTAGTGGAGAGACTGAAGCGGAATTAAATGAGATTCGAAAGCGGATGAGAGATTTTTGTGGTAGCGACCTTGCGGAAGAAATTGCTTATTGGACTTTTAAGTTTTGGTCGGTAGATGCTGAGTGTGGAGCTGATGTTTTTTGGGATGAAAAAACCAGAAAAGTAAAAATAAGGATTGAAGGTCATCCTTCTTCATCTGACTTCGTAAAACTTAGATGGATGAGATTAAAGAGAGTTAAAGAGATGTTGGCGGGAAGTAATTGCGGCCCGGAACAAACGATAGATAACTATGGAGATGGTCTTATTGTAGATTTTACGAGATTTGCAACAACAGGTGAAGAAAGCGATAAAAGGTCTATTTTTGAGATGTGTTGGGGATATAATCAGGATGGAAGTTTACCATCAGAACCAGCACAAAGGCTAGGAGAGTTAGATTGGGAATCTATCGCTAGAAATGTACATGCTCAGTGGTGGTTGAGGAATTGGTTTGCAGGTAGGCCAGATGGTGTTTTTGATAGATTGATGGCAACCCAACACGACCCAAGTAAGGTAATAACAACTAATAACTGGAAAGCTTTTAATAAGGAGAGGTTAATAGTGCAGGGTGAACCCTTAGTAACTAGGGGTGAATATCGTAGGTGGAAAGGGAGGGGTGTAGATAAGGAAGTAGCAGCTCTTCAGGACGGCACTTTAGTCGCTTACACTACCGCCTTGATGAGTTTACCCGATAATCTTCCCTGGTTGAATGCTCGGGGAAGATTTTCAACTAATCCAAATGAGGAAGCTTCGACTACTTTGACCAATAGAATGAGGTCTTCTCTGGAAGCCAAAAAGAAAAATGTGAAGGTTTAAGTCCACCAACGATTACCCTTGCCAATTTCTTTTACGTTTTTCGCCCCTTGTGTGACGAACCGTGCAGCTTTTTCTCCGAAAGTCGTTTTCTGTCCAAGTCCTGTCTTAGTTTCATATCTCTTGGCAGCTGTAAGTATATTTACTGGCGAGATCCTTTGCAGTGCAGGAATTCGGCTTGCAAGTCTCGTGCTCTGAAGTATCATCCCGAGAGGACCTGGTAGCTTACCTTCGGCTCCTAACTTTCCAAGTGCTAATCCACCGTATTGTTTACCAGCAAATGCACCAACGGCAGCAGCGCCGGCGAGTTCGCCGCCATATTGGCCGCGCAGCCCAAGGATGAAGTTTTTAAGAGATTGTGCGAGAGACGGAGTGGCGATTATCGCTGCAACTCCAATAAGAAACCCAATTGTATCAGCATCTCCGAAGCTAAATGATGGCAACCCTGCAACCCCTCCTCCCCCGCTTGGAGGAGGACCAATTCTATAAGGGTTGAGCATGTCCCAGTTTTGCCATATGCCATGATCAACGGCTCTCCAGTAAAGGAGATGCGCCATGACGATAAGTAGTCCTGTCATTACAAAAACTGAAATGTTGGCAATCAATTGTTTAAGCCACATACCAAATCCAATTTCTGGCTTTATGGTCCCGAAAAGTATCATAAACGGACCCGCGAGTATAATAAGGATTACCGCGAAATAATGTTTAAGAAGCATCCAGAAAATTCTAATTATAGTTATTATAAAAACAATTATAAGGAGTAGGCTTATGATCAGATCAACAACCCAAAGACCTGCAGACGCAATGATGTTTCCTTGTCCAATGAGACGTACGGCTATCCCGCCACCGAGAAGTGAGTTTAAAAGAACTATCCAGAACCAAGACCAGATCCCTCCGTTGATGTCCTGAAGTCTGGAGAATTGCCAAGCTGCTGTTTTTGCGTCATCATGCCAGGCGAACTCGGCAACTACCGATGCTATTAAGCCGTGGACAAGAAACGCCAGATCAATAACAAGGCCAGCAATTGCATAAGAGAAAGTAATGAGTACTATTGCCAATGCCAGTTTTGGAATAGCAGATTGGACAGTAATTACCACTCTTGGTGAAATTTGTAATCGAAACATAATCATAAAAGCCAAAGCTATCACTACAAGAATAAGGAGTCCATAGGCTATGTTTCTGGATTGAGTCCACAGTTCTCTGACCAAGTTCAGCGCTCTGTATCCATAACCTTGAGCTTTTGCCTCGGGAATTAGAGAAAATTTACTTGCTGTTTCTTTGAGCCACTCAACTCCAGATGCCATTCTATTTGACGAGAAGTCAAAGAGTGTACCAGTGAGACCTTGAAGCGTGTTCTCTTCAGGACTTTTTTGAGCATAATGTTCTTGGGTGGTTCCGTTTGCAACAAGATCACACGCAGCCTGGTCTCCCTGGTCACACCTGCATTGCGTAAACTCCCGCCTTTGAGCGTCAAGATCAGGATTGCTGAAATCAATAGTGCACTCTTTAAGTACATCGCCGAAAAATATCAGCTCAAGAGATCTTACAATCCAAACAACTTGTGCAAAAGTGTATCGTTCTCCGTACACTTCCACTGGTGGCGGGCCCATAACCCTGTTGAAAAATTCTTGCTTTGTTGGGTTGTACCACGGATTTTGGGCGTTAACGAGAGAAGGGAGAAACAAAGGCTGCAGAGAAAAAACTGCCAGAAGAATTGTAAAGAGTAACTTTTTCATTAGAATTAGTTTAATACTCCTATTATCAATAAGTCAAAGGCAATTTATTGGCCGCTGCAACAGTTCCAGTTGCAGAGGTATGAGCATGCGCTTGTACCACTCGGTGCATCAGTTCGGACACAAACCTGTGGGTTTGCGTAAAGGCAGCCTGCAAAATTGTCCGCTGGTTGACCAGCCTGGCTACCCGCGACATATTGATAAGTGTCAGGGTCAAAATTTGTTCTTTCTATTTTTACACAATTTGAAACGTCGTAGCAGGATTCTGGTAACTGGCACCCCAAGCTTTGGTAAGTTCTGTCTTCCTGCCATTGGTTTGGATTACAACGGCCGCCTTCGCAAACAGGGTCTCCGTTTTGAGGGTGTCCTCCAATTATGTTTGGGCATTGTGGAGCTGTTGTTCCCGGGTCGTAGTATTCGCAACTACTTATAGCTTGATTCCACTGACAGAACAGGGGTGTGACAGCAGGTGGCAGTCGCGATAACGGTTGGCGTGTTCTTGCTGAGCCGGAATATGGCAGTAAAGCCTCTCTTATTCCTGTTAAGAAATATTCGTAAATTCCGCCTAAATGGGGATAGAAAATATCTGCTCGGCTACCCGGTCTGGTGAAGTTCCCGGCATACACACTTACACCCGGAGCTGTTGATGTGTAATGGGCAGTTGTAACTCCCGGAAGGTCAAGTATTTCAAAAGCAAGCGTTCCGCCACCTGCAACTGGTTCAATTCTCGGGTAAATTCTTTTCATTACAGATTGCGGCCCGACAACTGACCTACCCCAAATTTCGTCCAGTAGTGGCGATCTTGTGTAGACTGAAAATGGTGCCGCTGCTGTAACCACGTCACAGGGTTGGTAACTACAAATGCTTCCACACTCGGTAAGGCAATCGCTATACTGGTTTGCACATCCTAAGAGACATACAGGGTCGCCTCCACAGGCGCTTACGCAGTTAGTCATTTGGATGACACACGGCCCGCCACATTCAGCGTTACATTCATCTATTCCACACGCATTGTTGTAACACGGCTCTTGAAACGTGCATTGGAAAGTAGCAGTGTAATTGAAAGTGCCTGAAATGTCGGGTGGAGGTATTTCGCCGAAAACGTCGTCACCTGTATTCCAGCGTGCGTTGGTCAGGTCGCAGCGGTATGTGTTGTAATAAAGTTCGTTTCTTTTTATCTCAAGGTTGCTTGTGTCTTCCACATTTTCCTCGTATTCACGAGGGAGATACATCCTTTGCGCCAAGATCAGAAGATCTTTGGATTCCTCTAAATGAGAAAGATATAACCAGTCATAGTCATAAGAACTTGGGTTGTTGTTAAACACCATACTATTTACGTTGATTGATAGATTTTCTGCTTCGGATGGAGGCTGCGGGTTGGGTTGCTGTGGAATAATATTTCCAGGGGTTGGATTTTGTAGATCAATCCCGTAGTAAGCTTCAGCCATACCTATCCGGTTTTCAGTCGAAGAGATTGGGACAAAAGGAAAAGTGCTTGGATAAAATCTGTCCAATATATTTGGGTCTGCCCATGCGAACCACCATAACCAAGAATCTCTTATCGGTTCAACCAAATCAGACAGTCTTCTTGGGGTAGATCCGGGAAAACTGCTGCAGGGAACAGGGATTGCTTCTCCGCCGAAAGAGCAGTAGGCAAATTGGTTATGCCTGTCGTTGCCTGCTCTGTTACTCGCTTCAATGAGTCTGTAGAACAGTAACGATTGTCCGGGAAGAAGTTTGTTTATGGGGCCGGAATAGGTGGAAATCAAACGGCTGCATAAATCAGGGTCATAGGTTGCTGAATTACCTGGAATTGGCAGACCAAAGTAACTTGGTCCACATATTTCCCAAAGGCTATCGAGCTCCTCCATTCTATAAATTGTGCCGTTTAAGTACCAGCTGACATATTCGGCTGTGCGGCGGTTATAAGCCAGGTTTTCAGGTTGAGGATTCCCATTATTTACCTGATTTGGAACAAGTTGGGTATTGCCCATAATGGGTAGCTCTGCGTCGCTTAATGAAGCCGCTACGGGAACGTCACTTATCCGCAGGAAATCGCAGGTAATGGTGTCATTTCCGTTATCGACACATGGGTTTATAGCGTCTCCTGGGAGCACTGAGAAAGACTCTTGTATTAACATGTCGTTACCGCAATAAAGTCTGGCTGGTTCAAGCGCGGGGGGCGTTGCGGGAAGAGGAAGAGGAACACCTGTTAATTCGCACGGGCTTGCCTGATATGGTCTTAGAGTATGAAATTCTGGACTTCCAGTTCGATTACAGGGGACGTACGGTGGGGGGATTTGGGCGGAAGTATTAGTGGCAAATAGTGTACTTGTGGACATGTACACTAGGAAAAACAGAGTAATTTTAATTATTGATCTTTTTATTATCATTGCGGGATGGTGAAATTTAAGATACTGTTTACCCCAGTAAAAGCTGCAATAAGTCTAAGAATCAAGTAAGCAAGTGCGATAAACACCAAACCTCCTACAGCCCAGGTCAATGTCCCTTGTGCTTCTGCGGTTTTTTTTGGGTCGCCTCCGGAGGTGATATATTTGTAGCCACCAGCAATGAGCATTATAAAAAATACAACTCCGGCAAGCGCAAGCACACTACGTACGACTGTTGCAAATACTTTTTCCAAATCTTTCAGCGTTGAAGCATTAGTTAAGTCAAGCATTTAAAACAATTTTAATGAGGTTTTGGGACAATAGCAAGTAAAAATAAAAAAGTTTTCGAAGTTGTACTATATATTCGGAATTGTAAAGTTAAGAAGACTGACGCCGAATACGTTCTGAATAAGTATTACTATTGCCCAGGCAGAAAAAACAATGATTAAACCGATTAAAGCAGCCGTTATTTGATTTCTGGCTTCCTCAGTTTTACCTTTGTCTCCACCGGACATAATCCATTTGATTCCGCCCAGGACCAACATGAAGAAGAAAAGTAAACCGGCAATAATTAAAACTGCCCCTACTAAAAAACCTACAATCCCTCCAATCGTTACACCATTGAGGTTTGCAAAACCATTTGGCGGCGTGATGTTGATATCTTGTGCAAGTTTCAGCATATACTCAACATATATTATCAGCCAGTGAAAAAACAATTGTCAAGTACTAGTTTGTTAAATGTTTAAAAAGTCCAAACTAAAGGAAGTAATATTTACTCCAAATACTGTGTCAATAAGATTTGCGATAGCAAATATTGAAAAGAGGAGTATAAGGCCAACTAGCGCGTTTGTGAGCTTTCTTCTTGCGTCGTCTACCTTTACCTTGTCTCCACCGGAAGTGATCCACTCAATCCCGCCAATTATAAATATAAAGAAAAATGCGAGAGAGCCGATAATAAAGGCTAGACCCAGTACAACTGAAAGAAGTCGGCTTAAAAATTCTTCGCTGGTTAGCCCTGCTATGCGGTTACTTAAAGCTGGATTGTTGATTATTTGGCGCATTAATTTATGAGACAAGACCTGTCCATATTTTATCTAGTATACTTGTCGGGTCCAGTAATTCCAATCCCAAAAGGTTTCCTATAATGTCCACAATAAAGATGGCTGCGACCAAAAGTATCATCCCGGCAAGACCCACGAATATTTTTTTACGAGCGGTTTCTAAAGCCTGCTTATCCTCACCGGCAGTAATAATTGAGATTGCTCCAGTCAAAACTATAAAGAAAAAGATAAGACCTGCAATTACAGTGACAACCCCGATAATAAGGGATATCACAGAATTAAATATCCCTCCTGCGCTGTTTCCAGGTTTGCCAAGTTTCCCAAGACCTTCAATAATATTTCCTATGGGTCTTCCTTGTGCCATTAAATTTTTCATGATCATGGTGTAAATACTCTAAATTGCAAAAGATAGCCCCAGTCGTTAAATATGATTTTTCCAAAGATTGCCGCCATTACTACCGACCCTGTTGCAAAAAGTATGCCCAAGAGTGAATGCAACACTCTGCTTGATGCCCCTTGTATTTTTTTTGGGTCGTCAGCAGCCGAAAGGAATGCGTAGCCGGCGAGTATGAGGTTAAAGAGAGCGTACACACCCGAAAGTAATATTAGCGATCTTGCTGCAAAGCTTAGAAAAAGCGACAAGCCTTCTATCCGGCCTGCCGTTTGGTTATAGAAGGACAGATTTGGACGGGTAACTGGGCCAATGATATTTCCCATATTATTTATCTATACTTATTTGAAATCAAATATAACACAGGGTCCAGGAAATTGATTCCTAGAATAGTTCCCAAGACTCCGATTATAAATGTTGCTGAAACCACCACAATAATTCCAATTAAACCGTTTAGAATTTTTTTGCGTGCTCCTTCAAGCGCTTGTTTATCTTCACCTGACCTTAGAATATCCACAATACCGATAATAAAAGTAAAGAGAAACCAAAGCCCGGCAATCACTGTCATAATTCCGATTGCCAGGGAGATATATGCTCCCCACCTATCGAGTCCTCCGTATGCATTGACATAAACTTGACCCAGCGGCCCAACCCCGTTTATTTGATTGCTTCCTAAAGGTATTTCGGTTACTGCCAAAAGTCTATTCATATTAGGGACCAAATATTCTAAACTGGAATATTGCGTCTGGACTGTCAAAGAATATCCAGCCGATAACTATTCCAATTGCTACAAAACCAGCAGCAAGACCTAAGCCTACTAACGTTTGCGAAATTTTTGCCCAAGCACTCTCTATTTTTTTTGGGTCGTCTCCTGCCGATATAAAGGCGTAGCCGGCGGTAATTAGATTAAAAAAAGCGTAAATGGCAGCTATCGCAACAAGCGTATTTAAAATGTTTCCAAGAAACTTTGTTATACCTCCCTGAGTAACACCTCCAAATTTGTTTACTCCGGGTGGAGCGTTAATTGTGCCAAATTGAGCAATTTTATCCATGTTTTTAAAGTGGCGACTCCAAAATGTTTAACCCTGTTACCGCTTCGACTACTCTGATTAACCAATAACTTGCAAATATTATTATAAACCCAATAAATCCTGCTGTTGCCGCTTGTTTGCCTTTGGCTGCAGATTGAGGATCGTTACTTCCCGCACTTGATATCATCATGATGCCTCCGCCGACGACCATGAAAAGAAGAATTATGGCTGCTATGAAAATAGCATTCGATACAATTACGGATACCAATCCTCCAAAACCTTGAGATTTACCCCAAGGGGAGTTAAATTCGTTACCTATGCCAACAGCTAATCGGTTCATATTTTTATTTTAAATTTTTAGCTAACCAAACACATTTATTACGGGCTCCAATCCCAAAATCCTTGCCAAAATCTGCGTTACCCAAAAAGCTGTAAAAACTACTAAGAAACCAACTAAAGCATATGTGATTTTTTCTCTTGCTGCGGCTGTTTTTTTTGGGTCACCACCGGAAGTCATTAGTCCGTACCCTCCATAAATTAAGTATATAAGGAGAAGAAGTCCTGCGAAAGTAAAAACGTAAGGAACAGCGGCATTGACAATGTCAGCGATTGTAGCGTCTGCGCTAAATTTTCCGCCAATTGCAGCTTGCAAGTTAGTAAAGTCAATTAGTAGAGAAACCTTCATTAAATTTATTCTATACCCATTTTACTTTAATTTGTAATCAACAATAACAAAATGGGGGATCAAAATCACTAACGAGAATTACAAATTCGAGTTAGTGGAGTTTAAGGTTTTTAGGTCTGAATCTCAAATAATAAATCTAGCCCAATCTCAAACCTAAAATACTGACCCCGATAAAATGAAGAATGACTACCGAGAAAATTATCATGACAAGGCCTGCAAAAGCCGCGGTCATCAGGTCTTGACCTTGTTTTATTCTCTCCGGGTTTCCAGTAGAAGTAATTAGTAAGAAACCTGCATAAACAATCATAAGAAAAGACACCCCACCTGCTATCCCAATTCCGATACTTAGGAATCTGGTTGCTGTTGAGTTTAGATTGTCAAACTCAATACAGCCTAAACCAGTACTTATCCCTGTTCCAGAAGCACAAGTTGAAGGATGGGTGCAACAGTACCAGCCTGTAGTCCCACCGGAACAAACGCCCAGGTTACTACAGTCTGTTTCGCCGCCGAGATCATCTGCCGGGTCGTTGGGTGCACAGACTGAAATTGGTCTCTCGGGCGGGCATACGCCAGGTGGGACTTGAGCAAAGATCCCTCCGGCACTAATAGCATAAAGTAAAAGCGTTATCAACAGGGGAATAACTGGCTTTAGAACTTTCATATCAAGTATATTTTAACCCAACCCCAACCCCAGTATATTTACACC
>Ga0209541_10012535_pt1 | contig 13107 bp, 11 predicted proteins | sample RifCSPlowO2_01_FD_184027 | JGI IMG/M metagenome (GOLD analysis project Ga0209541, IMG submission 184027) | Groundwater microbial communities from Rifle, Colorado - Rifle CSP2_plank lowO2_0.1 (SPAdes) (version 2) | ecosystem: Environmental > Aquatic > Deep subsurface > Groundwater | place...
GCGAGATAAAAAGAAGATTAAAATGGTTTAGCACCTTTCAAAGTATTAACGGAGCCAAAGCATTCTTTGGCATGTGGTTTTATAATTTTAACAAAAGAAAGTCAGCGCACATAACTTGACTTTACCCGTTGAGGGGAGACTATTCATTTATCGGCAGATGGTCTAAGTTTACGTAAATTATGGTATATTAAGAAAAACGGTACCCTTCTATAAGAGAAATGGCAAAATAGGTAAAATTGTTGAAAAATTAATGATATGCCGCAGATTAAACGGTATCCGTTTGATTTTAAGAAATTTAGTATACTACCCACTATCGTTATAAAAAATCAATAAAAAAAAGAAAAAATAAGGGTTTAACCCTTAAGCTGTTACTACGTATGCACTGCCGCTCTTGGTCACTCTAACCTTTGTGCCCTTCAAGTTGGCTTTGTGGTCACCATAGTTTGCAACAACCGCTGCTGCATTTCTTGTGTCTACAGCTCCGTATCCAGCTACTAGCATTGCAACGTTTCCGTTAGTATGCTCCCATATCTGGATTATACCTTCTCCAAGGCTAAATCCTGTGGTACATGGTTCTGGGTTGCCCATAACTGTTGCAGCTGCTGCGTTAGCACATGGTCCGCCTACAAGTATTGTGTTCTGAGCCTTTACATCAGACACTTCTGATGCTAGCTTTGCAGCTCCTACTTGGATTCTTTGAACTGTTACTGCATCTGTTGTTGAAGCTCCTACTTCGCTGAAAGAAGATCCCTTGGCTGCGATGTACACCAATGGATACATCTGAGATTCTGGGTACACTATATCCAATGTACCTGGCTCACTTGATGGTGTTTCATGTGTTACGAATGCTCCATAGCTTGTGTAGCCATAAGCAATATTTGTCTTTCCATCTGGTGTTCTCAAAGTAAGCCTTTGTCCTTTCATACCACTTGTGAAACCTGACAATAGCCCAAAAGCAACTTTAGTGTTCGAATCAGCTGTTATGTTTATTCCGAAATCTATTGCTTGCACATTTTCTACTGAGTCTTTTGAACTACCCTCTCTGCCCTCATCTGGTGTTTTTATTATCACTTGGAGTGACGAGAAACCATCATCAGCTACATCCATATCTGTTGTTCTGTTTAGCAATTGAATTTCTGCACCGTACCTGGTTGTAACGTTAATTATGGACAGGTTTCCTCCATTTATGCCACCGCTTGCATCCAAGTCAACCAGTATGGCGAAGTCATTTACTAAGATGCTACCCGATCCACCGGTCTCGCTTGCATTGTATACTCTAAAATCAGCACCACCTATTTTCAATGTTGCTAATTGCTGTGCTCCGTCTCCTGTACCTGCTGCATAAGTTTGCTCTATGGTATCGCCTTTCCCTACATTTTTAAATTTCAGCACAGGGTTGTCTGCTGTTACTTTGTCCGCTCCTTTATATTGCAGTACATATGTCTTTCTTTCTCCTCTCTTTCTTGTGCTATCTGTCACAACAAAATAATCGTCTTTTGTAATTGTCGAGTTTTCGTTGTTGATAAAGTCTTTGTCGCTGTCACCAAATATCAACGCACTGGCAACTCGTGCCTTTGCAATTGGCACATCCACCTTGTTGCCATCGCCATCAACAAATTCAAGATTGTATTGGCTTGAGCCGCTTGTTTTAACTCTTATTTTCTCTGTGTTGACTTTCTTCAGGCCCTTGTACTCAATATCCCAATTCTCTGTGAACAATACTTGCGGTTCTGCAGATGTCCCCCCTTCCTGCTTAATTGCTTCGCTAAGCTTGCCGCCTGCTGGTACAAAGAAATTATCATCAGCAGTCATATTGACATGGATTCTTGTTATCTTAAATGTTGAGTTGGTGTCAGTACCTTCTATAATTACAGGCGCGTCATCAATTGTGTTGTCGTCAACCTTTAGCTGGTTGGATGTTATAGTATCAGTTACTTGTGTATCCTTTATTTCCAATTTGTTTGCGCCAATAAAGAAAGTTGCGCTATGGATACCGCCAGCATAGTCTTGGTACAATACATCTGTTACACCAATAGTTGTGCCATCTGATAGCTTATCTGTGTCACCATCCTTCATCTTTCTTGTTGACTGTCCATTTATAACAAATTGGGCTTCGTCTGCATCAACGAAGTTTAATGTCACTTCATAGTCCTTTCCACCGATTGTGTAAGTCTTTGTTTGTTTTTCAAGCAATGTGTCCTTTCCTGCTCCACCCATTAAAGTTAGAACAACACTGCTTCCTACTGTGCTCACTCTCTTTGCAGTTACTATGGTGTATTTCTTGCCAAACAATGTAACGTCAATATCTTGGTAGTCTGTTAGGAACAAACCAGTTGTTGATGAAGAACCCGCTGAGTCATCAACATCACTTTCTAGTGCAGTTGTAAACTCAATCAAATACCTTCCTATCTCTCTTCCTGATTTGAAATATAAGAAATCTGCTGTTACATCTGCGTCATTTTCACTATAAATCACATAACCTGTGTCTAATGTCCTTTCTGCTCCAGGTCCTAACAAGTATAGATATTGGTTATATGGTGATGTTACTTTATTGTTTGTTACAGAACCAGCTGCTAATGCTTTCAAATTGTTTTGATCGATATAGGTTGTAATGTTTCTTAGTGTTTCTAATGTGTCACTTGTTGAGCCATCTTCGCTTAATTCCAAGTGGTTTGATGTTCCAACTTGCCAAGCATCACCTTCAACTGCAACAGCTCCTGCTGTTGTGGTTGTCACTTTCTTTGTTGCTGCGAACTGCAAACTTGAAATAATGTCAGAAATACCAATTACATCTTCTGCAGCTGCTTTGTCTCCAACGACTAGAACTCCGCTGAACTTGCCGTCTTTAATAAATTGATTTGGATACTGCGCCAAATCTGCTGCTGCGAATACTGACGAGCCCACCATAATGGCTCCTGTTCCTAATGCAATCATCCTCTTTATAGCTTTTTGAAATCTCATTTATAAACACCTCCAAGTGTTTTTTTGTTTATTTTTATCGTATAATATTATCGATGAATATTATACTATGTAGGAACACCTCTTGTAAAGCGTTCTTAATCAACTAAATTAATATTATCCATATTTAAAGTTTTTGGTATTATTACATACTAAAATATATATATTTTAGTATATATTTATTAAATTTATATATGAAAATAAAAGTAAATTATTCATATAACTCCTTAGGAACCTTGAATTCTTTGTCAGAGAACACTATTTCTTCACATTGTGATATAGCTTCTTTGCACATATTCATCATCTTATCATAATTTTGCTCTACTTCTTTGATTTGAATAGAAGCGCTATACCTGGCTTTTTCTCTCTCATCAACATCCGATTTTTCTTGCTTTTCCCTGTAAACCATTATTCTCTTGATAAACTCATCATCATACTCAATAAGCCCTTTATCTCTTACATATCTTAAGAAAAGTGCTGTGCATCTTTGGTTTCTACTCTCGACTCCAAATTTGGACAAAATTGCTAATGCGCAATAAATAAAGCGTATAAAACCATTCCTCCGGCAACTTATAATCAAATCCTTTTTCCTTATACAATTTGCACAACTCCAAATTCTTTTTTGCTTTTATTATGTATTCTTCTGCCTCTTTTGCGTCTGGCTTTACTGCCAGAAGGCCTTTATGCTCTAGTGCTCGGCAACACTTTTTTACCATATCATGTTGCCTCGCCTATTTATTCATTATTGAATATTTTTCGAGGCGAAAATTTATTGAGTGAGTTGTGAGCGAGTTCGCAAAGAACGATGCTCACTCGCATTCCACAAAAATTTTCGCCGAGTGTAAATATTGTTGCGAAGCGACGGATTGAAATTTATATGTCACAAAGAAAGTGTCCAAAAATTAATATCCTTTACTAGTTTGTGCCATATATTTAAATACAAAAAACAAACCCCAGAAAACCATGTCAACTCAAACAATCTCTTTATGCATGATAACCAAGAATGAAGAGAGATTTCTAGAGCAATGCATAGATAGTGTTAAAGGCATAGTAAATGAAATTGTTATTGTTGATACTGGAAGCACAGACAAAACAAAAGAGATAGCCAAAAAATTCAATGCCAAAATTTTTGATTTCAAGTGGATTGATGACTTCAGCGCTGCAAGGAATGAAAGTATTAAACCTGCGACAAAGGAATGGATTTTGGTAATGGATGCTGATGAGGTCTTAGACAAGGAAGGCTTGAATACAATAAAAGAACTAATCAAAAACAAAGAAACTGATGCTTTCCTGTTCCTTCAGAAAAATTATACCAATGAAGCATCTATCGCTGGATTTGTTAATGAAGAGCACAAAAAAGAAAATAAAACTTATGCTGGATGGTACGGCTCATTTATAGCAAGGCTTTTTAGGAATCATAAAGGTTACAAGTTTAGCGGCACTGTTCATGAGCTCGTAGAGCCGTCAATAGAAACCAAAAAAGGAAAGATTTCAGCAGCAAACGCTGCATTGCACCATTATGGCAATTCTGACCCAAACATCGCGAAGGAAAAAAGGCAATTCTACCTTGAGCTTTGCAAAAAGAAAGCAAAACAAAATTCATCTGATTCTTCTTATTATGAACTAGGAGTTTTGTATAAAGAAAATAATGATTTTGACAATGCGCTTAAATCTTTCAAAAAATCAATTGAATTAAACCCAAAGCACAGCATGGCTTTGTATGAGTCAGGCATTGTATATGAGCAGCAAAAGAACTATGACGAAGCCATAAAATCATATACAGAATCATTGAGGATTAAAGAGAATAGCGAAGCTTTTCAAAGCCTGGGAGTTTGCTATCTGAAAAAGGGCATGTTAAAAGAAGCCTACAGAAATCTTGTAAAAGCCATGCTGCTAAACCCAAACAAATACACTATATATAATAACCTTGGAGCTGTTTTTGAAAAGCTGGGAAATTATGAAAGCGCTGTGCAAATGCTTGAGATTGGAACAAAGTTAAATCCAAACAATACTATTGGCTTCTATAACCTTGGCATTGCACTTGACAAAAAAGGAGACTTTGGAAATGCAATTCCAAATTATGAAAAGGCAGTCGAGCTTGGACATAAAAAAAGCGATGAAATCAAGAAAAGAATCAAGCAGTTAAAGACAATAATTGCCAATGTTCCAAGCTACAAGTATGGGTTTAAGGTTGGTGGCTAAAATAGGAATATTTAAGTACTAGGATTTCCTACTATTATAATACTATGTCAATAACAAAAGTTACTAGGAATTATCAAATAACTGTGCCTAGGGACATCAGAGAACAAGCCAATATTAAAGAAGGCAACAAGCTAGTTATGACCATAGAAAAAGATGAAATAAAAATAAAAAAACTTGACGAAGATGTTTTTAAGAGAGCATTTGGCAGCTGGAAAGATGAAGGGATTGGGGATTCAGTTAATTATGTAAGGAACATAAGAAAAGGCTGGGAAAAGAGGCGCAAAAGGCTAGGGCTATGAATAACATCGTTTTGGATACGGATATTTTCATAGATTTCTTGAGAGGCTTTGAAAAAACAAAAAGATTTTTTGAAGAAATAAAAAATGAAGGCTATCTCGTCTATTTTTCAGCCGTTACAGAGGCTGAACTGATTAGCGGCAAAGAGTGCAATAAAATCGAAAGAAAAGCAGTAATACTGGACTTACTGTCAAATTTTTCAAAAGTGCCTGTCACCAATGAAATTGCGGTCAAGGCGGGGGATTTCAGCAGAATCAGTAATGTTGAAACTGCAGATGCAATTATTGCTGCAACGGCATTTATTATGAAAGCAAATCTGGCAACAAGAAACGTTGGCGATTATAAAAGAATTAAAGAGATAAATTTGAAAGTTCCCTATTGATTTTTCTGCAAATTTTTATTCATAATAAAGATTAGAATATGAACAGATGACTCATTTCATTCGTGACTTTCTATAAAATCGCATCATACGATTCCTATGGACCTTAAATAGAGGTAAAACAAAATTAGAAGTATAGCCAGGAATATCCACTTAGGATCTATAGACAATCCTCCCTTCTTATTTTTACGTAACATTTCTAAAAGTGAAACCCTTTTTTCAATTTCGGTAAAATGTTTGTGAATGCTCATCTCCTCTTTAATATTTTGAATTTCTTTTGTATTTTTATTTATTTGGTCTATATAAGATTTTACTCTATCTGTAATCCACATCACAAAATATAAAAGACCAATATAGCCTAAAATTGCTAAAAAATATATTGCACTTCTTACTTGGTCTGTAGGAGTTTTTGGAGGAAATATTTGGAAGATTATTGTTGCTAAACCTACTAGCAAGGTGATTATTGTTACAAAATCTAACTGTAGCTTTTTTCTCTCCATTTTTTGCATTTAAATCTGTTTTATTTATAAACATTTTTGATATTACCCTTCCAGTATCTTGTAGAAAGTATCAAATATCGGAGTGTCAGTTACTGCAAGATTATAGTCAATGTTTAATTTGTTGCAGAGTTCTTCTATTTTTGCGCAATGCGCATCAAGCTGCTGCTGGTAATCCATCCTTAATCTCGGGCTTATGAAAGTTCTAAGCAGTCCTTTTGTTTCGCTGTCTATCAGCTTCATATCGCCTTCCATCTTCAGCTCTTTCTCCACCCTGTCAAAAACCTGTATTATCTTTATCTCGTGGTCTCCTAAAAGATAGAAAGCTTCCCTTATTTCATCAATATTAACAAGAAAATCAGATGCAATAACAAGCATTGACTTGCTTCCAATCACCTTTTTGTACTGCATTATAGTATCGCGAAGCTTTGAGTAGCCTTTTGGCTTTATGGAGTTTAAGTGCTGCACCATTGTAGCAAGATGGCTCATGCCTCTTCTTGGCTGGAAAATTTCCAATGAATCGGCAAACGTGGAAAACTGAAACTTCTCATTATTTCTTAAGGCAAGGTAAGCAAAGCCAACTCCAATCATTGAAGCGTAATCGAACTTGCTGATTGGCCTGCCAAAATCCATAGAGGCGCTTCTGTCTATTATAATATGCACAGTAAGATTTCTTTCTTCTTCTTTAACCTTGATGTATAAATTGTCTGTTCTGGCATAAACTTTCCAGTCTATCAGTCTTGTGTCATCGCCTGGCGCATAAATCCTGTAGTCCTTAAAAGTATAGCCCCTTCCGGCAGCCATTGAGCGCCTTGGCCCGCTTACATTAGATGTAACCCTTTTATTGACTACAAGATTAAACCTAGTCAGCTGGTCCAGAAACGAAGTGTCAATCATTTTTCAATTAAATTTGATAAAATTTTATTTTTTCAATCTGTTGCTTCGCAACAAAGTTTTGTGCTCGGCGTTGTTTTTTCTGCCATTAAACAACACCTCGCCTATTTATTCATTGAATAAAATCGAGGCGAAAAATTAATGACAGGAAAATTTTTCGCCGAGTGTAACTATTGTGATTTGCTTCGCAAATCACGGATTAAAATTTTTTGTTTTTTTATCGTTGAACTTTACTTTATCTTATCCAAAATATTCTTTATTGCATCGTCCTTTGACATTCCTTTTCTTTCTGCCTCGAAATTAAGTATTATTCTGTGCCTTAATATTGGATAAGCAAGCATGTTCAAGTCTTCATTGCTTACATGATTTCTTCCCTGTATCAAAGCCCTTGCTTTTGACGCCAAAATCAAGCCTATTGACGCTCTTGGGGATGCGCCATACTGTATAATCTCCTTGTTTTGCCTGGTTGCCAGGACAATTTTTACTGCTCTTTGCTTAATGTCATTGGCAATAGGCACCTGCCTCACAAGGTTTTGCAGCGTTAGAAGGTGGTTTTTGTTCAGCATAACCTTTAATTTTTGGTCCTTTAATTCAGATGCGTATTTATCAACAATCTGCAATTCCTGCTCATAATTTGGGTATACTACGCTAATCTTAAGCAAAAACCTGTCTGCTTGCGCCTCTGGCAGTGGGTAAGTGTTGTGATTTATGCCGCAGCCGCCAAAGCCACCAATATAGTTTTGTAGTCCTTCCACTGTTAATCCAAAAGCTAGACCCCCATAGTTAATATACTCCATTGATTTTATTTTGTCATAGTAAATATCCTCACTTAATAATGCTTCACAGTATCTTAACAGAGATTCTGCTTCTTTTAAAACAAGAGAATGCTGTTCAGCGAAAAATTCCTTAATTTCTACTTCGCCTGTTGAATTGCCACCAGAATAAAGAGCCCATACCACATTCTTTGATATATTTAATTGTTTTGATATGTCAGTTATAGGCAAACCTATCCCTGCTGCAAATTTACGCGGACTGCTTTCTAAGAGCGAAAAAAACTCAGTTGTTTTTCTTATTTCTATTTCATTTTTAATGTCTTTGACAAATTCTTTCAAAGCATCAACTGACATAACAACTTCGCCTTCTTTAACGCCTTTATAACTCCCATACCAAGACCTTGAAGTTATGCTTTTACGACCTTTTAATGTATGGAAGCTGTTTAACCCTAAAAGTTCCACCAATCTTAAGATCGACTTTCTGTCTACTGGCACAACTCTAAAACTAGATTTTATTGTTTTGCCTAAGTCTATGTTCTTAATTTTATCAGCAGATAGCCAACCAATGTTTTTGATAAAGTTTAGAAAATCTTTGCCTTGTATTTTTAATCTAAAGATTCTGCCGTCATGCCTTATCCAAGATAAAATTCCTTCACGTAAAAGCATGTAGGATATTATATTTACATTTTTTGCGCTTTTTTGCGTGAAAACAATCCTATTGTCCCTAAGCGACGATTCTAATGAAATAAATGCTTTTAAGAATTCCCTATTCATTTGAGGCGGAAAGCTTAAGAACCAAGAGGGTATTTCCTTGTCTTTGCCATTTTTCACTCCAAAACGAATATGCAAATACTCAACAAGAGGTTTTGAGTAGATTCTCGCATATCTGCATCCCCTATTTGTTGTTATTGCAGGGTTAAATCCATACTTTTTCGAGATTTCAACAAATCTTTCAAGCGCTTTTGGATAGTTTTTTTGCACGACTTCAACATGCTTTTCTCCAATTGAGCCATCTGAAAGCAAAAACGCAATCCAAAATGCAAAATCCTCATCAAAAGGTATTTCCTGTATTGGCTTTTGAGTCATTCTGCCAATTGCAGTTTCATGAGGCAGAGGCATTATATTTCCTACCTCAATCAAAGGCATCTTCGCAGGGTTTATTATGTAATCTAGTTTTGTTAAATCCTCTGCCTTTTTCCATTTTATTATTCCATTCTCATTTACTAAAAATGGATGGTTTTTTGTTACAACAATTCTCTTGCCAGTTTTTGTTGTTATAGACACAATCTCGTCATTGTATGGCACTGTATAGAGTAAACACTTGCGCTTCTCTAAATTTCCAGATGTATTAAGAGAGAAAGTCCATGCATCGATGTCATATAGTTTTATTCCTTTTTCATCTTCAGCAACGCAATTACCTTCAGCTAATGCTAATAACTCCTTACCAGTTTTCAGCTGCCCATTTACAAATACGTATTCATTTAGCGCCAAACTGCCCTCTTGCTCAATAGGATTCATTGTTGCAAGGACAAAAAAAGGAAGGTCAAGCTTGAATGTGTTTGTTCCTACTGTTACCTGCTTCTCCTGCATTGCCTCCAACAAAGCTGATTGCGTTTTTGGAGTTGCCCTGTTGATTTCGTCTGCAAGCACTACATTTGCAAAAACAGGACCCGGCTGGAACTTGAACTGGCGTTTGCCGGATGACTCTTCTATGATATTTGTGCCCGTAATGTCAGACGGCATCAAGTCAGGAGTATTCTGTATTCTGCTGAACTTCAAGTCCATAAGCTGCGCAAGAGTTCTCACAGTCAAAGTTTTTGCCAATCCAGGGTAACCCTCAAGCAATGCATTGCCGTCGCACAAGATTGCTATAAGTATCTGCTCGATAACGCTCTCCTGGCCCACAATGACTTTGCCTGTTTCCTTCTGAAGCTCGTCGAAAATCTGCTTGTAATTTTTCATATAATCACCTCAAATTTTTGTTTACTCAAAAATTTTGATTTTTTGAGTTACACAGAAACTTTGTTTCTGCGTATATTTTTAATCCTAATTTCATTATTTTTGTTTGGTTTGTTTTAATGAATGTAAATTTAATGTTTTTTAGTGAGTTGTGAGCGAGTGGGTGAATGAGCGAGCGAGAGAGTTGAACGCGAGCTCTCGCATCTTACCGAGTTCACTCGCATTCGACTGTTTTATCTGACATACCACAATAATTTTAATCTGCCATTAATTATTTTTTAATTTTAATCAAAAATGGATTTATAATCTATTGTTTTTATATTAATTTATTAATTTTCCTTTATTTTTACCCTTCCGCCAGTTTCTTAAAATAGTTCTTAACCAATTCCAGCTGCTCCTCCGGGATGTTTTCTTCATATGCCGCTGTCTCCTTTACAATCAGCTCTTTCGGAAAAACAGTTTCAAATTTTTGCTGCTGCGCATCTCCCTCTTCCCTGACATTTATCTTGAAGTCAACAGGCTTTAATCTGATATTCAATTCCTTATCGCCAAGCTTTGCTATGTCGTTCTTGCCATAAATATCCTCGCTTGTATTCAGCTTGACTGCCACAAAATTGCCAACCCCCTTCAAATTTTTTGTATCGAATATGTCGGGAATATTCTGCCTTGCAAATTCCAGAAGCTTCAGATTAAATGTAGCGGCAAATATTATCATAAATGAAAGTATAATAACTGCAAATATTTTATAAGACAGGATTTTAGGATTGATAAACATTGACAAGCCTACATTCTTCATCTCTGTTGTTACCTCATATTCAAGCTCCTCAATGACTGGATTGTCCATCCCGACATTGTCTGCCGCTGTCCTTAACTTTTCCCTTAAAGGGGCGTATTTGCTCTCTATCATAATAGGTTTTGAAGATTTAGAGCTCGTATAAGAGTAAAAACCAAGATAAATCAAAGCTGGTATCAAAGCAAACAATGGATGAAAATCAATTACCGATAGTATAAGATAGAATACTAAAAACACAAGCGTTGTATTCACAATATTCTCAAATAATATCAGCTCATTCAAAGTCTTGTTGATTTCCCTGACTACATTTTGAAATGGTTTCATTTTAGCAAGTTTCTGAAACTCCTGCTGTTGATTTTAGGCAGTCAATTTTCTTATTGAGTTTAGTTACGTCTGATTTCAAGTTCAAAACTTGCCTATTAAGTTCTTGAGCAAGCTGTACTTGTGCAGCTAACTGGCTTTTTGTATTGCTTAACTCTGCCGAGGTTGCAGCCAACTGCCCTTTTGTGCTTGCCAATTCAACTTCCAGCTTTTTCTTGTCAACCTCAAACTGGTCTCTTTCGCTCCTTACATCAGTGAATTTTTTGCTTAAGTCCTCTTCTTTTTGTTTTTTTAACTGAAGCTGCACGCTTGTTTCATTAAGCTGCCCTCGCTTTGACTCAAGCTCCTTGCTTACACCCTCAAGCTCCTTAAGCTTTATCTCAAAGCTTTTTGACACATTCTTAAAAGTAGTCTGGTAATAAACTGTAAATCCGCTGAACATAAGCAAAGCTGCAACTATCAAAAGAAGCAGTCCAAGGTTAACATCTCTTTTCATTACTGCCATTTTATTTTGTTTGCCATTTTATTTTTTAATGCATAGTTATTATGTATAGTTAATACTTATCTTAATTTTCAATCCGTTCGCTTCGCTCACAATATTTTGTGCTCGGCATCGCTCCGATTGCCATGTTAAAAATCGCAATAAGTATTTTAAATAGTTGCGATTTTTGAGCATGCTCGGAAATTTTTAATTTCCGACACATCGCAATGCCTCGCCTATACATTAAAAGCGGGTTACCTCTTTCCTGCTTAAATCAAGAGGTCGCTCTCGTGATTGTTGTTTTTTGTTTTTATTGTTTAGTTTTTATTGAAATTTATTAATTGTTTAATTTTTCATTGCTTTGTTTTTATTTCTGTATGTTTTCCCTGTACCTTCTTATCGCTATCTCGCTCAAAAATAATATCATAGCAATAATGGCGAAAGGCCACCTGTAATCTGTTGAATCAATTTTTATCCTTTTCGATTTTGCCTTTATAAATTCTATGATTCCCTTTGTATCATCAGGGTCAAAAATCTTGCCCCCTGTTTTTTCAACTAATGCTGTAAACTCATTGTTAATGCCAAGGTTTGCGTATTCATCATTGTAATTTACTGCAAATGCAGCTCCTAAAATTTCTTTATAGCCAAGCTCCTTTGGGCTATAGGCTGATGAATATAAGTTTGTATCTATTTTGGCAAAAGCAAGCTCTTGAGCTTTGGGCATTTCCCTTGAAATGACATTAACGCTTGTTGATTTTCCCAATACAGCGTCTCTTATGGTAACATCATATGATTTCTTCCTTCCAAGGTCGCCAATTGCCCAGTTTATGCTTTTTGTTATTAGCTTTGAGTTTTCCTTGTTCAATAAATCGCCAGCCCACTTCAATCCATCATCTGTTGTTAATGTCACAACCCTTCCAAGGCCAAAGCGCCAAACTACAAGTATTGGAATGTTTTTGTGGGTTGTTACAAGCAGCCTTGCAGCTGGCTTCGGCACAGCATAATTATACCCTGAAACAGTTGCATGCATGTTGTCCAATGCAAGCGTTATGAAATGAGTTGTGTCAATCGGCACAAGCGTGTTGTAAAATTCCTCGCCTTTTGATTCGTCTTTGTCAGCAAACAGGATTTTTAGTTTATTTGCTTCATTTGCTTTGAAATAATTTCCCTCTCCGAGTGCAGCCATATTAGCCAAAAATAGATTGGTTTTAAAACTGGCATTTATATTTTCAGTGTCTGTACCAACACCAACAGGGTATACTTTAACTCCCAGACTATTAATTCTCCTTACAACATCTAATGTGTTATCTCTTAATTGTTGGTATGTTGTTTTGCCGTCGCTGATGAATATGATGTTTTTGCTGCCTCCAACCTTGCTCAGCAATTGGAAGCCGCCTTGAATTCCTATGTCAAAGCATGACTGCCCGTCAAACTTCAGCCTTGAAATTTTTTCCTTCAGCTCCTTTTTGTGCTCTTTCAAAGTCTTTATTTCCGATATTGTGAATGCCTGGCAGGGGCTGTAGCCGAATGCAACAGCTCCTACATTGTTTTTC
>Ga0209541_10012536_pt1 | contig 13106 bp, 22 predicted proteins | sample RifCSPlowO2_01_FD_184027 | JGI IMG/M metagenome (GOLD analysis project Ga0209541, IMG submission 184027) | Groundwater microbial communities from Rifle, Colorado - Rifle CSP2_plank lowO2_0.1 (SPAdes) (version 2) | ecosystem: Environmental > Aquatic > Deep subsurface > Groundwater | place...
ATCATCCTCATTAGAAGGTCGTTGATTTTATCCCCCCTATAACCTAATGCCCCTCCATCAGTAAACGAGGCTTTTATGCCATTTCTCCCATAGCCTTTTCTCGGGCTGTTAAGCCTAAAAAATTTTTTTATTTTTTTACCATCAATATCTAAAAATTTTCCATAATTTATTTTTCCCTTGCTGTCAGAAGCGCTCCCTTTAAAGGCTTCTTTTCTCTCATCCAGCAAGGTTTTATATGTTTCTTCGCCTACCTCGCCCCACGTAACATAATCCTTGACCTTCTTTACCATGCCAATATAAATCTTATTTTTAGGGACAACAACGCAGTAATTCTTCCTGTAGAGCCTCAGCTTGTTTAGTGTATCCTCTATAGGATATTTAATGCCCGTAATGCCTCTTACTCTTACAATTGCAATTTTTTGCTCTTGATATTTGCTATCTGTCTCACTGCTCATTTTGTGCACCTACAGCCCCCTCAACAATCCCAAGTTTTTCAGCATCTTCTTCCTGGATTTTTATTTTAGAAAGCTTCTTCAATGCTTCAAAGCATGCATAGATTAAATTTACTTTCGTCCTGGTCTGCCCAAAAGTATGCGACCTTATGTCCTTTATTCCCGCAATTTTGAGCATCTTAGCGCATTCTCCCTCTATGCTTAAGCCAGTGCCCCTTGGTGCCGGCATAAGCTTTATTCTGACAGAACCTTTTCTGCCTTCCACTGCAAACGGTATGCTATGAGGCTTTTTGCATCCGCATTGCCAGCTTCCACAACCCCTTAATACTTTTACAATATTCTGTTTTGCGTTTCTCGTTGCTTTTTCTCTTGCAGGTACAGTCTCCTTGCTTTTTCCATATCCTATCCCAATATATCCATCTCCATTTCCCAATACTGCAAAAGTCCCAAAGTGCGGCTTATTGCCTTCCTGCGTTTTTTTCTGTGTTTGCCTGAATACTCTTTTTTGGCCACCGCCAAATTTTCCTTTCGACTGGCCTACAAACAGCAGGTCTACAACCAGATTCGGCATTAGCACATCAACAATTTCATGTTCAAGTATCCTTAACCTATTGTCTAAAATATACTCCAGATTATCGATCTCCCCGGATTTTACTTTCATGCCCAAGGACGTCTTTGGTTTCCAGCTTTCCTTGTCAAATGTAGTATGTTTTTTCTCCTCTACAATCTTTTCCTTTACAATATCTTCCTTTATAATCTCATCTTCTATTAAGTTGTCTTCAGCCATTTTTAACCATAATTATATTTTTTATTTTATCTTTTACTTCCTCAACCTTTTTGGTAATGCTATTGGGGTCAGCATTGCTTTTAATATAAGAATCGAACTGTTTTTTGAGCATTCCCTCATTTTTTAATTTCTGTGCATAATCTGCTATGTGCTTTCCAGAAAGCCTGTTTTTGTCTGGCAGAATATTCTCCCCGTAAGGGACTTTCAGCCCAGCGTCCAAGGCGCCAGCTAATACAGCATAAACTCTCGAGCCTTTTACAGACTTGTTAATCCCTATATCAAAAACAGCATCCTTAAAATTTGCAGCTTTCGCTTTCGCGCCAAGCATAAATCCAACTAAATACGCTGCTGGCAAATTTCCAGTCCCATAATTCCATCCTATCTTTTTTAAAACAGATGAATGGCAGGTTACTTTCACAATATCTCCCTTTTCGTTGTACTCGACTATATTGGCCTGTATATTTTTCAACGATTTTCTTACAACCAGTCTCGGCTTATTTGAGGTTAGTATCTTAAGCCTTTTCCTATAGTTAGTAAAGCCCTTTCTCTTCCTTCTAAAATATACCGTGTAAGTGTTGCCCTTTCTCATTTTATAATGCCACGCTCTTTCATATAAACTTTAATGTGCCTTTTGCTCCTGAAAAAACCGCCTTTGGTCTTCATGTAAAGCGGCCTGTATTCACTAACCGGAATTATTTTTCTATCCCTCAGCAATTTTAGAAATCCCCTTTGCACTCTAACCCTTCTTATCCATGCTCCTTTCTTGCCCCTTCTTGCGCCTTTGCTGCCTTTTATGGATCCAAAACCGCTTCTCCTTCCCTTGCTTTTTTGCAGTCTCTTCTTATTTATCCTATGTCCGGAAATGCCTCTTGCCCTCTTTTCCGTTATCGCATTATCTTTTATCAAAGATTTTATGTCCGCCTTCGTTATAGCTTCCTTTATATCCTCTAATCTATCTGAGTCTAGCCTGATTTTTTTCCCTGACGTTTTCAATATCTGCGCCGCAAGCCGTTTTTGTATCTTAAGCTGCATTTTATATCCCCTTCTTTGTCAAGACTTTATCCTTCTCTCTCTTTTCCATCTCTTTTTTGTCTTCTTTGTTGCTTCCTTCCTCTGCCTTCTTCGTACCTTTTTCAGTTTTTTGCTTTTTCTCTTTTTCCTGCTTGGCATTTTTTCTTGAGATGATAGCTTCCTCGGCTTTTTTGATATAGTCCTCGGTATCCTTTATATTGACAACTTGAAAAGTTCTCTCATTAGCTTTTTTCAGCACCTCTACCCTTTTTTTCTTCCCTAATGATGAAGATATAATCAGGCAATGTTCCTTTGGGCTCAGCTTATCCATATCTTTAATTGTCTTGATCATGAATTGCCGCAATCCGCTTTTATGCAAACCCTTGGTATTTTTCGGGCTTCTGTATCCCTGAGAAACAGGTTTTGCCCTTCCATTTAGTTTTCGCCTTATCTTCGAATCAAGACCCCTAGGTTTTCTCCATTTTATTTTTAGCCTTGCTTTCTTGCGAATATCCTGCCTGATAAAATCTGGCTTTTTACTTTTGATTTGTTTCCTTAGCTCCAAAAGTTCTTTTATTGAGGCCATTTTATTTTTATATGATATCTTTATCATCTTTGGTTACGATCCATATCCCATCTTGGAAAATTCTTCCATCATATCCTGTCCTTCTTGTCAGCTGCTCAATGTCTGCGCTCACTTGGCCTGCAATTTCCTTGCTTGAGCTCTCTACAACCACTAAGTTGCCTTCTACTTTGACTCTAGCGCCAGCCTTGAGCTTTAAGGTTCTTGGTACTTTCTCTCCAAGAAAATTTTTTACTGTAAACTGGACATTGCTTACAGAGACGTTCATTGGAAAATGCCCAGAGCATATCTTTAGGGTGTATTTATACGGTTCCATACAACCTCTTGCCATGTTTCTTATGTGGGCTGCATACGATTTTATGCGCTTCTTGTTCATCTTGCTGAATTTTGGAGCTTTTAATATGATAGAGCCGTCTTTATGCTCTATCTTAATGATCTTATCATCAAATTTCCTATTAGTCTCACCTTTCGGGCCTTTTAAGGTTAATAAACTTCCATCTAGTCGCGCATTAATCTCCTCATTCATCTTTATTTCAATGAGCAGGTCCTTATTTTTTTTTCCAGTTGTCATTTTTAATAGCAGTAAGCCATGAGTCTTCCTCCAATGTTCTTCTTCTTAGCTTCTGTATGTGTTATTATTCCAACAGGAGTGGACACGATTAATATCCCCATATCCCTTGCTAGGAGATACCTTTCTTCAAATTTTTCAAATTGGTCTTTTTTGACTTTGTACCTTGGTTTTATTACTCCGCACTTGTTTATGTTCCCCAGCAGATTAAGCTTCAATATGCTGCCTTTTGCATTTTTAGTTTCCTCAAAATTGCCAACATATCTATTTTCCTTCATTATCCCAAGCACCTTCTTGATTACTTTTGATGAGGGCTTAATGGTGCTTTCTGACCTTCCAAGTTTCTCGTCCCTTAAAATATTCGACAATGCATTTGATAATGTATCATTTAGTGACATTTTCGCCTCAATTATACTTCTTGAATCCCAATTTTACCGCAATCTCCCTAAAGCACTGCCTGCACAGGTTTAAGCCATAACTGCTTATATGTCCCCGTATCCTGCCGCATCTGACGCATCTTTTAAGGCTTACTCCGCAGCTTCTTTTTTTTGGAACATTATGCTTCAAAAATTTTTTTAGCTTTACCGGCTTTGCATTGAGCTGCTTTAGCGCCTTTTTGTAATTGCTGTACGTCATTTTCACTCCGCAATTTTCATATTGAACGTGTTTTTCATGAAATCAATGGTCTCTTGCTTGCTTATCCTGTGCTTTTTAGGTATAATAGCCCTCTTAATGGCCCTGTTTTTTACCCTAAAGCCCTTCCTCTTGAGTGTAATGCAAACCTGGAATCCCATTATGCCTATATCAGGATCATACTTTACTCCCGGCACATCAATGTACTCTCTTATCCCAAATGATATGTTTCCCTCATTATCCATGTTGCTTGTGCTTAATGTCCCATCTTTTGCCTCCAGTAACCTCTTGAGAAGTTCCAGAGCTTCCTTGTTTCTTAAGGTCAGCTTGCATCCTATAGCCAATCCAGGCCTTAAGCCCCATTCCTGTATTCTTTTTTTTGTGAAAGTTTTTACAGGTTTAAGCCCGGTTATGCCTCCTATTAACTTTATCCCTTTCTCTAGTTTTGCCTGGTCTTTTCCGGCACCTATGTTAAGCGTCACTTTTTCCACGCTTATGCTTCTCATCTGGTTCATTTGTTTCAAACCCCGTCTAAAATCATATTAGCCCAATTTGATGAATAGCTTGTCTTTTCCTACAGGAAAGGCAGCCTTCTTTAATGTCTCGACAACAGATTCATTTGTTTTGTATAAAATCCTGTTTCCGATTATATCCACTACTTTTCCAGTTCCACCAATGTGCTTTCCGTCGGTAAGGTATATTATAACGCCCTTGTCAAGGCTTACTTTTTCCCTTATTTTTGCTTTGCCGTTCAATGCAAGCACAACAGAATCTCCAACTCGGTATTGGGAATCTTCTGTGACTATGTTTTTTCCGTCATTCAAATTGAGCTGCACTTTTCCTTTTATTGCGGTTTTTCCTATAATTTTACATATCTTATGGCTGCTTTCCTGCTTGTCTATATTAACAAGCTCTATCTTCCCTTTAACATCAAGAATGACGCGGAAATGTTCACCAGTTTCGTTAAATGACAAAACATCAAATAATCCTACTGGGAATCTTGAATCCCTTCTTCTAATGCCATCAACTGTGACATTCTTATTTTTGAGTATGAACTTTACCTCCTTTAGGCTTTTTGCATACCCTAAAATATCCCTTATGATGATGTTTAGGGGCAAAGACATTTCTATCTTATGCGGCCCTGGATTGGGCTTTGAAATGAATTTCACATATTTCTTTTTTACTTTCCATGATTTTGGCGCGAAATAGCTTTTAAGGTGTTCAGACATTTTACTTCCTCACTACTATCTTGCTTCTTATCTTATCATCCATATTAAGTTCAGTAATCATGAGGTTAGATGGCTGCAGCGGATAACGCGATTTTGTCGCATCCCTTTTGACAAACTCTATGCCATTGACGTACACTTGCATTTTTTTAATGCTGACTTCATCAACTCTTCCCGTTTTGTTCTTAAATTGCCCCCTCATAACCTTTACGCTGTCGCCTTTTCTTAATGCAACGTTTCTCTTGTTGTATTTTTTCCTTAGCTCTTTCGACAAGTGAGCATGCAGGAATTTTTGCTTTACATGGAGGGGAGCATTACTCCTGTATTTTCTCTGCTTTCTTGGCTGCTTGCTTTTTATCCACGATCTTGAAAATTTTGTTTTCATAAAGACACCTTAAACAACAACGCTTGCTACCTTGGCTATTGCAGGCCATCGTTCACATACCTCTTTGGCAATAGCGCCTTTGAATATAGTCCCTTTTGGATTGCCCTTATCATCTTTCAAAACAACTGCAGCATTATCTTCAAACTTTATTCTCATTCCATCAGCTCTCCTGTACTCTTTCTTCTGCCTTACTATGACTGCATAAACGACTTGCTTTCTCATGTCGGGTCTTCCTCTCTTAACAGATGCCATTACAAGGTCGGCAACACCTGCCGCAGATAACCTCCCTTTTGTCGTTTTGCTCCCTATGACTGCAAATATTTTGATTACTTTTGCTCCTGAATTATCACAAGTTTCAACTTGACTCTCTACATTAAGTGCTCTTGTTATCCTTGATTTTACTGCCTGCATTTAGGCTTCCTCCTCTTCTTCTTTTGCAGGCTTTCTGGCTTTGGATTCCTCCTCAGCTTCCATTCTTTCCTTGAAGCCTCTTTCCTTTCCCATGACCTCAACAACAATGAAATTCTTTGTCTTGCTTATTGGCCTGCATTCCCTGATCCTGACAACATCGCCTTCTTTAGCGTTAACACTTTCCGGATTGTGAGCCTTGACTTTGCTCTTCCTTTTCTCATACCTTTCATATTTTTTGAGGAAATGTCTTCTCTCCCATTCTACTGTAACAGTCTTCTGCATCCTAGCGGATATTACTGTACCTACGAATGACCTTCCCCTGAGGCTTAAACTGTTCTTTGTTGACATTTTTTTGTAAACCTTCATCTGCAAAACTTATGATCGCAAACCAATATTATCAGCTTACTCAACTTCGATTGTGTCTGGAGGAAAACCCATCTTGACCAGGTACTGTTTGACCTTGCTTTTATGGTCGCCCTGCAACTCTATCTTTCCGTCTTTTGCCGTTCCCCCGCACGCAAATTGCTCCTTGAGCCTTTTCGCGAGGTCTTTAAGGTTTACTTCCTTCTCATCAATGCCATCTATCATAGTGGAAAACTTTTTGAATTTCTTCTTTTCAAGGTAGACTCTTATTGTCTGCCCTTCTTTGGTGATTGTTTCCCACGCTCCCAGCTCTTTTGGCAAGCCAGTGATCGGATCTATCTCACTCATGCTTTTTTATCAACCTCCTGTTTTTTGTTCCCTGATCTTTTTGTATCATCATCTTTTTTCTTTGGTTCGTGCTGAATAGTAAGCATCCGTGCTATGGTTTTCTTTATCTGCCTAGTCTGCCCCGGATTTTTGAGCGCTGTCCCTATCGCGACCTGCGCATTTATCTTAACCAGCTCCTTTTTCATTTCTGCGATTTTTTCATCAAACGAATTATTTTCCAAATTTCTTATATCCTTAATCTTCATTTTTCTTTGCCTCTTCTGAGACTGCTGAAAGGTTTTGTTTTTCAATTGCCTTCTTTGCTCTTCTCTTTTGGCTAGGCTTTTCTTTCGATTCTTCTTTCACTTCCACCGTAGGTGGTGCCGAACTTCGTTCGAGCACCTCCAATTTGATTTCTTTTTCCTTGATAAGCTCTATTCTATCCGGAAGTTTCGTTCCTGGGGGCATAATGCTTACCTTAACCCCTATTACCCCTGTTTTAAGTTTTGCCTGTGCATGAGCCCTATCCACCCCTGCAATCGATATATCTCCACATTTCTTTAAGTACCCCGAATAAAATCTCCATGATTTTGCGCGGCTGCTGGGTATTTTACCACTCATTATTATTTCGATGCCCAATGCGCCTGCACCCATCACACTCTCCATGCTCTTGTGCCCTATGGCCTTGAACTTTTGGGATCCAAACCTTTCCAACGCATCTGTAATTCTTTCAGCAACTATATTTGCATCTAAATTAACTTCTTCTACCTCACTTATCTCTACTTGCGGATTTTCCAGTCCGAACTTATTTTTCAGCGTTTTCGTCAGTTCTTTTATGTTCTGCCCTTTCCTTCCGACTATAAGCCCTGGCCTGGATGCATAAAGCACTATTTTTTCGCCTAGTGGGGTCTTCACCATCTTAGTATGGCTATGGCCAACATTCTTGAGGTTATGTTCTATATACTCTTGTATCTCAAATTCCTTAATTTTCTGGCTTACAAATTTTCTTTCTATCATTTCTTCTTCTCGGCACTTAGCTTTGCAGCTTTCGCCTGCACGACAACCTCTATGTTTGTCCTTTTTGCTTTCCTGCTTTTCTTCCTTCCAGCTCGCATTACTTTGCCAGCTTCGTTTGCGTTTATATGGGTTATAACCAAATTTGCAGTATTAAGTCCCTTAAACTGAGCATTAGCCTCCACACTATTCATCAGTTTTAATATCTCATTAGATGCCCTTTCGGGATACCTACCCGGGCCTATCTTCGTTTTATGGCCTATATTATGCCTAAATCTCCTAAATGGCACCGCTTTCTTATGCTCCACGATTTTACTTAATGCATCTTTGGCATAGCTTAAGTCCCTATCCCTTATCAAGCTGCATATTTCAACGCTTTGCTTGAACGATATAGGCAATGCTCTGCCTAAAACCCTTGCCATATTTTCCTTATCATAACCCTTAAATGTATAGTTATTTGCCATTTTACTTTACAGATAATGCTGCGCTTGATCTTGTAGCTCCAATTCCAGGCGCTGAATGCTCAACCCTTTTTCTTGTCAAAGCAAATTCCCCAAGACAATGCCCAATCATCTCGTCCACAATAATTACAGAGATAAACTCTTTTCCATTATATACCTTTATCGTCTTTCCTGCCATCTCCGGCAATATTATCATGTCCCTGCAATGAGTCTCTATTCTAGTTTCATTTTTCCTTATCTTGCTCAACAATATTTTTTGCTGCTCTGTAAGCCCCCTTTTCAAGCTTCTTCTTTGCCTTGCAGGAAATAATGCAGATATCTCATTTAAGCTCATTTTCATTAGCTCTTCCATGCTTTTCCCCCTGTAATTAAACTCTTTCTTTGCCATTCTACCTCAACTTACCAGTCCTCTTAGGGGCTATTTTTCCTACTTTTCTGCCAGGAGGGGCATTCCTTGAAGATTGTGTCGGACCTCCCTTTGATACTCTTGAAGCTCCGAACGGATGGTCAACTGCATTCATTGATGTTCCTGAAACCTGGGGCCATAACTTGTTTTTGGCCTTCATCGCATAATACCTTGTTCCCGCTTTCAGGAAAGGCTTTTCCTTTCTGCCGCTTCCTGCAATAACCCCTATAGTTGCTCGGCATTCAGGAAAAAAATTTCTTCTCTTTGAAGATGGCATCTCCACTACAATCGTATTTTGCATTTTTGTGATGATTTTTGCAAAGCCGCCTGAGGACTTTACAAATTTTCCGCCATCCCCTGGAAAAGATTCTATATTATAAATGGAAACTCCTTCTGGTATATTCTTCAAAGGCGTGACATTCCCCGTCTTAATCTCAACTTTTTCCCCCATTTTTACTACATCCCCTGCTTTCACTCCTTCAGGTGCCTGTATCAAAGCCATAGTTCCGTTTTCATACTTTATTTGCGCCAACGGCGCGTTATGGCCTTGCGAGTCTATAAATTCTATAATCCTTCCAACTAAAGTGTTGGCGTTAAAATTCGCATATTTTCCCTCTCCCTTGTACCTAAAGCTTGGTGCCCTGTACCTTGGGCCTCCTTTGCCTCTTGCCTGTTGTATTAGATTCTTACCCATGAGATTTTTAACAAAAACCTAGTTTTTGTTTTACCTCTATATATTATTTACCTCTATATATTAATTACATCAATCCTAATTGAGTTGCAATATCTATAGCGGGGTTTTCATCAGCGAATTTTATATAAGCGCGTTTTTCCCCTCTGCTTATGTAAGTCCTGACGCTGTCTACTTTCGCTTTAAACATGTTTTCTATAGCTTTTTTAATTATGCCCTTATCAGCATCTATATCAACTACAAAAATCAGTTTATTCTGAGATTCCATAAGCCTTATCGATTTTTCAGTTGATAAAGGATGCTTTACTATTTTATACGGGTCCATTTTACATGAACAGCTTTTTTTCCTCCAGCAATTTTATAGATCCTGTTGTCCATAGGGTCAGCCTTCCCGGAACTTCTCCTGGAGCGAGCACCTCCATATTGAGATATTTAACCTGAATAATATCAACTCCGGGGATATTATTTGCCGCTTTCATTATTGCGCTGTCTTTTGAAACAACAATTAAAGGCCCTTTTTTAACATTATACTTCCTTCCTCTTAGCTTTCCCTTTCCAGATCTAATCCTCTTTTTCTCAACTCTTTCCAATTCCTTCTCAAACCCTATGGCCTTAAGCGCATTCAGTACTTCTTGCGTTTTGCTCAATCCCTCAAACTTATTGTCCAATATAAAAGGGAAACTCTCGGGAATTATGTGGCATCTATTCTTTACAAGATCTTTTATGACAGTAGCAGATATCCCTGACCTTATAGCCTTCCTTCTCTCTTTCTTGTTTATTTTTTTCCCAAGATTCTTCTCCGCTTTGGGAGGATGCGCCCTCCTTCCCCCCCTAGTATTAGGCGCAAAAGCCCCGACCCAATACATTCTTGTGCCCCTCCTTGACAAAATTTTTCTCGGTGTCCTTGATATCCCATGACCATAGGATCCCCTATATCTCCTCCTTCTTTTCGAAAGCGTCGAGGATGCTCTTTTTCCTGCTTCAGGCATAGCACCATAAGCTTGCCTTCTGTTGCTCTGCAAAGCAAGCACAGCCCTGCTTATCAAGTCCGGTCTTACTTCCTCATTGAACTGCACTGGAAGGCTTATTTCACCTGTTTTGCTTTTTGATGTGTCTAAAATGTTAAGCTTCATTTTACGCCCTTGATCCTTTTGTATCCAAGTTAATGTACTGTATTACGGGGGCATCTACAGGCCTGAGTTTGTTCGGCGTCAATGCCGCATTGAGCCTAACCATTCTTTTCTTTGGCCCTGTTACAGACCCCTTTATGAGCATATATGCATTTTTTACAATTCCATAATTTTCAAAGCCACCTTTCTTATTTATCTCTGCATTATATCCTATTTTCAGCAGCCATTTGTTGCGCTCTGTCCTTGTGTGATAGCCCATCTTGCCTGCTTTGGCAACTCTCCACATGATGTGTCCCTGCGACTTCCATCCTCCAAGGCTTCCGACTCTTCTCTGCCCCTTTTCCGATTTGTGCTGTTTCAATGAAATGCCAAACCTCTTTACAGGCCCCTGCACCCCTTTGCCTTTGGACACTGCATGGATATCTAGCTGCTGTCCTTCCTTAAAAACTTCAGAAACATTTATCTCCTTTCCCAGCTTTTCTTGCGCGTATTTTATCTGATCTTCTTTGCTGCCTCCAATTGCAGCTTCAAATATCTCCGGCATTTTCTTTCCTAAGCCAGTTCTTCCGGGGGAAGTATGCACTAGCAATCGAACATAATCGTAGTCATTTGGAATTTCTTTTTTTGTATCTTCTTTCTTTGGCAAAATAATTTTCCTTTTCACTTCCTTATCAAAATTATCAGCCATAAGCTCAGAAACGAGCTTAGAACCATATTGTGTGTTTTTGTAGAATCTTATAGAAATAGGCTTTAATGGGGGGCATTCAATGATGGTTACGGGACAAGAAATGCTCATGCCCTTTGTTGTTGATGTCTTGCGGTTATCGTTGATCAGCAAATGAGTCATGCCGACTTTATAGCCAGCAAATCCAAGCAGCTTTGCTTCCTTAGATTTAGCCCAACTCCTAACTCTAGAATAAATCCTTCTGGCCCTTTTCCTCGGCCAGTACTGCATACTTCCCGCTCTTGGCTTCCTTTTCTGTGGCATTTTTTGTTTTTAGCTTTTATCACCCATAACACATAGATAAATACAAATAAGGGAATTGTCTATGCAAAAAAAGCCTTTTATTGATATCCTTTTGTAGAAAACAGTTGTTTAACTGTACTGAAAAGGACATCTTTTCAGGCTTGTTTTTATGATTGGTTAATATGCCTTATTTATAAAGGTTTTCCTTTGTTTTTTTTCTCTTTCCTAACAAAAAAAGACTTCCTTATTGAATAGCTTACGGGATTCTTAATTTTGCTGCATAAGTTATCTGGTTTACATACGCCTATATTAACATAATACATCATGTTGTTGCAGTTAGCTGGTAAAATTTTTTTCTTTTGTGATTTATGGTACCTTAGCTGTCCGACTAAATAATTTTCCCTCAGCGGCTCTGTATTTTTTTTGTTCCATTCCTTGAGGTACTTTTTAATATCATCATAATTCCACCCCAAGCTGCTCAAAAAATTTATCAGAATGAATAACGCCCTTTTTCTTCCGTCAGCTAATCCGTTGCTTATCATTTTTATGCAAGGCGGGAAAAAATCCTCAGGCATCGCATCCTTAATTTCGTAATCCCTCTTTGTTTCAACATTCATCTCTTCTTCCCTTTTTGCAGAAAAGTCAAATGCCTGCATCAATAGTTTTCTAGCCTCACCTTTTACAACTTCTTCTCTATCTAAAAATCTAAACTCGGAAATTTTTATATTTTTAGGATCGGCATCTTCTTTTTTAAAATTTAAAACTTCGTCTGGATTTAACGGAACAGAAACTAAGCCTGATTTCTCATGCAATGAGTATGGCATCCTAAACAAGTGCCTTGATGATATTAGTATAGTGTCTATATTCAAAAAAGGTTCTGCATTCAATTTTGCAACGTTATCCCCGAACTTATTTTTTTCATAATAGGTTATTTTATTTGGGTTCTCTTTAGTCTTTTCCACTATTTTAGAAAAATCATTTTTTTCATAATGCATTATCTTTTCCCCCAATGGCTTCTTGATAAGCTCTTTAATGTAAAAGGCAACCCTTCTTGCAGCATCTGGAAATAAATTTCTGGTTTCATTATTCCCTATCCTCTCTGGAAAAGCCTCAAATGGAACACCTATATGGAATCCTTTGTTTCCGGAAAATTTGCATGAAATATATTTTATGTCATTGAACTTCAGCGCTTTAATAACTAAATCAGCCGCTATTCTGGAATATTCATAAAAACTACAGTCTATGTCCAAAACCAAATCCCAGCCTATTCTTAACTTCTCGAGCTCATGCCTTTTTAAGTCGGGGCTCAGTTGCAGGGCATTGCTCCACAGCTCTTCTGAACAATGAAAAGAAGTAGCTTTCTGTTTTGCCAGCTCTAAAATATCATTGGGGTTGTTTAAAACATCTGGACGATTGCCAAATTTGTCTTCGTATTTTACAGCTACCTCGCGGTTTTCAGCGGCTTTTATTATCTCTTCCTGTATCTCTCTTCTCTTGTAGTAGCTCAGAGTTACGTTTAGCGGAAGCATATGCAGAAGGAAGGTTTTTCAGTATTTAATAATTGCCATTACAAGTAATTATTCACTAATCTGAAGCTATTTCTATGTGTATTTTGCAGTATAGAAAAAATTAAATATTAGTAGCTACTTTGTAGTTAAATATGAAAGAGACAAAAATACAGCTAACTGGAT
>Ga0209541_10012537_pt1 | contig 13105 bp, 9 predicted proteins | sample RifCSPlowO2_01_FD_184027 | JGI IMG/M metagenome (GOLD analysis project Ga0209541, IMG submission 184027) | Groundwater microbial communities from Rifle, Colorado - Rifle CSP2_plank lowO2_0.1 (SPAdes) (version 2) | ecosystem: Environmental > Aquatic > Deep subsurface > Groundwater | place: Rifle...
TTTATTATCAGCCACATCGGTAACCACGACGGGAAGCTCACAAGCCATAGCTTCTGCAGTAGAAGAAGCAATGCCAGCGTCAGATAAAGAAATTGAAGCATAAATATCTGACATTCCAAGAAAAAAAGGAATGTCTTTCCTGTTGATAAAGCCCGTAAAAATAACTGCATCTGAAATGCCAAGATTTTCAACTAAATTTTTTAACTCTTTTTCCTGGGGTCCATCACCAATAATAATAAATTTAACATTGGGATATTCTTTAATAACAATAGCAGCTGCCTTAATAAAAGATTTGAGATCATAAACTGGATATAAACTTCTTAAACTAATTACGACTTTTTGATTAGTTATTCCTAATCTTTTCTTCAATTCTTGATCAATTAAGCCTGGTTTAAATTTTTCTGTATCTATCCCAAAATTAATTATTTTTATTTTCGAAGCTTTCGCGCCAAAGACTTCCATTTCTTTTTTCAAATGCTCTGCATCACAAGTAATAAGATCTGCTTTTTGAAGGTAGTATCGAACTGAAAATTCGGTAAGAAAAAATTTCTTAGGCGCAATAAGAATATCAGATCCCCAAGCCGTTAAGATAAACGGGTGAAAATCAGACAAAACTCCTAAACTACCATAATCAGTAACATAGTGGGCGTGCACAATATCTGGTTTTATTTCTATGAGAATTTTTTTAAGGTGTCTTTTGAGCGGAGAAGCAAGTACTAAATTTACAATCCAAGAATCTACCAACTGGATTTTTTTTAACTCGTGAAAAATAATATTTCCTAGATCGTAATGGCTCAGTAACGGATCAAAAGAAAACAGATGGACGTGATGGCCTTCTTCTGCGAAAAAATGTATCCATCTAAGCGTATGGATTGAAGAAGCACTCCCCAAGAAACAAATTGTTAATTTTTTATTTTTCATAACGTATTACTTATATATGGATCTTCTCTTCTTCGAAGCAATAAACCCTATGCAAAGATTAATATAGTCCTGGAAATCATCTCTTTTCAGTATTAAAACTTCTTTTAGGGGACTTTTAGAAATCTTCAAAAATGCATTCAAAACAACAAACGTATCCAACCAATAAGCAATACTCGAGGCCAACGCTGCTCCTGTAATACCCCACTGGGGAATGAAAAAAATATTTAAAATAACGTTTACAAACAGCCCTACGCTCGAAGACATAACAGCAAATTGTGGCTTACCTCTGCCAGAAAGATCGGCTGCAAGAACACCCCCCATGCTAAACGCAAGAATACCAGGCAAAAGAATAAGAATAGGCAGAACCGATGGCAAAAAAGATACACCAAAAAATAGTTCAACCATGAAAGGAGCTAAGAAAGTCATGACCAAACAAACGATAATCATAATAAAAGCAGTATGCCGCAGAATTTTTGAGGTTAAACCGTTTGCCTCATCCCCAACAAAAGAGGAAACCTTAGGAAATAACACTGTAGCAAGGGCTCCCGGAATAACTAATAGTTTCTCGGCTATGCCAACAGCAACGCTGTAAAAACCAACTGCCGCAGGCGATAGAAATATTGTTATCAGGAACATATCTAATCGGTAGTTTAAAAAAGAGAGGTTGTTTGCCAAATACACCTGCGAACCATACGATAGCAAATCTTTTAATAAATTCTTATTGAAAGAGAGTGGAAAAATTTTGACTAATTTTTGCACCAAGAAAATACTCAGAAAAGCAGCAGCAAAAACGGATAAAACAGATGACAAAACAGCACCCCATAACCCTTGTTTCAACAATAAAAGAAAAATAATTCCTGCCGCAAAGAGCACCAACCCTTCCACTATTCTCACCTTGTTATACTCCTCGATGTTGCCGTATCCCCGTAATACATTTCTTAAAAAAGAGGAAATAAAATATAGAGGGACAGTGAGAATAATAACCCATAAATACAAAGGGGGAATTTTATTATCGCGAAGAAACTGCTGAAAAAAACTAGTTTGGGAGATTCCCCAGAATACCACTACTAAAAAAACTCCTAAAACAACAGAAAGAATAATTGAGTTAGCAACAACTTCCTGGATTTTATATTTCTTACTCCCAATAAAATAGACATTGGCAGATTCTATGCCAAAACTTCCGAAAACCATCATTAATCCTGGAATAAGTAAAATGAGTGAGTAAATACCTTTCCCTTCAGGCCCTAGAATCCGAGCTACAACAATTAAATAAATAAATCCGAAAATAAAAATAATAATCTCGGTAAGTAAAGTAAAAAAACTGTTTTTAGAAAAACTAGTTTCTCCCATAAAATTTTCTTATATAACTGATTATAAAATCCTGCTCCTCTCTTTTAAGCTCTGGAAAAATTGGTAAAGACAAGATTTCCTTCGTCACCTGTTCTGCTTCTGGAAAATTTCCTTTTTTATAACCTAAATATCTAAAAACCGGCTGCAAGTGTAAAGGAACAGGGTAATAAATCATTGTCGGGATACCTTTTCTGCTTAAATACTTAACTAACTTATTTCTTAATTTGCCGTTAACTCTAATTGCGTATTGATGAAATACATGGTCACCAAACAAAATCTTGGGAACGATTATATCCCCTACCCCATTTAAGTTTTTATTATAATATTCTGCTTTTTTTATTCTTGCCTTATTCCATTTGTTAATGTATTTAAGCTTCACCATTAATATTGCTGCTTGCATTGAATCTAATCTTGAATTCGTACCCAAAATCATATTTAGATACTTATCTTGCTTGGAAGAACCGTGGCTGCGCAAAAGGCGAAGTTTTTCTGCTATTTTTTTATCATTGGTTATCGCCATTCCACCATCTCCAAATGCTCCTATATTTTTAGATGGAAAAAAAGAAAAACATCCAACATCTCCGATGGAACCGGACTTCCTTCCTCTGTGTTCTGCACCAAAAGATTGAGCGGCGTCTTCAATCGCCTTGATTTTATATTTTTTCGCAATTTTCATTATCGCTTTCATGTCTGCCATTTGCCCAAAAAGATGAACGGGAAGGATGACTTTAGTGCGAGAGGTAATCAATCCTTCGACAAGCTCAGGACTGATATTAAAAGTATCGCTTTCAATATCAGCAAAAACAGGCTTCGCTCCTGTATTGGCTATTGCTTCTGCCGTAGCAAAGAACGTGAAGGGCGAAGTTATAACATCATCGCCCCTGCCTATCCCTAACGCTTTCAGAGCTAAAAAAAGCGCATCTGTGCCAGAGTTCAAGCTAATTGCATATTTTGATCCGCAGAATTTAGCGACTTCTTTTTCAAAATTTTCTACCTCGCTACCACCAATAAAATTACCGCTACCTAAAACACGGTGGATAGCTTTATCTATTTCTTTTTGAATCGTTTTGTACTGCCTATTGAGATCGAGAAACTTTATTGTCTTTTCTGGCATACTTTTTTCTACAAACTCTACAACTTGTTCTATCATTATCGAACATAATTTTATTACCACACTCGCAAATCCAACCAATCTGCTTTGCTGGAACTCCAACCGCCACCGCATAATCTGCAATATCTTTTGTAACCACAGCACCAGCTCCTACCATTGCCCATTTACCAATCTTGTTACCGCAAAGAATAGTGGCATTAGCTCCAATTGTTGCGCCTTCTTTAACCAAAGTTGGCAACCACTTGCCATATTGTGGATATTCTGACTTTGGATATTTTGATCGGGGATTCAAATCGTTAGTAAAGACCACTCCAGCCCCAACAAAAACATAATCTTCCATAGAAACCAAAGCGAAAACATCTACATTGGAACCAATCTTCACGCCCTTACCAAGCTTTGTTTTCGCATCAATGAAAGAATTACGGCCAATCGTACAATTTTCTCCAACTTTAGCCCCTTTCAAAACCTGGGTGTTATGCCAAATCTTGGTATTATTACCAATTTTCGCCCCCTCTTGTATCTCTGCTGTTTTGTGTGCCCAATAATTTTTACTGCCCATATTTTTAACTCTCTATGTTTTTATAGATACTATCTACTAATTTAATTGATTTTAATGCTTCGTTTGAGGTAATTCCTTTCCCGCTTAGCAAATCTTGATAAACAAACTTATGTAAATTTTCTTCTGCTAAATTATCCTTTGAAGAAAAGTTGTAAGGAATGCCATTAATTATATATTCTCTTTTCTTAATAATTACCCCATTTTCTTTCTTATTAATAAAGATTTGCCAATTGCAGGTATAATTTTCACCTTCAATGATGCCCTTGCCTTCTGCCTCGGGGATTGTATCGTTTTTCTCGTAGATTTTTTCTACTTTTATCTCTTTGGCATCGCCGAATAAATAAAGCAGTAAATCAAAATAATGAATACCTAAATTATACAAAAAACCTCCTGACCTTTCTTTCTGATTTTTCCATCCCTCAATATAATCCTTATCATCCCTTTTAAAATAGAGATTCATATCTATTTTGTACTTATCTCTCCTGTCGAATTGTTCTCTTCTAATGAGTTCAACAAACGGGTGATGCCTTAACTGAAGCACGATAAAAACCTTATTTTCGTTAGCTAACATTTTTGCCTGTTCTAATTTTATAACCAATGGCTTTTCGCATAAAACAATCTTGTCCTGTTCCAATGCGAGTTTTATCATCTCAAAGTGCAAATCATTGGGAGTCAAAACAACAACACAGTCAGCATCTGTTTTTTTTACCGCCCCCATCCATTTATTTTCTCCTTGATTTTTATCGACAATGCCAATTATTTCTCCACCGATTTTCTTTATTGCATCTTTATGTGCTGGCGCTATGAACCCATTTCCAATTAATAAAAACTTCATTGTCTGACTCTTTAGATTTTTATATTTTTATGTTTTACAATCTGAAAACATGTTTATGTTTTCTTGATTTGATCGCATTTCTCGTATCCACAATGAGCTTTGCATTTCGAGCAAGCTTTTCATAATCAAACCCCGAATGATCTGTTAAGATTATGACCAAATCGTATTTCTTCAAAATTTCTGGTGAGTATTTAATAGATTTGAACGAGATAGCCTTATTTTTCAAAATCCTATGTTTAATTTTAAGTTGTGGGACAAAAAGATCAAAATAATCCACTTTTGCACCTTTTCTAATAAGATCAGCTAAAATATCAAAGGCCGCTGATTCGCGAGTATCTGGGATATCTTTTTTATAACTAACGCCCCAAACTAAAACTTTAGAATTACGCACTGGCTTTTCTTTAAGATTCAAAACCCAGATTGCTTTAGTCATTACTATATGAGGCATTTGCTCATTAATTTCTCCGGCCAACTCTATAAAGCGAGACCAAAAACCCAATGCCCTGCCTTTAAAAGATAAATAGAAAGGATCTAAGGGAATGCAATGCCCGCCAGCCTTAGGAGAAGGATAAAAAGGCATAAAACCATAGGGCTTGGTTGAAGCCGCCTCAATCGCTTCCCAAATATCAATACCCATTTTCCCGCAAAAAAGAGACAGCTCATTGATAGCCGAGATATTAACAAGACGAAAAGTATTTTCTACTATTTTTGTCATTTCCGCTATTTTTGCAGAAGAAACCGGAAACACCTCATCTATAAATTGGCTATAGAAAATGGTAGCTATTTTTGTGCACTCTTTGGTAATACCACCAACAACTTTTGGGATTTCGTTAAATGGCATCTTATTGCCCGGATCAATTCTTTCTGGAGCAAAAGCTAAATAAAAATCTTTTCCAATTCTTAAACCACTCTCTTGTAATTGGGGCAGAATGATCTCTTCGGTTGTGCCAGGATAAGTCGTGCTTTCTAAAATAATCAATTGGTTTTTGCGGAGCCGTTGTTTTATTTCTTGTACGGTATTTTCAATATAAGACATATCGGGCAATTTATTCTTATTAAGTGGAGTAGGAACACAAATAATAATAATATCGGCAACTTTTAGCTTATCGAAATTATTAAACGCTTTAAACTTTTTAGTTTTTAGAACCTCTTTCAATTCAACGTCTTTAACGTCTCCGATATACGACTTTCCCCTATTCAAACTAGATACTCTTTTTTGCTGGATATCAATCCCGTACACTTGAAAATCGGCTTTCGCCAAAAGAACAGCGTGAGGCAAACCGACATACCCTATTCCAATAATAGCTACTTTTGCTTTTTTGTTTTCTATTAACTGACGCAGATTCATAAAAATATAAAAAATTAAAATGTTAAAAAACTAAGAATTACCAATCTTGAATTGTTTCTTTGGTTTTATGTTTAATTTTTTGATAAATATCAGATGCGCCCTTTTCAACCTTTGGCGAAATTAAGCTTAAAACTTCTCTACCTAAAACCCTATATTGACTACCAACTTTATTAGCTTTTATAATGCCTTTTTTAATCAACCTCTTCATCGTGCTTTTACTTACCTTTAAGTAATCTTGCACCTCTCTTGTAGTATAAACTGCGTTTGATTTAATCTCTTGTTCCATAATCAAATAATAATACTATCAAGATATGATGTCAATGGGTATCAAAAGGGGTCAAAAATTGGCAGTTCCCTCATAATACTATTTTACCCACACGAAAATAACTTACTACCAATAACTATTGATCGTATCCTTTTAATCGGGTATTATTAATTCATTAATCTTGATTAAAAAAACAATGAATAAAAAAATTGCAATTATTTCTACCGCCTTTATTGTTCTGACCGTTGGCATAGCCTCTATTTACTTATTACTCAATCGGGAACCGAAAAAACCCGAACTGAATAATTTTAGCGAAATTCTACAAAATACAAAGAAAACAATGGGCATGGATTTTAATTTAACGCAGGAACGAGTCAAATGGAATACTGTAAATAATGAAATTGTTTTAGATGGAAAAGGTTATTACTACCTGGACGTCATAAGGGCACCCAAAGTAATGAAAATGTTTGCCGATCTGGAGAAGCTTATGGGGCAAGAAGGCTTTGTGAGTGATTCATATAATGAAGGAATGGATACCGATAAAAACACTTTAAGAAGATATAAAAAGGGTGAAATCGTATGCAATCTTGAAAGAGTTGATAACCTAAAAGAAACCACTTCTTTAAGTGTAGCTTGCGCAAATATAAATGATACTTTATGCAACCTTAATTCAGATTGCGGAAAAGATTGCAAGATCGATATTGATTGCGGGCCTGTATTTGATGCATGTCAACGAAAAAGAGTATGCAGAAACCCCAGCTACAAATTCTTCAATGATTGCCCGAATCCTTCTTCAAATATAGATGATATTGATTTCGTTTTTCCGGGATGCAAGTGCGTAAATAATCAATGCGCTTCTAAATAAATTAACTTAATTACATATTATACATATGGAAAAGAATAACAAAATCTCGTTTCAAATAAATTTACATTGGATTTATTTAGCCGGACTTTTTTTAATTATATCTCAGTTAATAAACATCATCCCCCCTTGGTTCACTCCTACCGACTGGGGAAAGGTAATAATTTTCAGAATAGTTCTATCATCTTTAATTTTCCTTTTTCTCTTTCAAATTCTTTTCAAAAAAATAGACATTCAAGATATTAAAGAAAAAATAAAATCGGTTTCTCTACCATTTTGGCTTCTTGTTTCACTTTTTGTCGTTTATCTTCTATCAACGGTTTTTTCCTTAGACCCCCATTTTAGTTTATGGGGCGACCCTCAAAGAAATGGAGGTTTTGTCAATTTTTCTTTCTATATTGCCCTTGCCATGCTGATATTCCTAATTTTTCGCAAAAATGACTGGCAAAAAATTTGGGACTTCTCAATAATTATAGGAATTATAGTAGCGATAATTGCTATCTTACAACAATTTGGGCTTTTCAGCTCATATCTTTTATCTGTTAGCGACAGACCAATGTCCACCATGGGAAACCCCATTCTTTTAGCAATATATTTATTGCTACTGTCGTTTCTCCCTATAGCTTTGGGTATAAAAACAAAAAAATTGTATAAGAAAATATTTTATTTTTCCTCCACTACTCTATTCGTTTTAATAATTGTTTTTCTGACGGAAACCAGGGGCGCTTTTTTGGGCCTATTTTTGGGGTTTATTTGGTTTTTATTTGCTTATCCTAACGCAAAGATTAAAAAAATAAAGATATATGCCGGATTATTTTTATTGCTGGCGATTTTAGGGACTTATTTTCTTAAAACCTACATGGACTCCCATCTTTACCTTTATCAAAGAATGAACCCTATTGTAAGTAAAACATTAGACAGGACTTTGAGTATATTTGAAGGAACAAATGTTATTAAAAGCAGATTGTCTACCTGGAAGATTGCCTGGAATGCATTTAATGAAAAACCGATTTGGGGCTGGGGGCCTGAGAATTTTAGGATCGGCTTTGATAAAAATTACGACCCCTCTTTGCCCGTAGTGGGACCAGAATCCTCCGGCCGTCCTTTAACTGAGTGGTGGGACAGGGCCCATAATTTTATCTTTGATATCTCTGTTACAACTGGCCTTCCGTCACTGCTAATTTATCTATCTATTTTCGGGGTTCTGTTTTGGCGGCTTCAGAAAATTAAAAGTAAATTCCAAGAAAAAGAAGCTGTAATCGCCAATAGCATTCAGGCAGCTCTTATTGGGTATTTAACTGCCCTTTTCTTCGGCTTTGATTCTGTCCCAACTTATCTCATTTTCTTTCTGTTCGTGGGATATTCAATGTATCTAATAAGCAGATTTTCAACACAACAAAAAGAGCCGATTTCTCCAAAAAAGATAGATAAAATAGAAATTATTCTTAATAAATTATACCCGCTGCGAATACCAATAACTTTGCTTCTTTTTATCTTTCTGATCTTTTTTATCCAAACATATAATCTAAAACCCCTTCGTTTGAATAAAGAAATGAATATAGCTGAATTTTATTCAGAAAACGACAGATGTCAAAACACGATAGCGATAATAAACGAAATCTCCCCTCAAATAAAAAACAGCATTATAGATAATTACTTAAACCAAAAATCAGTATTGCTCATATATAACTGCTTTGCAGGAAAACAGACCAATAACGAAGCTCTTATCAAAAAAGCTTCTCAGATAACAAAAGGGACAACGGTTGACCATCCCGCCTACCTCCAAAACTGGTTCATGACGGGCGAATTCATTAATATGCTAATCGAAGAAAAGAACAAATTTACAGGCAATGTATACGTTCCAAACGCAGAAATGGAAAAACTAAAAGAGGAAGCAAATTATTACTTTGCAAAAGCCAGGTCTTTAAGCCCAAGACGCCAAATAGTTATAAAAGAAATGGCGAAAACTGGAATAATAACCGGCGATTACGAAAAAGCCAAAGAAGAAATCAAAGAATGTTTAACTCTCAACCCTGACTACATTCCCTGTATTTGGGAAATGGCTTTGGCCCAAGGTTATTCCGGGGATTCTAATAACTTTAAGTATTTTTCCTCCATAGCTAAACAGAAGGGATACGATACCGAAAATGAAGACTCCCTAAGGCAATTAATCAATGTATATATTAGAATTAACGACTACAACGGACTAGTCGAAATTTACCAAAAAATGGTGGAGATTACCAAAGGTGCACAGGAAAAAAGCCAAATACATGCTTCTTTAGCCGCCGCATTCGTAGAATTAGGCCAAACTGAAAATGCAAAAAAAGAAGCATTAAAAATATTAGAGCTTATACCTTTTTTACCGACAGATATTCAGGCAAGAGCAAAAGCAGACACAGAAGCATTCTTAAAAAGCTTAGGACAGTAACTTTTCAATTATAAATTGAAAAGTTGATTCATCTTTGTTCTTGTGGCCAGACCAACATAACCTGTTCCTTTTTGCAAGCTCAAAGGATGTAATATTTCTTCGGCATACCTTTCTTGTAATCTAATCACCGCAGCTTTTGTTAATCCTAAAAAATTTCCTGTTATTAATCCTTCTGGATAAATCGCAGGATCTTGTTTTTTAAGAAATTCCTGAAGACAACGAACTTCGTTGTTATTTTTTATGCCAAAATAAAGATTATTCTGAAATCTTTTGCAAGAATTTTCTTGATCAGAAGAAGTAATGATTTTATTCTGAAGATTATTTATCTCATTTTTCAAAAATTCTATTTTTAACGATAATTGATCTATTAATTCTTGTTCTTCTTTTTTATTCTCTATTTTAACTATTGATGAAAAACTAGTATTTTCAAAAATAGAAAAATTATTATGAAAAGAAGGAATAATAACAATGTATGAATATTTTTCAAAATTATCAATTACAATTTTTCCTATTTTATTTTCATCTAAATTAATAAATAAAACTTGGCAATTATTTGAAACTTCACAAAGAATATAAGGAACTACAAAATTTTTACCAAGGACTCCGTTAAATTCAAAAATTAGTTTTCCGTTTTTGCTTAAAAATTTTTGCCAAAAAGCTGACCAAACATTTATCATATAATTAGAAGATAAATTTGATTCTAAATCAATTTCACTTGTTGAAAAAATCTTAAAATTTCTTAGATTTTTATTTTTATAACAATATTTTTCTCCTAAAGAACAATTATTCACAAAAACAGTTATCGTCCAATTGGTAAAAATTTGAGAAAAATCTTCTTTATAACTATTTTTAGACAAAATATAGTTTATACTTTCTATTCCCTTTGTATTATGCTTTAAAGAATCACTTAAGATATTTACTCCATAATGATCAACTAAGTACTGAATAAAAAGATTAACAATACCATAATCACTAGAAAAATCATTCCATTCGGTTAAAGAATTAGAAGGATTTTTAAAAAAATCAAAAGCTCTTTTTTGAAGATTACTTCCCTGATGATTATCATCATACCCTAAAAGAGTTGGTGCGTATTCCGCTCTCCCCTCGTTCAACCAGACATCCTCTTCTATTTTCTGTAAATGTTCTTTTTGGTTAAAAGTTATTAAATGGGTAAATTCATGAGCTAAAAATCGTTTCACTAAAGGACTTGTCAAATAATCTGAATTAAGATAAATCATTTCTCTTTCATTAGAATTAGGATTTTCAAATTTAGAGTATTCATTTACTTTATTAAAATACCCGCCTGCTCCTTTTCTTAAAGAATGAAATAAAATAGTAATTTTTGGATCTTTATCAATGCCAGGATTCCACTCAGAGCCAAAATTATAGGTTAAAATCGGATAAATTCTATTCTCAAACTCAAAAGAAAGATTAGAAAGATTAATTAGTGCTTCGCTTTTTTCTCCTTCTGAAAAAGAATTCCATAAAGAACTATCTACATAAAAATAAAGTTGATTACTCTCAAATAATAAAGTTGCGATTATTTCCTTTTTGTTTGTGGCACCAAAAAGAGGATCAATATTAAAATACCGACTCTCGCCTAGTGTCGCGGCTCTCGTAAAAGAAAAATAAAAAAAGCCGTAAAAAATAAGAAATAAAAGAAAAAAATTTTTGGTGTTTCTGTGCTGATGCATTGAAAATATCCTAACACGAAAAATAGTATTATCAAAACAAACCAAAACCCCGCCTAAGCGGGGTTTTGTCGCCTCACAAGGAAAGACAAAATGACTAAAGAAAGACAAAGGACTACTACAAAAGCGAAACCCAAGTGGTGAACCAATTATCTGTTAGGTTACCATATGCGTTATCACTAGCGAAGAAGTCGCCTTGATATATATTTCTGGTACCGACAGTCCATTGTACGCCCTCTACTTTGAATCTTAGAACACCCAGATCAGCAGTTTCACCACCAGTAACACTCATTGTAACATCTACTGTTCCTTCTTCTCCGTCATTAAGGTTTCTGGCTGGAATTTGGGATACAGTTCTGTTTATGGCGGCGTGACTGGCTCCAACTCCGACCGTGGTGCTGGATGACCAATAACCTTCTATAAATACAGCGTTTACGGTTTCAGAAGACGGAGTAGCACTAACGATTTGAGTTAATGTTCCGCCAAAAGGAACAACTTTAAACCTGAATGTACCTGTGGCGGTGCCGTTTGCCGTAGAAGACACTATTCCGCTTGATTGTGTGGTTGAAATCAAAGTCCACTGAACACCATCTTCGTATATATGGATAGTGTTGGCAGTTATACCTGCAGCGGCAATAGTTACCTGAACCACGCTTCCGTTAGATCTTTCAAAGACATTACCGTTTGTGGCTGTTACCAATCTCAATGAGCTGAAATTGGCGTTTCTGTCTGCTTGCGCAGCCCAATTGGCAGCTACTTTAAGCTTTGCAGTTACTTCAGCTGCTATAGGATACCTAAAATTCTCAAAGGTACAAGTACCGTCTTGAGTGGCTCCAGGCGTGCAAGAAGAAAGCGTAGTATCACCTGCCTTAAGCTTAAGAACTGATGGAACCGCTTCACTAGCACCAGAAGTATACGTAAGCTCCACTCTAGTTAAAGTAGTGGATCCAGAAGTCGCCTTGGCGTTAAAGATTAACAGGGTTTGATCAGTTTGTACTCCGTTAGTCGCACTGGTTAAGATGTTTTTGGTGTCAGGAGTATCGCTGGCTGCTGTGAAAGTCAAGGTCGCGTTTCCAGATGATGGCTGAACAGTCAAAACTCTGGTTGTTGCTAATGCTGTAAATCTATCAATACCTGCGCAGTCCCTACCTCGAATACCATTTCCATAGATATTTAAGGTTACTACCCTATTGTTGTCAGAGCTCTCTACGGTATCAATAACTATCAACACCTTAGTGGTTGCGCCTGACAAAACTTTTAGATTTAAACCGGTCAATGAAGTGTAGTAAAGACCAGCTGTATCTAAGGTAAATGTAGGATTGGCAAATGTTTTTACTAGATTTGCATCTGAAACAGAATCTTTATAAACCTTAACTCCGGTTATAAAAGTTCCTGGAGCCCATGCTACAGCGCCAACAACTATTCCTGCCTGTAAATCAACACTGCCAACGGTTATATCAGAATTAATGGCTTTGATGTCAACACCATAGGCCTCAATTCCCATACCACCATTAACTGTTCTTGTTACAGGACTTGCAGAAAGGGTTGCGGTATAAGAACCTTCTGTTGCGCTAGCACAAGCTGTAGGTGTTTGTCCCGGAGGTGTTACCATTGGGCCACTCGTAAGCATTGTTGTTAACTTTGCTCTTGTGGAAGATCCGACAAAACCAGTTCCGGCTGTCAAACCAAGAGGAGTCAAAATGGTTGCGGCGTATAAGCCCTGGAAAGCGACTAC
>Ga0209541_10012538_pt1 | contig 13104 bp, 16 predicted proteins | sample RifCSPlowO2_01_FD_184027 | JGI IMG/M metagenome (GOLD analysis project Ga0209541, IMG submission 184027) | Groundwater microbial communities from Rifle, Colorado - Rifle CSP2_plank lowO2_0.1 (SPAdes) (version 2) | ecosystem: Environmental > Aquatic > Deep subsurface > Groundwater | place...
GCAGAAGCTTGTTTGGTTTACCGCCGAGTAAGGATACGGAAATGCCCGAATGGGCTTTCCGAGGTTAACGAGGCGGAAGGATGCTGAGGATTATAAGGAACCGCAGGAGTTCCTTATTTCATATCAGCCAACAGCAAAACAGCTGATAGCACACCTAAGCAAGCACACCAACAAATATATTATCTTTGCTTCTTGTCAATTTAACCCTAATCTTACCTTCTTTATGGCAATTCCTAACTACAATTGACCTATCTTTAGCAACTGCAATCTTTTCGCCAGGAAACCTTCCATCGCATTTGACTTCTGCCTCAATCAGGTCGCCTTTCCTGAAAGGCAAAGGCAAAGGCTTTGTATTAACAATCCCAAAGTCTGGCTTCATGTCAAATTCATATTTTTTTTCCAGCTCATCAAGCATCTTATAGAAATTTACCCAAGATACCTGCTTGACAGGCTTTTTGCTGTGCTTATATACAAGGAAATTCTGGATGCCAACCTTAACCTTGAATGAAGTCTCTGTCTGCAGTTTTTTGGCAAACTGGATCAGTTCATCAAGATCCTCATCATTCCAGCCATGCATATAAACAGGAGCAATGTTAATATCCATTTTTTTAGAGGCATACTCAGTCAAATCTTTAATCCTGGAAATATTTATCTGAGCGCCAGCCATCTTATGGGCAAGCTCTTTCCTAAAAGTGTTAATTGAGAAATTAATCCTGGTAAGTCCAGCTTTTGCAAGCTCATCAATAAGTTTTTCTGTCAAGAAAGTTGCGTTTGTATTTACAGAGATGATTTTTACTCTCTGAATGCTGTGAAGATCATTGATCATCGGCACAAAATCAGCATAGAGGAAAGGCTCTGCCTGAGGATTAATATGAGCCTCTATATTATCACATGACTTGATTGCAACAAGTTTCTTGAATTCATCTATAAGATAATCTTTCTCAACAATAAAATCTCTAGAGCGCTGCTTTTCGTCAACAGAGCAATAAACACAATCTATATTACAGCCTGTGATTGTCCTTACCTCAATTATGTTTGTGTTTCTGTCAACAAGGCCAAAATAAGTTGTGCCGATCAGAGGAATGCCTGAATTAGAATGGATATAAGTGGTCGGCTTTTTTGTCAATGTATTTGTAAGGTCTTGAAAGCCTTTGTATAGCAAGAAATTAAACTTTTTCTCTGCCTTTTTCATCGAGGTTCCTTCAAAGAAAATTGCATTTCTTTCGATCTTATACCTGCCGATTGAGGAAAGATCCTCTTTTTTAAGGATAAACTGAAATATCTTAAGAAAAGAGCATTTGATAGCTGACTCTGTCTCTGAAAATGAGATGCTCTCAAAATTAAGCACTGCATTGGATTCTGGCATATATAAAGGGAGGCTAAATCAGCTTTTAAATATGTTGCTTAATTGAAAGAAGAGTTAGCATGAATATTCAGGCGCTTGATACAATTATTTAATACCTTGAAGAAATATCAATATCTTGAAACAATACAATTCCAGACAAACTACTGTTTTTTTGGCAGGATAGATACTTGACTTCTGAGACATAAAAACTTATATAATAGTAATTCTTCTATATACTGGGGGAATATGGCTGAAAAAACTGTAAATATCACACTGGAGACGCTTTTTGACTTCTTGAGAAGGGAAAAATTGAGAGAAGAGCTTCAAAAGTTGCCAGGCACATTCTATGATGACCTGATACAATACCTTAATGAAAAAAAGACATTGATGGATTCACAGCAGAAAAGCCTAGACCTTTTCACAGAAGGTGATAAAGAACGGTCATTGATACAATATAATAACATCAAGCGGATGGTAAGAGAGCTATATGAAAAAAGGGAAAGAAAGATAATAAACATGGCTTTGAACAAATCAAAAACAAACACTAATCTGATCGATACATCTTCTATGCTTGATGAAGAAAGAGTATTCTACGAGGAAATACTTTATGTGCTGAACAAGTTCAGGCAGGACATTGCTTTAAATCTTATAGAGGGAATGAAGCCGATGCTTCGAAAGATAGCCGAAACAGACTGGCAGAGCGTCAAGAAAATTGCGATAGTAAGCGAGCCAAAGATATCAGAAGACTGGAGCAGGTATTCTCAAGTTGCAGAGTCAAATCTGCCTCAGCAGGATACTTCTTTTGAAGAACATACCAATAAACCAGATGAGCCGCAAATAAATGAAAATGCCTTAATTTCAGATCATCAAATCCAGGAAAGCGCCAACTTTAGGGAAAATCCAAGCAACGAGGAAGCTCATCCGCATGAAAATCCAAAACTTCAGGAAAACTCCAGCTTTCATGAAAATGAAGAGAGAAATCAGGAGCTGAAGGATGAAGAAAATACAGAAGAAAGCCAAGGCACAAAAATGATCAGGTTCATCAGCCCTGTGCCAAAGTTTGTCGGCGAAGAACTTGAAGTCTATGGGCCATTTGAGGAAGATGATGTTGCAAATCTGCCTGAAAGGATCGCTTCATTGCTCATAAAAAAAGGCAGAGCAGAGGAATTATCCCTCAATTGAGCTTCTGAAACCAGAAGCTTTTTAAATCAACTTGTGTTCCTTTTTCTTATGAAAATGCCTAAGACTATAAAAAGGTACTGCCCTTACTGCAAAAAGCATACTGAATGCAAAGTATCGCAGAGCAAGAAAAGGGCTGCAAGCTCTCTAACTCATGGCTCAAAATACAGAGCTAGAAAAAGGGGAAAAGCCAGAGGCTATGGAAACCTTGGAAGATATTCAAAGCCAGCAGCTTCAAAATTCAAGAGAGGTGGCAAGAAAGGCAGCAAAAAGACAGACTTTAGGTATGAATGCAAGGAATGCAAGAAATCCCATATGCAGAGAAAAGGATTTCGGGCAAAGAGAATAGAATTCACTTAACTCTTTTCTATATATTGATCATATAACCTTGACTATATTAGATATTTTTATTTTCATCAGCCTGATATGGCTATACCTTTTAAATGGCTTATCATTCATCAACTTTAATTAATTATGAGAGCTTTATTTCTTAGACGAGAAATCAATTAAAATACCCAGTGCTACGGCAAAACCGATGATTACAATAATTATGCCGCCAAAAGTCTCCTTTGGCAGATTTTCTTCCATGACTACCTGGCCTGTCGGTGAAACTGAAGCGCCGCCCATGAAGGCAATGACACTGACAAAGGCAATAAAATAAGCTAGTATAATATAAGCAAATCCGTACTTGTCAAAATTAAATAAATTAGCCATGAACCAAATCCAACAGTTCGAGTATAAAAAAGTTTCTTTTTGAGATGTTCTACCTATCAAATCAAGTGTTCTATAATCAGATTGGTGCAAGCTAAAAAACAAAAACTTTAAATAATACTTAACTTTAACTTAAGTAAAATGGGTAAACCATCAAAAGAAGAAAATGTATTGGAGCTATTTTTTAATGAGCCCGCACGGCAATGGCATTTCAAGGATATAGTGAAAACAGCCAGGATTAGCGAGCCTGCAGCAAATAAATGGCTCAGCAAACTGCTCAGAGAGAAAATCATACAAAGAATAAAGCTTAAAAGCAAGATGCCCTATTTTCAAAGTAATTTCAGGTATGAAAACTATCGAAATAAAAAAAGGATATATGCAATGCAGAAATTGTACGATACAGGTTTACTAAGGAAGCTTCAAGATTTAAAAAATGCAAAAACTGTTGTGATTTTTGGCAGTTTTGCAAGGTCAGATTGGAATGCTAATAGTGATGTAGACATCTTTATTTTAGGTGATGCTGAAGACCTAAGATTTGGCACTCTTTGGAGCGGATTAGGATTTAAAGGGAAAGCAAGAGAAATCCAGGTCCATAGCTACAAAACAATTCAAGATATTGGAAAGATTTATTCTGGATTAATGAAGAATGTTGTGAAAGGACATTTTGTCAAAGGAAACATTTTTGACATCGCAAAGGTGGAAACATGATAAAAGATTTGGAGAATGTTTATAATAAATGTGTTGCAGAAGGAAATCTGCAGGAGCCAGAAGAAATTAACTTTGAGAAGGCAAAATCATTGCTTGATACTGCCGAACAAGACATTGATACACTTAAAGACACAATCCCTATCATGGAGAAAAAAAAGAATTTTGGCCTGATCTGGAAAAGCCAATACGAAATCATCAGGCAATTAGTGCAGGCAATACTTCTTTTGGAGAAAATCCGCTCAGAAAATCATCAATGCCTGTATGCATATGTCTGCATAAAACATAAGGAATGGGATATTGACTGGGAAACAATTGAGACCATGAGACTGTTAAGAAATGGGTTGCATTATGAAGGCAGGCCAGTTAGCTTTGTGACTTGGAAGGAATATAAATTAAAATTCAATGTATATAATCAGACATTTTTGAAAATCCTCAAACAGAAGATTAATGAATACAAATGACTCTTTTAATGATTGAGAAAATATAATTTGACAATGAGCATTATAACAAATAGTTATGAAATCATATAAATTTGCAATATTCTGATATAATTCTGCGAATCGTATATACTTCAGGAATAAGAAATCTTTTTAAATCCACAAAGGTTTTCGATGTTTATGAATGATAATCCAACTGCATTTATTTTTCCAGAAAACGAAATTGAGAGATACAGGGCTCATGGGCTTGCGCATGCAAGGCTAAACCAGATGTGCCCAGTTCCGATCAGCGAGTGCATGATAGATCTTTCTAAGTTGGTTGAGATTGCTGCCCCTTTATATTTTTGGGATAAACATACTCCTGGCGCACCTCATGTAATAATAGCATCCACAAAAGTAGCTGGACTCCCAGAAGATGCTCAAGCATTAGATTTGGACTCAGTAATCAGTGGAATTAGAGTAAGAATGCATTACAGAAGGCCAAATAGGAGAGAAGATTTTTTTGACCCGATATATCAAAAATAGACCAGGCAGGTTCTCCAGGCAATAGTAAAAGACAAAAATAACTCATAAAATTGTTTGTCTTTTACAATATAGTAGCGGTTATTTATAGTCTAATTATTAATGTCCGCTACTATAAATCAAAAAGCTTTATAAATGGCATATAATTCCTTATTCTATCTATAATATCAGGTTTATATGATCAAATCAGCATGAAAAACCTGAACTAACGCTTATAGGAGGAATAAATCATGGTTTTAAGAGAACCAGAAAGCAAATTCATAAAGATAAGATGCCCAAAATGCAAGAATGAGCAGATAACATTCGGAAAGAGCTCTGTTGAAGTAAAATGCCTTGTATGCGGCAAAACGCTCAGTGAACCAACAGGCGGAAAAAGCAGGATAAAAGCAAGGATACTTGAAGTGCTTGAATGATTTTTTAATTTTAACTATTGATCTAGAAGGTAACAAAAAAATGTTCTTAAGAAAGCAAGGATTTCCAGAGGAAGGAGAGCTGGTACTTTGCACCGTAACAAAGATATTCCATCATTCTGTATTTGTTGACCTAGATGAGTACAGCAACAGATCAGCCCTTATCCATATATCAGAGATCAGCCCTGGAAGAATAAGGAACTTAAGGGATTTTGTTGTAGAAGGCAAAAAAGTTGTCTGTGTTGTCCTTAGGATTAACCAGGAAAAAGGCCATATAGACCTGAGCTTAAGAAGAGTCAATGAAAGGCAGAGGATAGCAAAGAACAACACAATAAAGATGGAGCAGAAATCAGAGAAGATCGTAGAATTAGCTGCCCAGAAAATAGGGGAAGACCCAAAAAAAGCATATGAAAATGTATACTCAAAAGTATCAAAAAAATATTCAACCTTGATAGAATGCTTTGAGGAAGTTTCTGTTGATGCAGTAAAATTAGAATCATTAGGGGTTGAAAAGCATCTTGCCCAAGAGCTAACAGAGCTGATAAAACAGAGGATTAAGCCGCCGCAGATAGAAATCAAAGGCCAGATGAAGATTACATTGTACCTTTCGGATGGAATCAGCATAATAAAAGATGCCTTTACAGATGTCCTAAAATCTGAGAAGAGCTTGACAATAAAGTATGGCGGTGCAGGAAAATACTTATTTAACATCATATCAGAAGATTTCAAAGATGCAGAGAAAAAAATGGAGAAAGCTGTTACTCATATATCAACAAAAATACAGAAAAGCGGCGGGACTGCTGAATTCAAGAGGGCTGAAGCTTAAATATTTTTTGATGTGAACTTAATGATACATATTCTAAGATGCAAAGCTTGCGGAAAATACAGCTTAAAAGAGGATTGCTTGTGTGGAGGCAAAGCAACTTTAATAATCCCTCCAAAATTCAGCCCTTTGGATAAATATGCAGAATACAGACGAAAAATAAAAATGGCTGAATGGAAAGAGAAAGGATTAGTCTAATCTTAGTCTAGTAATAGTTGTATTTTCTTTAGAAACATTTTATTAAGGCATATCTAACGTTGCATAGCTAATTTAACATTTTCTTCTAGGGTGGGAATTTTAGCGACTGCATATTCCAGAGCTGTTTTTAGCTCATGTTCAGACAATCCAAATTGGAAAAACAAGTATTTAGAGCCTTCCACCTGAATTACTGCATCTGAGCGCTTTTTGTATGCTTCAATAATCGGATTATCTTTCTTAGCTCTCCAGACAGCTTTTGGAGTTGAAGAAGCCATCTCATTCCAAAGGAGCTTACCAATGCCGTTTCCCTGCAGATCTTTTGCTACTACAACCTTATCAAGATAAAGTATGCCATCCTGGCCAGGAATATTCTCGATGACAATTGAGCCGACATATCTGGTATCCTGGATTGCTAGGTATATCTGCGACGGATTTGTAACGTTAAAATAATCTGGAGTCAGCTTTCTTCCAAATCCTGACTCTACAAGCTCGCTGAACTTCACTTTATCAAGCTCATCAAATGTTTTGCAATGTGTAATTTCCATTTTGCAATAAAATAATATTAATAATATAAATATTATGACTAGTTTGAAACAAATATAAACAAATTTGTTCTATTTAGAACAAAAAAGTAAAGTTTATATATTTGAGAATAAATATATTTAATATGGAGCAGACAACTAATGATCTTACGATAGAATTTATTAAAGAGCATCCGGAAATAAAAAGATGCCTAAAAAAGGAGTTGATAAACTATTCTTCTCTTGCACGGCTGATAGCAAAAGAGCTTAAGATCCAGAGAAAAAGCTCCAAAGAGGCTATACTGATAGCTGCCAGAAGATTTAAGCACTCATTAAAATGGGAGGAGACTAATGAAGAAAAGATCTCTGACCTTTTGGAAAGGTCTGAAGTGGAGATAAAAAATAAGATCAGTGTCTTCATACTTGAAAAAGGGCTGAATATTGAAGTGGTTGATGAACTGCAAAGGCAGATAAGAAAGGAATCAGGAGCGTTTTACCTGATTGAGGGATCTGATAACTATACTTTGGTCATACAAGACAAATATGCTTCATTGATAAGGCAGAAATTCTCTTCAAGGATGATAAAGCAAAGGACCAAACTTGCCCTTATCAACATAATCACTCCAAAAGAGATTGAGAATACGCCTGGATTTATCTCTTACACTGCTGGACTGTTCAGCGAGCATGGAGTAAATATTGTTGAATTCATATCATGCTGGACAGACAATCTGTTCATAATAAATGCTTATGATGTGAAGAAGACACTAGAGTTTTTGGAGTTTTAGAAGAAAAGTTTAAATACTTATATCTCCAGTTTAAGAATATCAAGGATTATTTTTCAAATGCATAAAATGAGGTGTTTTTAATGAAGAAAAAGAGTATTATTAGTTCTAAGGTTCATCGAGTGCATATGGAGCATAGTTTTAGCACAAATTCTGTTGCTGTCATCGGTGGCATATTGATTGTTTTTGCATTTGTCTTGTTTGTAGCAAATGATGGTTTGGAGAAGAGTGGACTTGCTGGTGATGATGGAGATTTCTATGATCCTGGAGCTGAAGTTGATATGGGATCTGGAACTGACTACATTACGCCACTTGCTGATTTAGTCATTACTGAAGCATCATTGAGCGGCAACACTTTAACTTACAAAATAAAGAATCAAGGTGAAGGTGAGGCCAGTTTTTATGTCAATAGTGGTTATATCCAATTGTGTGCTTCTGGCCCAAGCACTTTAGGAAGGTGCAGTTGCGGTTTGACAGAACAATGCGATCCTGAAATTGCTTCAAAAGTCAATACTTATCCAATTGTCGGAGTTAAGTATCTTAGCTCTGGACAAATCTCTAATCCTGTAACTGTAACTGTTCCAAGCGATACAAATCAAATTTCAGTCAACTGGAACAGCAATTATGATGAAAGCAGTTTAAGTGTTGATTCATTCATACAAGAGAGTGATATGGGGAATAATTTTTATCGTTGTGAATTTGGTTATGGCTCATGCAAAAAATATTATGGTTTTTGTTTAGTTTCAGATGGTGAATCAGAAGTTTCTTTTGAATCCCCTGATGAAGGTAATTTATATGTCAAAAAAAATATTGGATTTGTTACACCAAATAGTGAAACAAGATTTGCTTGTAATGATGTATTCAATGAATTAATAGATAAATATTGTACAACAACATCTGGAACAACTTATGTGAAGCAAAGGCTGTTGCAACCTGGTGGCAATATTCCTGTTAATAAATGTTATGGTGCATGCCAAACTTATACTTGTCCACTACCTGACCTTGCAATAACCACCACTAAGATAGAAGATGATTTATTAAAGGTTAAGGTTAGAAATATTGGAGTAAAATCGGCACCATTAACAACTGAAAATGGAGGTCTAAAGATTTGTGTATCAGGCAAAGATGGTAAGTGTAGCTGCGGTAGAACTGAGGATTGTGCTGAAGGAGAAGTGTTAGTTTATGAGATTACTCAAGCTGAAGCCGTAAATCCTGGTGAAGAAATTGAATTAACATATTTTAATCCTCAAAGCGACGTAGAACAAGTTTATGTTAACTGGGATCGACCAATTGTCATGAAGGAAACAAATTTGGAAAATAATCTTTATCAGATGGGTTGTGTTGACTTGGATGGAGATAACTATTATGCAGACACATGTATTAAAGATAGCATCGAAGGAAATGTTGTAAATGGAAAAACAACAAATGTTTATCTTAAAGAATATTCAGTATATGGTGCAAATGTTGCTGATTCTATTAATAATCTTCAGGTGGATGGAGATTATATAACTACTGGTATTTTGTTAAATAAGTGTACGCGCTTAAAAGATGGAAATTGTTTCAAACTAAGCTGGTTAACATGTGGTTTTGGTGGCTGTGGTGTTGGATTCTCAATAAATGGTAAAGAAGGGACTGTAAACAATGGACAAACAACCAAATTAAAGATAAAAGAATACAAGATTTCCGGTGTGGATGTGTCTGGTTTAGCTAATCAGTTTAAAATAAATGATGCTGAGACGATTACTGTGTCAAAATCACCTGGTGAATGTACAACATTAAAAGATGGGAATTGTTTTACTCGAACATCATATTCTTGCCCAAGTGGAGGAACATGCACTGCAGGCTTCCAAATAAGGTTCAATTATGATTGCGATGATTTTGATGCAGCCAAGAATCCTGGAATATCTGGAACTTGCGATTAAATTAACAATTTAAATCTATATCAGCACCTCAATCACAACCTTTATATACAATTACTTCTTTGAAACCTACCATGGGGGATTGGACTGTAAAGAAGTATCAGAAGAACCTATCTATAAATAGCCCTATCCTTATAGAAGGACTGCCTGGTATTGGAAATGTTGGAAAGGTTGCAGTAGACTATATCATAGACCAGATAAAAGCAAAGAAAATATACTCTTTTTTCTCATATTCAATGCCTCATACAGTTTTCATAAACCAAAACAACCTGGTTGAACTGCCTGAGATTAGCATATATCACAAAAGATGGCATGGAAAGGACTACTTATTTCTAGCTGGAGATGTTCAGCCAGTAGATGAACAAGGATCCTATGAATTCACAGACATGATACTTGATATCGCACAGAAATTCAATGTTGAAGAGGTCATAACATTAGGCGGAATCGGGATGCAGGATGTGCCAAAACAGCCAAAAATATACTGCACTGCAAACACAAAAAAGATAGTAAACAAATACAAGAAAGGCGCTGTAATATACGACAAACTGTATGGAGTCGTTGGCCCAATAGTCGGAGTATCTGGCATAATGGTAGCTTTAGCAAAGAAAAGAAAGATAGATGCAATCTCTTTCTTAGCAGAAACATACGGGCATCCGATGTATCTTGGAGTAAAAGGAGCTAAAGAAATAATCAAGCTTCTGAACACAAAGATGAAATTCAATGTCAACATGAAAAAGCTTGAAAGAGACATAAAAAGCCTTGAAGAAGAATCAAAAGAGATCGAAGCTGAATCCAAAAAATCATTCATACAAAAAGAAAAACGAAAACTGCCTAGATATGTCGATTATATAGGATAAGATTTTAAAGATTTTCTAATCATCTGAACACCCAATTAACCAATGAATCTTAATGAATACTAATCTGCCAAATATATCTTAATCCGGAAAAAACCGTAAAAAGAAACAATTTATATTGGTATCAGCGAGACTTTGATCCTTTATCCTTTTTCACAAAAAAAAGGTCATACATGCAGGAGCCTTCATCTTCTTCATTAACCTTTTTTTCAGGCTTTTCTTTTGCTTCCTTCTCTTGTTTTTCAATCATGATACTTCTTGCATATTCTTGGGATATTGTAATATTATATATGGTTGATATTAAATAGGATAGCTGAGTGTTTATGGTTTAAACATGACTATGATTTGGCATCAAAAACAAAGCATAAAAAAGAAATTATTAAATAATAGGAGATTTTAAAGATTTTAGGTGATTCAATGGCAGAAGGAGATCTGATAGATTATTTTGGGACAGAATGCGTGCATTGCAAGCAGATGGAGCCAACAGTACAAAGAGTTGAGAAAGAGCTTGGAGTCAAGCTTATTAGGAAAGAGGTCTGGCACAACTCTGAAAACCAGAAAGAGTTCATGAAAGTGGCAGAGGGAAAATGCAATGGAGTGCCTTTCTACTACAACAAAGCGTCAGGCAAATTCATCTGCGGTGCAACAAGCTATGAAAAATTCAAGGAATGGGCTGAGGGCAAATAGCCTTTAAGCTAATCTGAGAAATCAATCTATATATAGAAACTTATATAAATCAGAGCTATAATAAACAGGCAAGGATAGTAAAAAAAGAGGTGATATTCATAGCAGAGCTTCTGTTGGCAAAACCTGATTGGCTAAAAATAAGGCTGCCTACTGACAAATATCCTCATGTTAAAGGAATAGAACAGAAGTATGGTATCGCCACAATCTGCACTGAAGGCAAATGCCCAAATCTTTCTGAATGCTGGAGCTCTGGAACAGCAACATTCATGATCATGGGAGATACATGCACAAGAGGATGTAGGTTCTGCAATGTTAAAACATCAAGGATGCCTAGGCCGCTTGATAAAGATGAGCCAAGAAAACTTGTCCAGGCAATCAAAGAGATGAAGACCTTTGACTACATTGTGCTAACATCTGTTGACAGGGATGAACTTTTGGATCAAGGAAGCTCACATTTTGCTGAATGCATATCATTACTGAAAAAAGAGATTCCAGGCTTATTGGTAGAGGTTTTAATACCTGATTTTACAGGCAATAAAAAGCTAATAGACCAGATAATAGAATCGGGACCTGACGTTATCGCACATAACATCGAGACTGTTGAAAGTCTTCAAAGAAAAGTAAGAGACCCAAGAGCAAATTATAGGCAGTCATTATCTGTCCTTGAGTATGTGAAGAGCAAAAACCCTAGAATAATCACAAAATCATCAATAATGCTTGGATTTGGAGAAAAAGAAGAAGAAGTGATACAGACAATGAAAGACCTGCTAAAAGTCGGAGTTGAAATATTCACATTAGGCCAATATCTCAGGCCAAGCATAAAACACACACAAATAATAGAATACGTGCACCCAATCAAATTCAACCATTACAAAGAAATTGGAGAATCTTTGGGCTTTAGATTCGTAGCATCTGGGCCGATGGTAAGGAGCTCATACAAGGCAGGAGAATCATTCATAAAGAATATTTTGAAAAGGTGAAGAAATGCCGAAAAAAACAATAGCAACATTCAAGATTGAATACCTGCAGATAATGGATGAGACAGGCAAGACAGATAAAAAACTGATGCCAAAAATCTCCAATGAACTGCTCATAGACATGTACAAGAAAATGGTATTATCAAGAAGGTTTGACGAGAAAATGCTTCCACTTCAAAGGCAGGGAAGAATAGGAACATTCGCATCTGTAAAAGGGGAAGAGGCATGCCAGATAGCAGCTATGGCCTGCCTTACAAAAGATGACTGGATGATACCAACCTTCAGAGAAACAGCAGCATATATTGCAAGAGGAGCACCATTAAAAAACATACTTATGTATGCAGGCGGAGATGAAAGAGGAAGTGTTGTAGAAGGAGAACAGCATGACCTTCCTGTATCAATTCCTGTAGGCTCGCAGATAGTCCATTGCACAGGAATAGCCTGGGCAATGAAGCTGAAAAAAGAGAAAAATGTTGCTGTTGCGCTATTTGGAGATGGAGCTACATCTGAAGGAGACTTCCATGAAGGGCTAAATTTTGCTGGAGTCTTTAAAGTGCCGGCAATCTTCATATGCCAAAATAACCAATATGCAATATCAACGCCATTATCAAAACAGACTGCATCAAAAACAATCGCGCAAAAAGCAATCGCTTATGGCATAGAAGGGATACAAGTCGATGGCAATGATGTTTTTTCAGTCTACAAAGCGGTAAGCGACGCTGTGAAACGGGCAAGAGAAGGAAAAGGAGCAACATTGATAGAGTGTTTTACTTATAGGCTAAGCGATCACACAACTTCAGATGATGCCACAAGATACAGGAGCGATAAAGAAGTCAAGATATGGGAGAAAAAAGACCCAATAACTAGATTAAAATCATACATGATGAAGAACAAGATTTGGAGCGAAGAAAAAGAGAAAAAATTGCTGGATGATATTGAATCACAGATAAACAAAGCGATTGAAGAATCTGAAAAAATGCCTGCTCCAACAATAGAAGATATGTTCAATTATATGTTTAAGGAATTGACAC
>Ga0209541_10012541_pt1 | contig 13103 bp, 17 predicted proteins | sample RifCSPlowO2_01_FD_184027 | JGI IMG/M metagenome (GOLD analysis project Ga0209541, IMG submission 184027) | Groundwater microbial communities from Rifle, Colorado - Rifle CSP2_plank lowO2_0.1 (SPAdes) (version 2) | ecosystem: Environmental > Aquatic > Deep subsurface > Groundwater | place...
ATGATTTAGCTATATAAATTTTGGGTGTTGAGACTTAGGGAAACAGGGCCTGAAATTTATAAGCTAAATTGAGAATTAATTTAAGCATTTGTCCGCAGAAATAAAGCCGGTCGAGAAGATGGGGATAGATGAGCAAACTGGATGAGAAGTTGGGGGACTGAAAGCTAAGCTCTTTTTGCCACATTTAACACTATCCCCATCGCCGCCAAAACCATCATCATTGCCGTCCCGCCATAACTAACAAACGGCAGAGGAATGCCCGTAAGAGGCGCCAATCCGGATATAGCAGCAATATTAAAAAAAGCCTGGCCGACAATCCAAGTTATTGTTCCCATCACAATGAGCTTGCCGAATTTGTCATTAATACTATTAGCTATGCGAACCATTAAAAAAGTAAAAATCACAAACAAGCCAATTAAGAATGTCGTTCCGACGAAACCCATTTCTTCGGCAATGATTGCAAAGATGGAGTCATTAATAACTTCCGGCAAAAAACCAAACTTCTGAGTACTTTTGCCAAATCCGACCCCAAACATGCCCCCTGAACCAATAGAAATTAGTGACTGGTTGAGCTGATAAGAAATCCCCTGCGGATCTATCGTCGGATCCAGATAAGTTTTAATGCGGTTAAAACGATAGGGCTCCACAACAATCATCAAAGCCAGAACTCCGACAATAAGTAGGCCGATTATCAAAAAATGTTTTATAGGTGAACCAGCAAAAAAATAAACCGCCGCCGAGATAGCAACAACAATAATTAGCGTTCCAATATCGGGTTGAAGCAATAGTAGCAAGCCCCCAAAACTCAGCACAATCAAAAACGGCGCCATCCCATAGGTCCAATTTCTTATCCGTTCGTCACGGTTTCCGAACCAAGCAGCAAGGTAGATAATCAACGAAAGCTTCAGTACCTCTGACGGCTGAAAAGAAAAGCCGCCTATACTAAGCCACCTGGTTGCTCCTTTTAGACCATATCCGAAATTGGGCATAAAAACTAAGATCATCAGAGCCAAGGATCCGAACAGAACAAGGAGTGAAATTTTTTTCCAAAATCTATAATTAATCTTCGAGAATAAGAACATCAGTCCTAGTCCGGGCAAGACGCCATACAAAATCTGGTGGGTCAGATAGTAGTAAGATGAACTGAATTTTTTCTGTCCCTCAACAATCCCAGCCGACGATAAAACAACCAAGCCAAAAATAAGAAGAATCATGGTTACAGTCAATAAGCTTTTGACCATAAACTCATTATAATATAAAATCCGAGATTTCTCTCGGATTGAACACTTTTCTAACTAGTAAGATTAGATCTTTATTTCCTGGTCCTGAGCTAATCTACGAAACTGAGGGCAAATATCAAACAACTCCTCAAAGCTTCTTCCGATCCCGACAACCTTACTTCCTGAACCATTCGGCTCAATAACAACAAATTTATTACACATCCTTCTTACGCTACTAAGCCGATGGGCAACAATCAGGGCACCACAATTACGATTCAGGACCCTCTCAAGTCCAGACTGAACCAATCTTTCCGTAGATGAATCAAGTGAGCTAGTCGCTTCATCAATAATCATAAATCTTGGATTCTTCATCGCCGCAGCTAAAATCATCAATCTCTGGTTCTGGCCTCCCGATAACTCGATCCCGTTATAACCTAAACGAGTTTCCAGACCGTCAGTTAATCTTTCACCGAAATCTACCTGCAGCATCCTCATTTGTTCCCATGTATAATCATCCGTAATGCTTGGAAGTTCTGATGATGGAACATTATACAACGCATTATATTTAATAGTTCCATTTAATATCTGAGCTTGTTGAGGAATGTACCCAACAATATTCAACCAGGAGTCAGGATTTATATCGCGCAGATCTATTCCGTCAACTCTTATGACACCAGATGTTGGATCCATATAGTGCAACAGGAGTTTCATTAAAGTACTCTTGCCCGCCCCGCTAGTGCCAATCAATGCTACTTTTTCCTCCGGCTCAATTGTAAATGAAATATTATTCAGAACTTGTGGCTCTTTGTCTTTGTTTCTAAAGCTATAAGAGACTGAGTCAAACTCAACACGACACGGTGAATCTTTTGGTAGTATAACCGGATTATCCCTGATCGATATATTAGAGGGTATCGCCAAGGCTTCCTTAAGTATGCCAACGGAATGCAAGTTATAGTGAATTTTCCTTTCAATGCTTCCAATCTGCCAAAGATTATCCAGAATCTGCATACTTAGAGTAACAAGTGGGTAAATATATCCAAGAGATAGTTTACCTACTGATATTTCATACAAACCGTAGAGAATAGCTAGAAGAGCAATGACTGAGCAGACGAATCCTCGTCCAAAAGACCAAACAATATAAGAGATCCAGAGTTTAAGATCCAGATTAATAGCTTCCCGATAACGATTCTCAAGAGAAGATAGCTCGTCAGATTCCTTTGCATTGTTCTTTAACCTTTCAACTAGCCTCCACCTTTCAACCCTATATCTATATAGCGACCTCCACATTTTTTCAATCGGATATCCCTCAACCATAGCCCTGTAATTCAGGTACCCTGAAAAAGATAGATGAATAAACATCACCAGAGCCATCATTAACACGACAATACCATCTATCGGCCATAGCAAAATAAATGGCAGGATTACGGCAAAAATCAAATCAGGCGTTTCTATGACTATATTGTGCATCAGATCCGGAACCCTATCATATCCCTTTTTTACATTATCTGCGTTCAATATTGTGTTCTCGCTGACATGCAGTCCAAGCGGCTTTTCAACAAATTGCTTGGTTACTTTCTGACTTAAACCCCCAAGAAAATCGGCGAAGAAATACTCTTGAAGATAATTTTTCATGAAACCAACCATTCTGCCCCCAATTACCAACAACGACATTGAGATAAATCCCCTAATCAGCAAGCCTGGACCACTATCTTCACCAACAAGACTAGAAAGTCCATCAATCATCATTTTGACTGAATAGGACTTTACCACTCCCATCAGGCTACCAAGGAAAACTAGAACAACCATCCAAATACCAATTCTTTTACCCTTCGGACTTAGAAAACTGTTCCAAGACCAAGCAAAAATATCCTTTGCCTTCTTATTCTCACTGATATAGTCCCAAACACTAGTAGCTCGAACTTCGAGGTCAAGATCTTTATCTGCCATTAAGCCTCCCTCCACATGTTGTAAAAGAGCAATCTTTACTTATAACATGGTATAAACTTGATGTCAAGGTTTGAGGTTTGACAAAAAACTGATTTTTACTTATTATATATCATTGTCGCCAAATCGGAGCATTCAATGAACAAGTGGGTAGAGTTCCGGGACAAGTCCTTTAAAATAGTAAACCTTGGGAGACCCGCGGTGTTTTTTATTCCGCTTAAAAAACTAAAGGGCGGACGGGGAATCCGAATACGTCAAGACCTGCATCTCTTTTTGATAACCCAATTTGGAGCTTATTCTGCTTCTCTGGTGCCAAGTTTCGGATTTTGGAGAGATGCGTCAAAGGCAACGATTACCGATAAATGCATAGTATTTGAAGTGTCTTTTGATGGTAAAGAAAAAATACCCGTCCTTGTTAAAAAGCTAGCCGAACTAGCATTGGAAATAAAAGAAGATTGTATTTACCTTAAAACTGGCCAATATTCATGTTTAGTGTATCCAAACAAAAAAGACTGAAAGCCGGAAAGAGCCTAATGGCTCTTTTTTTTATTTTAGTACATTTTGATATTAAATTCATTAGCATCACAATAGCGGCGGGACCTTACTGTCGACGAGAAAGATTATCAAACCGATAATTGCTCCAACAGCCGATACCATCCAGAAACGCATTGTAACTTGAGTTTCCGGCCAACCCAAAGCCTCAAAATGATGATGAATCGGAGTTGAGTGAAATATTTTCTTGCCCCTGATTTTTTTCGAAGCAAGCTGAACTATAACCGAACCAGATTCAATTACAAAAATAGCTCCGATCGGAATCAATAAAAGAGGCGTGTTCGTAAGCATAGCTACCACGCCGATCGTTACGCCTAAAGACATCGAACCAGTATCGCCCATAAAAAATCTTGCCGGATAAATATTAAACCACAAAAAAGCAACCAGAGATCCCATAATCGCCGCCAGAAAAACGACTAAATCCATTCTGCCCTGGTCAAAAGCAATAGCCGCATAGGCGCCGAACATAGTGAGAAAAACCCCAGCCACCAGACCATCAAGGCCGTCAGTCTCGTTAGCCGAAAAAGCTGAAGCCATAATTATAAAAATAAAGAACGGAATATAAATCCAGCCGATCATCCAATCACCGAGAAAAGGAATGTTTATAAAATCCCAGCCGAGTTTGGTGTAAAACCACCATGCTCCACCAGCCCCGACAAGAGCATACATTACCAAACGATCACGCATTCTCAATCCCCCGCCACCCGGACCGATTCTTAAAACACCGAATAAATCATCTAACAATCCGAAAAGAGCAGCGGCAATTAAAGCTGCCACTGGAACCCAAGTCTGTCCTCGAGAAAGAAAATTAAGACTTCCCAGGGCACTATCAGGATAAATCTTGGAAATAAACCAAAAACCGTAAGTCAAAATAATTACCGTCACCCAAATTACAACTCCGCCCATAGTTGGGATGCCGACTTTTTTCTTATGGAGTTCTGAAAATATAGGCGCATGTTCGTGACGAACCACCCCTTTCCCAAGTTTGTATTTATATAAAATCTTAGTCCATAAAGGAGTAATTATAAGCGTCACAAAAAAGGCAACGGTTGCCATAATGAAAATGCGAACTACATTGAAAATTGTAAAAATATTATCATCCATATTTACTTCCACCTATAAGCTGACCTAGTCCAATCAACTAACTTCTGTATGTCACCAAACCTATCGTCTGAACCAAGAACTATGGTTACTATTTTACTAGGATAACCAGGAACATTTGCCACTAGAATCATGCACTGACCGGCTATATCAGTATACCCCGTCTTACCACCAATTATGTCTTTTATAAGCCCAAGGAGTCTATTGGTGCTTGTTATTTGATGCTTGATTCTCTCATCGCTTGATTCTATAATTGCGGTCTTCTCGGAAGATATATCCCAAATCTCAGGATAGTTAAGAGAGTATCCGACCAATTTTACCAAATCCTGAGCGGTTGAATAGCCGCTATCGTTAAGGCCAGCTGGATCAACAAAGAAAGAATCCTTCATTCCGACAGAAACTGATTTTTTATTCATCGCTTCAACAAAATTAAAGCCTGATTTATTGGCATGATCAGCCAAGGCATAAGCGGCATCGTTCGAAGATTCTATAAGCATAAGCTTCAGGAGATTTCGAACGCTAAGCTTCTCTCCTAAATAAAGATCCTGCTTCTCCTTATCAACCTTTATTGACCTCTCGGAAATGGTAACAATATCGTCCAGGTTGAGATTCTCCAAGACTATGACCGAGCTGAGAACTTTAGTCAGAGAAGCAATGGGAAGTTTTGTGTTACTGTTTTCGTCATATAAAAAACGGGCTGACTTAGTATCATAAACAACCGCTGATCTGGCGCTTACTTGAGGTCGCGGAAAGTCAGAATCTAGAATGGGTATGTAATTGGGACCGGCAATGGGAAGAATATAGGCTTGGCCATTAGTATACTCGATCTGGTCTGATAGCCATTGGTTTGCTGGAATATAATTAGAAGAGTTTTTGAGAGCCAAAAAAATATTAGCCCCAAACAACATAACAATAGTTATCACAACAGCATAAACTTTTTTCGGCATTTTATTTTTAGATTTTTAGGTGCAATTCTTTCAGTTGTTTTTTATCTAATTCGCTTGGAGCTTCCATGACTGAAGTTCTTCCAGAACTCGTTTGCGGAAAGGCCTGGACTTCTCTTAAATAACCCTCTCCTGTCAAAGTCATAACCAACCTCTCTATGCCATGAGCAATACCCCCATGAGGAGGAGCGCCATATTTAAAGGCTTCCAACATGTGCCCAAATTGATCCTGTATCTCTTCTTTTTTATAGCCCATTATCCTAAAGACTGCCTCGAGCATATCCGGCTTGTGAGCCCGAATACTGCCGCCTCCGACTTCAAATCCGTTGCAAACCAAGTCGTATTGAGTGGTTAGTATCTTACCTATATTTTCTCCCTTCAAAAGCCACTCGACGTGCTCCGGTTTGGCGTGAGAAAATGGATTATGGGTAAATGTCCATCCACCAGCCGGCGGAGCTGCTTTTTCAAAAAAAGGAAAATCTTTTACCCAGGCATAGGCCAAAATTCCATTCTTTTTATCTTCTTCGGTTCTTAAATCGAATTTGTCAGTGCCAAATTTTTGAATTGCTTCTTGATAGCTAAACACCGGAAAAGGTTTTTGCTTTATTTTGTAACCCAGACTCTCTGCCACGCTAATCATCATCTCCTCGTCTAGAGCCATAAACTCATCTTGATTCATAAAGCTTACTTCAATATCTACTTGTGTATGTTCGAATCCCCTATCTGCCCTTAAGTCTTCGTCTCGAAAACATCTAGCTATTTGAAAATATTTTTCAAAACCAGCCACCATCAACAGCTGCTTGTACTGCTGAGGACTTTGGGGCAAGGCAAAAAATTTACCCAGATTGAGCCGAGATGGCACCACAAAATCTCTAGAACCTTCCGGAGTAGGTGCTGAAAGTATCGGCGTTTCAATTTCAATAAATCCTTTTCTGAATAAAAACTGCCTAATACGATCTACAAATTCAGAACGTAACTTAATATTTTTCTGGAGACGAGGCCTTTTCAAATCAAGATAGCGATATTTCAAACGCACTTCTTCATCAATATCATGGCCGTTGGTGTTAATTGGAAAGGGCATTGTTTCGGACTGATTCAAAACTTCCAACTCCAGCGGTTCCATCTCAATTCTTCCTGTCTCGATTTCCGGATTTATCATTTTTTCCGGACGCTCTTTAATTTTTCCTTTTATTCGAATGACCCACTCTGAGCGAAGTTGACTGGCAGTTTCATAAAGATCTTTGGTCCATGGACCAAAGACAACCTGAACGACTCCGCTTCGATCGCGCAAATCAATAAAAATTATTTTTCCGTGATCACGTCGAACATCAACCCAACCGGCAAGGTTGACTTCTTTACCGACAAGATTTTTAGTTTCAATAACAGGAATTCGTTGCATGATTGAATATTATCATAGAAATATTAAAAAACAAAAAATCGGACCTATGTCCGAATCAACGTCATCCAGCTTTTTGACGATAACTATCTTTTCTAGTTAGCCAAAGTATAGCGATCCCGCTTGCCAAAGCATGAATCGCCCAAGCCAGAGCGTAACCTCGATGTAAATCCCCAAAAAAATAATACTCTGCTAGTCGTAACGCTCCAAAGACCAGACCAAGATAGGCAATCAATCTAGCCACTTTCACTTTTCGTCTCCGATTCTAGATCAAGGAGCTTTCAATGATCTTATCCAGCAATTGGCTAAAAGTCAATCTGGCTACTTGGGCAGCCTTTGGCAAAAGAGAGTTTGAAGTAAGACCAGGAAGAGTATTAATCTCGAGAATAAAAATATCACCGCCTCGAAGAAGCACATCCGTTCTGGAATAAGCCTTGCAGCCTAAGACTTGATGCGCCCTTATTGCAATCTCCTGAACCTTTTTTGTAGTCTCCTCATCGATGAATGCAGGGGTTACCTCATCGGAGTGACCAGCTTTATATTTAGCATCATAGTCAAAAAATTTATGACCCCTTTTGGGGATTATTTCTGTCACCGGTAAAGCAGCAACCGATTGGCCATCGAAGTTTTCCAAAACCCCACAAGTAAATTCCCTGCCCTTGATGAATTCTTCAATTAGAACTTTGCTATCGACTTTAAATGCTTCCTCTATCGCTTTGTCCAGTTTAGATTTTTCCTTAACTATTTTAACTCCAACCGAAGAGCCATTGGAGCATGGCTTGACTACGACTGGAAAGTTAGTGACTTTATTTACAAAAACATTCAACAAAGCCTGATAATTATTTCCTCTTCTCAGCTTCAAGGTTTTTGGCACACTAAGTCCGGAAAGTTTAAAAATCTCCCGGCTTCTGAGCTTATCCATGGCCAGAGCTGAACTACAGACACCAGAACCTGTATACTTGGCATCGTAATACTCCAGCAGAGCCTGAACCCTCCCATCTTCGCCGAACGTACCATGCAAAGCGTTAAAAACAATATCACAAACCTTCAAAGCACCAACTTCGGTGGTCAGCTTATCATTTAAAAACCATTTTTTATCTTTGGAAATCTTAATAGCAATAGGTTCATATTTAGATCTATCAAGATGTTCAAAAACATTTTTACCCGTCGCCAAGGAAACTTCATGTTCAGCTGAAAGACCACCCATTAGAACTCCGATTTTTATTTTCTTAGACATTTTGGAAAAGACTACCCATATATCCCATTCATATAAAGCTAGCATAAAAACGGTCAAAATTAAAAGCGACCCCTACGAGTCGCTTAACGGCTCACCTCTACCGGTTCAACTAAAACATTTGAAACATATAACTTGTAAGGCTTAGATGGGTCACATTCCTCATTTGGCTTTTGACCACAATCGAATGTTACTGGAGCAATCCAATTTTCATGAAAACGTTTCATATATTCAGGCTCGGGGCGAAAATAAATTTCAATCTTTGAATCTACCGTCTTCACTTTAATCAGGAGTTGTTTCTGATTAACTTCCTTAATCCAGGCATTTTCGTAACCATTCTCATGAAAACTTGTCTTAATCGGCTGCTCATTTTTTACTAACGGCGGCTCGATTCCCTTTTTACTTTGCTGTCCAAAAAAGACACTGAAATTATAAATAACCAGTACAACAAAAACGCCGATTAAAATCAATCTTCGAATAACCACTGAATTGCTCCTCTCTTTTTTATGGAAAAGCCGAACATCAAGTGACCAATAATAGCATAAATGTAGAGAAAGTCAAAAAATGTAAAAGCCCCGACGATATCGTCGGGGCTTGGTCCCCCCCCTCACTTATCTGATTGTGATCGAGATGACTTTCAAATCTCGGTCGGGAGACTCAATCGAATCACTGTCCCGACCCAGGATCAATATACTCCTGGATGGATTCTTCGCCCTCTCCAGCCAGAAGTCCATCTCTAACTCGCCGGCCATAACAGCCTGGCGGCCATCGTCGGTCTTCCCTGACTGGGCATCCGGGTACTTGGCTCGGATGTCGGCCAGTGTCGAACCGACGCCGATTCCGGATTCAGTCCGGAATTTGTCGTCGAACACATTGATCACCTTGACCACGTATTCGAGAGAGGCAAACATCTTCACCTCAACTTCGAGCCGCATAAACAGCTTGCCGGCTCGATAAATTTCGATGACGGTTGGATCTTCGGCGGTTCTGACATCGTCGCCTCGACTCAAGCCGTCGTAGAAGGACTGGCCAACGACCATTCCGCCGGCCTGACCCTTCTTCAGAATCAAGTTCTCCTGAGCCACCCCTGAAGTGGCAAGGCCCAACACCAACGAAACAATGACGATAGCTGTGATTTTCATGGTGATGCGCTCCTTTCAGCGCTCCTAATTTAATTCAAGGTTCTTATGCTCTAATTATAACACATATATAACAAGAAGTCAAAACATATCCAATTACTGATAAGAGGCAAGGAGGTTAGCTAAGATTGTTCTTTTCTCCAATGATTTTTTCCAAACACTATTCAATCGCTTGCCATTTACCCTAACACCTTTGGAAAAACTTATTTCTTTGGCGAATTGATCTATATTTTCTTTTCTTGTAATCACGACTTCGTTAAACCGCTCATCTACAAAAGAATTAATTTTGAAGTTCCGTAAAATGTCATGAATCAAATGAAGTATTGTTGTATTGTATTGATATCCTTTGACACGGCGTTTCATACTATCTAATCTGAAGTCAACGGAGCCCTCATCATCAAAAAATGCTCTTAAAAATTCTCGTTGCTGGCTCCTGGACAGTTTTTTGATATCTCTTAGTAATTGAACTGATTTATCTTTAAAAAATTTTTCCAATTCTACATTTCCATATACCAGCCGAGTTACTCCGTTACTATTATATACCCGAGGCTTGCCGTTATATATTAGAGCCATTTTATTTTTAAAATTTTTAATAAGTGACTGGCTCCGATTATAATACAAAACACCCTCCCTTCTAATCGCTCCATCAAAAAGCATGTGGGCAACAAGATTTACTAAGGACGAGGTCCATCTATTAAATTTTTTATATTTATACCCTAATAAGCTTTTGCCCTTTTGAGGTCCTTTCCCCTTTATCGAGTTGGCGCGAATCATTCTAATTTTTTCTAATAGTTGGTTGGTCTGAGGTATTTTTTTAACATGAAAATAAACCGTAGTTTTGGGTCTTTTAGTTATTATCGATATTTCACTCAAGGTATAGCCTTTAATTCTCAAATCTTGGCACCAATTCTTAAAATTAGCGGGTTGCATACAGTGTCCGCCCGGTAGGAATCGAACCTACGACCATCTCGTTAAAAGCGAGCTGCTCTACCAACTGAGCTACGGGCGGATTTAATAATTTTAACATCGGCTTTAACTAATAGCAAGGATAAAGTCCTAAGTTCTACAACTGAGTAGAATTGTGACCTACTCCTACCGGGCGGACAACTTAGGAAAAATTAAATATTGACATTAACAGAAGATTTTTTATACTTAAAATATGAAGGAGAAAATGACAATCGACACATTAGCCCGAATGACTCAAGATGAGTTTTCCAGAATGGATGGAAAGTTTGAAGCCCGTTTTGATAAAGTTGATAATGATATGGTAGAAATGAAATCTACTCTAAAAACAGTTCTTAACGTTGTTCTAGAAATTCCTTCAAAGAAAGCATTCAATCGTTTGGATGATAAAGTCCAGACATTCGATGCAAGATTAATGTCGGTTGAGAAAAAAGTTAAATAACAAGTAGATACTAAATTCTAAAGGCATCCTAAATGGATGCTTTTAGTTGTCTGATTTATCAGCCACCACACAGGTTACAGTGGATAACCAAAACTCAATTTATGGCAGAGGGCAATGCTTGCTCCGCCGAAGTTTTAACGAAGGCGAGTGAAATAAACTAGAGTTTAACCGTCCAAAATGTGGACATTGATTTTGAAATTTTTATCTGGTAACATATTCGAAGTCCTTATACATCGTGGCGGAGGTAGGTAAAATGGCTGAAATGAAGCGACTAATCTTTGGGGAGGGGCTTATGGCTCCTTCTCTAGATGGAAGTAAACGTTTTACAGTTCGTAAATATCGTGAAGGTTCTCATGACTTTGTTAAAGACGAAGTTATCAAGGGCGAATTCAAAGATGGGCTAACCATTCTTCTAAGAATCACCGAAGATACCAGAAAAGACGTGTTCAAGCGTCTCAAGAAGTCAAAACGTAACCTTAATAAAAATGGTTACTATTTCGATAAACAATACTTTGATGACCTCGCAGTCTGGTATCCTGACCTTACCTGGGATGACATGGGTGCTATCGTTTTCTTTGAAGTGTTGAGAGTTAATAACGTTCCCATTGTAAGTATCAATGAGCATGCATAGTAGGAGGAACCGATGAGTTGGAAAACAACCAAGCCACCAAAACGAAAGGTTAAGCCCGTCCAATTACGATTTAAAGATTCTAGCGGAAAAGTTTATCAAGGCAACTTTGTTTGGTCTGACGGGGAAAATACTTGGGTAGAGGTATGCAATGGGCCAGACGGCCTTGGCCTATACGAGAATGACGGCTGGAAAGTATTGGGATGGAAATAATATGACCATCCCAGAAGTCCACATGGCATTATGGCTATTTATTCCCATTATATTTTTTGTAATCGGAGTCATAGCCTTTACGGTCGCTTTCTTTAATAGTGAATGGCATGGGAATTACATTCCATATCATAGTGACATATTTGTAATAAGTTGTTGGATAAGTGTCATCTGCTTTTTAATAGGTTTTGCCCTATTGGGAGGCCCTTATCTAACGAGAGTAGATGTTGTAGTGCGATAACCTCGCACTTTTTGTTTCTCTAGGTTATAATCGGAATATGGAGAAATCTCCAAGCCCAGAAAAAAGTGAAATATCAGACCAGGAACTTATTAATGCCTTGAAGTCAAAAGGGGTTGAAGACCCAGAAGTTCATCGACTTCTTCAGCAATGGACCGAACAAGGAGAAAAGAAAGTGGTTAATCCAGAAAATGCCATTAAGTTTAATCAAAGAAGGGCAAGGCTTTATCTTGAGGCTGGTTATGTCCAGGAAGGGCTAGAAGTTCTTGAAAGTGCTCGCATACAGGCTTGGAATGAGCAAAGAGAAGAACTGTTCAATCAGATAATGGCTGAAATGGATGAGATTGAAGATAAATACAGCAATTCCGATTCTTAATTAATAAACTAAATTAACCCCTGTGTAGAGAAATAATAGGTGCGGATGTTGTCTAGCATTCGATGAACTCAGGGCAAGCTAGGGCGGATAAACTAAAAATTAGATATGTGAAACCAGCTAGACAAATTTGGTTAAAAAATATCCTCCGGCAATGGAGGATGATGATAAGAGTCCTTAGGTGAAAGAGGTGAGCCTTTCTTTCTGCAGTGAATCCTGCAGTCTGTTGAACAAGTCTTTATAAACCACTCTTTTTGTTTTGTCATCAATTGCGGCTACAGCAGAAATTGATGCTTGAACATCTGGACTATCAGATACGATCCTATGAATTACTTCCAAAAGGTTATCTGGTTTTACGCCATGAAAATATGCAGCAAATTTTACAATCGGCTGATCCATTACCAGTGGTCTTTGCACCGAAGATCTCATCTGCTTTTCTCCCTATAATTACCGTATCATCAATAACAAGTGTCTCATAGATTATTTAACGTGTCAAGCTATCTTCCAACCTTTCCCTTAATGAGTCGGAAAATCTTGCTAGAGTTTTTATTTTGATAATGCAGTTCTATAAAGATTCTCTAAATCATTCTGCCATTGACCAGGAGTATAGACCCCCGGATTAACTACATAGCTGCTTGCCCTAAAAACAAGCTGCTGGTTATAAACTACGACCACCCACCAGTCATCATAGATCCTATTACAATGTGTAATAATCCTAC
>Ga0209541_10012544_pt1 | contig 13102 bp, 10 predicted proteins | sample RifCSPlowO2_01_FD_184027 | JGI IMG/M metagenome (GOLD analysis project Ga0209541, IMG submission 184027) | Groundwater microbial communities from Rifle, Colorado - Rifle CSP2_plank lowO2_0.1 (SPAdes) (version 2) | ecosystem: Environmental > Aquatic > Deep subsurface > Groundwater | place...
GCCGGCGGCCCATCCTATCTTCCGCAAAGCCCCAGCGGCACAGCCCCAACGCGACCGCCCACGTCGCATCCAAAGTAGAGATGCGCGCTGACATCGCGGGGAGCCCGATCTGCGAAGGAAGCTTCAGGGTCGTGCGCGCGACCTCGAGGGCGGCGCCGAGGCCAGCGCCGCCACCCGTAATCACGATGCCCGCGGGCAAGAGACGATCGCGCTTGATGGATTTCAAATGCGTATTGATGAGCCCGAAGAGCTCTTTGAGCCGCCCCGCGATGACCGTATTCATTTTTCCCGGAGGGATGGAGCTGCCGGTCACGGCACCGCGTTTCAATTGTTCCGCCTCGGCCAAAGGGACCTGGAACGAGAGCGCTATAGCGTGGGTAACTTCCGACGAGCCGACCGGGAATACTTTGAGCGAGATGGGAAGGTCGTTGTCGAAGATGATGAGGGAGGTGGTCTCGGCGCCGATGTTGGCAAGACAGACACCGGCGGTCTTCTGGGCTTTACTTAACGTCACAAGACTCGCCGCCAAGGGCGCGGCCATGATGCCCTCGACCTCGACTCCCGCGGCTTCGACCGCTTCCACGAGATCGTCGTGGTGTTGCGTGAGGATGGTGATGAGAAGCGTGTCAACCGAGAGCTTGGTACCCTGGAGGCCGAACGGCCGGCCTTGGACGGGAACCCCGTCGAGGCGAAATTCCAGGGGGATCACGTGCACGACAGTGCGGTTCACGAGGCGCGCCGAAGCGCGCTTCTCGCTTTCGGCAAGGACGCGCTCAATGTCGCGCTCGGTCACGATGCCGCCGGAAGAAGCGAGGGAACTATCGGCGCTCGAGCGGATCTCTTCGAGCGAGATGCCGCCGACAGCAACGCGCGCGCTCCGGAGGGTCACGCGCGCCGCCGAGGCGGCGCGCGTGACCGTATCATAAACGACCCGCGCCATCTCTTTCCCATCAACGATATAGCCGTGGCGCATGCCCTTGGATGCGGATGTCGCGGTCGCGAGGATATGCATAGGGGAGTCTGGGTTTTGAAGAGGAACCGCGACAACGACCTTCACATAGTGCGTCCCGATATCAATGCCGGCATAGTACTTCTGTGCCATAATCTTGCCATTGTAGCGCGTTTATGGCGGTTTCAAGCCGCGATTTTCGTGGATAGCCGGGGAATGATCAATATCCAATAATCAATAGTCAAACAATACTCAATGTTTAATAATTAAAACATTAGCTATTAATTATTGTTTGAGATTTGAGTATTGATTGAAATTTATATTTCTTTAAGACTTTTTGCTCTAATCTGTCCATTGTTGTGCCATGTTTGAGACCTCGCAAGTGTGTGCATCCGTGCACGAAGAGGTGCGCGATGCGCGCTCTCGCGGGAATGCCTAAGCGGCGCGCTTCGCGCGCCGCTTTGCGGATGTTGAGGAAAATTTCACCTTCATGTTTTGAAAGAGGGAAGGAGAGTACATTCGGCTTGTAGGTTTTCTTGCGGTACATTTTGTTCATCCGCTGTGCGAGAGAATCGCCGCAGATGACGAGCGAGAGTTCGTAGTTTCTTGGAAGGATGGCAGCCGCCAGTTCCTCAAATGGCAATCGAACCGTATTTTTTACGGTGCGTCTGATATCAACAATCGAAGGCCGCTTCATATTTAAGACACGGCGTGTCTTAAATTATCGCGCAATAGGAGTGGATTCACCGAGGCCAGAGGAACGGCCAGAACCAGAAGAAGCCCGGGACTGGGTGGAAGTATTTTCACGATTCATCGGGCGTCCGCGACCGCGCTGCGGAGCTTCGATGACCTTGCCTTCCTTTATGAGATCACGATAGGTTTCCTGCCGCTTGATGCGCTTGAGTGCGCGCTTCTTGGAGACAGTCTTCGAAGCGTCGCGTTCGTAATAGCGGCGCTTGCGGACGGTCTGGATGAGGCCGGTTCCCTGGACACGGCGAGAGAACTTCCGGATGACCGAAAGCGCGCTCTCCGCTCCGCTCTTCTGTACTTCTACATTGATCATGTAGACGGCAGTGTACTACTGCCGAAGTTAGAAGTCAAAAGTCATAACTGCTCAAAAGCCCTCAATCAAATGCAGTTTTAATTTTGACTTGAACTTTTCACTTTTAACTTTTGAGTTTTGACTTACAAACGTACTCGCTGTCTCCTCAAATACCCCGGCAATTCTATGAGGGGAATGGCTTCTTGCGCGTTCGTCGCGACTTCGCGCACGAGGATGGTGCCCTCGATGGCTTCCTTGTGGCCCATGATGAGCATGTGCGATATCTTCATGCCCTTCGCGTGCTCCATCTGCTCCTGGAGGCGTTCATGCATGAGGGACTGCTCTACGGGGATGCCCTCGCGGCGCAATTTCTCCAAGAGGGGGAGCGCGCGACGGCGCGCTTCGGCGCCGAGGTGCGCGAAATAAAGGACCGGCGAAGTCTTTCGCATCGGCTGCATGCGGCTTTTCCCTCGGACCTCACAGGTAATGGTCGCGATCGCGGCTGCGGCAGGAGTCCCGAGAAGCCGGCTTGCGAGCGGATCGTACCGGCCACCGGCCGCAAAAGAGACACGTGCACCCGTTTCTGCGTCGATTGCGGAGATCTCGAAGAGCGTGTGCGACCAGACCTCGCGGCTGCCGAGGATTCCCGCATGCAATTCATAGGGGATGCCCGACATCTCGAGGTACTCGAGGAGCTCCCAGAACCGGCGACGTTCTTCTTCCGTGAGGTATTCGACGCTCTGCGGCGCGCGGGGCATCGCGGGGTGGCCTTTCTCGAAAAGCTGGACCAAGGTGCCGAGGGGGTCGTGCGCTGCACGCGGCCGTAGGGCGGGCGCGATCGAATCCAAATGCTTCCGAAGGAAATGCCCGACGTCGCGCACGTACCGGTTCGACGATTCCATGGAGCCGATGGAATTGATCGAGAGCGTGCGCTCGATAATGCCGATGTCGTCCGCGATCGCGTGAAGGACGACGATAAGAAGCGCTTCAGCGATCGCGGACGGTGCGCCGACGCAGTGCAGCTCGAGCGTCAAGGCAGGCAAGGGCCCGCGGACGCCTGCGGGATATTTCACGACTCTCCACAAAAGCGGCAGCTCGCCGGGGCGGCGCAGAAGCGCGAGCGCGAGTTTCGCGCCTTGCAGCACGTGGCGCTCATCTCTGCGCGCGAATACGAACGAATCTGCTTTGTGCGGCTGGAGCGGTTGCTTCCCACGTGCAAGCGCTGCTTCGAGCGATGCGAATCCATAGTACTCGGCGGTGCGGATCGCGCGCTCCATCAAGGCGGAGGTTGATTGCAAACGAGTATGTTTTAATTGAATCATGTACAACGACTCAACACCTTCTACCACACCACATCTGTTCTTTAATACATTGCATCACCAGGAAGTATGCCGACGGAAGAGAAGGGAAAGAGCCGCAGGAGCACGTGCCCGATGATGTCTTTCCTCGGAAGCGCTCCCCACACGCGCGAATCGGACGAGACGCGGCGATTATCGCCCATGACAAAATATTCACCCTCGCCGAGCTTTACGTGCGTGCCGGAGGGGCCGCCGAGATTGTCTGAAGCAAGATACGGTTCATCGAGCATGAATCCCTCCGGGTGTTCGTCGTTCACGATACTGATGCGCGCGCCCTCGACGGCGACGGTTTCTCCCGGAAGACCGATGACGCGCTTGATGAGGGTGCGGGGCGCGGTGATCTCGCGGTGCACAAGGCGCTCGAGGAAAGAGCATTCGCCGCTTCCCGGTAGGCAAAAGACGACCACGTCGCCGCGCGCCGGCTCCCCGAAGCGGTACGAGAGGCGATCGGTGATGAGGTAATCCCAATTATCGAATGTCGGCTCCATCGAGGCGCCAGAGACGACGTACGGCGCCGCGATAAAGAAGCGGATGAAGAGCGCTAACCCTAGTGCAAGCGTCACATACCATGCAAATGCACGCGGAGAAGTGTTGTGAGGATCGCCTGCCCCGTTAGAAATATTCGTTTGCATTGGAGATTGTGGTGAAAGTTCACTCGCACGACCCATTTTCCCCGAAAGCTCCGCATCATGAGCATTTCTAATGGGGGACATCGCGCGAAGTATACTGCATAGAATCAATTGACACAAAGTATTTCAAGTGTTGCGTGTGGACAAACGAGGACAAAACCGAAAAAACATAAAACATAAAACATAAAACAAAATTCCGTCACACAATGCATTCCATTCTTTGTTTTTAGTTTTCTGTTATAGAATCCTCCTATGACCTGGATCATCGTTGGCTTAGGAAACCCCGATGAGGAGTACGCGCGCACGCGTCACAACGCTGGCCGCATGGCGGTGCAGAAATTCGCCAAGGCACATGAGCTTTCGGAGTGGAAAGACGATTCAAAAGCACATGCGTTTATCGCGCGCGGGCTTGTCGAGCGCGTGCTCACGCTCGCCGTTCTCCCGAACACCTACATGAATAAGTCCGGCAGCGCTCTCGCACGCTTCGTGAAGGGCGTGAAGGCCGCCGAGAAGCTGATCGTCGTCTATGATGACCTCGATTTGCCGCTCGGCACCATCAAAGTATCGTTCGATCGCGGTTCCGGCGGGCATAAAGGTGTCGAATCCATCGTGAAGGCACTGAAGACGAAGCGTTTCGTGCGCATCCGCATCGGCATCTCGCCGGTGAATACGGCGGGCGAGACGAAAAAGCCGGAAGGGGAGAAAAATATTGAGCGATTCATTCTTGGTGACTTTACCGCAGACGAACTAACACGCTTGAAACCGGTGTTCAAACAGGTGAGCGAAGCACTGGAGACCATTGTCCACGACGGACACGCGGCCGCGATGAATCGGTTTAATAGCTAGGAGCTTGTAGCTGGTAGTGGATGCAAAATACAATGCGCTTTTAGTTTGCTACAAGCTACGAGCTATAAACTACAGGCTCGCATGCAAAGTTATACACAGTTGTAAGAAGTGCGTTAGCGTCCCGTCAGATATAATGTACATATTATTCATTCACCGCACGAGCGGGGGATCGTGTGTAGCAGACATCTGTATGGGAAACAGAGTACACGCGACACACATTATAAGAATGATAGCGATGGGACTTGCATGCGCGGCCTTAGTCGGCCCGCTCTTCGCAAGCGCGGCATCAGTGAGCTTATTTCAGCGCCTCTGCGATCGCCAAGACGCTCTTGGCAGCCGGCTCATCCGCCTCCTCATCGATCCGGAGATCTGTCATCCGACGCCTCCGCCGACACTCGACTTTACCGCTGATCCGACGGCGATCGACGAAGGCGGTAGTTCCACCTTGGAATGGACGTCAACTAACGCAACATCCTGCACCGCTTCGGACGGATGGAGCGGCGCGAAAGATCTCTCGGGGAATGAGGTCGTCACACCTGACGTAACGACAACCTACACGCTCACCTGCACGGGTATTAATGGCGAGGTTACAAAAAGCGCAACGGTTACCGTCGCGCCGACACCGACCTTAACATTGCTCAAGACACTGCCAAATAACAGTGGCGGGACGGCGACAGCAGCGCAATTCCAGGCAAAAATTGATGGCGGGAACGTGCCGTGGGGCGTTGCCCAACCAGTCTCTGTTGGTGCACACACGGCTTCGGAAACAACACTCGCCGGATACACGGCAAGTGCGTGGGGCACCGATTGCGCGGCCGATGGCACGATTACGCTCGCGGGAGGAGAGAACAAGACATGCACCATTACGAATGATGATGAGCAGGCGACGGTGACTGTCATCAAGCACGTTGTGAACGACAACCCCACCCCCGGCACGGCGACAGCCGCAGACTTCTCGATAGTCGTCCAAGGCGTTTCGCAGCCGGGAAGCGAGAGCGGCGTCGTCTACAATGTGAATCCGGGTTCGTACGTCGTTGCCGAGATACTTGCTCCAGGATACGAGGGGATCTCGCTGGTTGGTGATTGCTCCAGTACGATTGCTCTCGGCGAGCATAAGACATGCACTATCACGAACGGCGACATCGCTCCGGCAGCAGGACATCTCATCGTTGATAAAGTCACGCAGCCATCGGGCGACACCACTGAATTCACCATCAGTGCATCCGGAAGCGGCACGATTACAGGTGGTGGCGCGGGCGTTGTGACCGACGCGACGAGCAAAGACTACGAAGTGACCGCGGGCACCTACGACGTTTCGGAAACTCCACCGGCCGGTTGGATACTTGTGAGCAACACCTGTGAAGATGTTGTCGTTGCTGCGGGGGCGACTGAAACATGCACCATTACGAACGCGAAATTGCCGACGCTCACCGTCGTGAAGGTGGTCGTGAACGATAATGGTGGAACAAAACAAGTCACCGATTTCCCGCTCTTCATTGATGGCAGTCCGGTTACCTCGTGGGCAACGACGACTGTTGCCACGGGGACGCGCACGGTGTCGGAGACGAATCAGACAGGCTATACATCAACGATCGGTGGCGATTGCGCCGCAAATGGCTCAATCACGCTTGCCGCGGGGGACGTGAAGATCTGCACGATTACGAACGATGATATCCCACCGCAGGTGGAGGGAAAGCTTCTCATCACGGAGGTGCACTATGATCTTGCTACGTCGACGCCTGCGCAAGGGGATGAACCGGCTAACGAATGGGTAGAGATATACAACGGAACGAATTCGGATATTAATCTCTCCAATTACTCGATTGCCGACGCGTCGAGCACAGACGCGCTTCCAGATGTTGTGCTTCCAGCAGGGAAGTTTGCTGTAATTACTGCTTCCTCAACAACTGCGTCGTTCTATAGCATTCCAGCTGATGCAATTATAGCCCAGCTTACAAATGCGACTGTCGGGAACGGACTCGCGAATACTGGGGATGTTGTACAACTTCTCGATTCAGGAGATGTGACAATCGATGCAGTTAGTTGGGGATCTAATACTGAAGCCTTCAGTCCAGCAGTTCCGCTTGTCGCAGCGAACTTTGGGCACTCAATTGCGCGCATCGATAAAACGGTCGACAACAATACTGCGGCTGATTGGGAAGAGAAGACAACACCAACACCCGGTCAATAGTTATTAGTTCCTTTAAACACAAAACCGCCCTACAAGGGCGGTTTTGTGTTACTTTTTCTCTCCCGCAAACGAGAGCGTCATGCGGCGCTCCTTCGGTTCGAAGAGTTTGATGACGAACGGATACACTTTGCCAAGTTCCAATGTGGCGCGGAGCGTCTCCTCGTTCGCGAATTCGGAGATGTGGACAAGCCCCGCAACGCCTTCCTCGATGGAAGCCAAGGCGCCGTGCTTGTTGTACTTGATGACAACGGCGTCCACTTTCTGGTCCTTCTTGTATTTTGACGCCGCCGCTTTCCACGGGTCATCGGTGAGTGCCTTCACGGAGAGCGAAACCTTGTCATCTTTTATCTCGATGACCTTCACCTTCACCTCGTCGCCGACCTTGTAGCGGGTTTTCGGATTCTCGACCAAGGCCCAATCCATCTCGGAGATGTGCACGAGGCCTTCGAGGCCTTCTTCCAACTTTACGAAGACGCCGAATTCGGTCGCGCCCGTGACGATGCCTTCGGCGACGTCCCCCACATGGTATTTCTCGACGAGGCCCTGGCGCTCGGAAGTTCCCGCGCCTTTCTCGGAGAAGATGAGCTTCTGCTCCTTGGGATTGGCAGTGATGATGAGAAGCTCAAGCTTCTCGCCGACGAGTTTCTTCAGCTCGCCGAATATCTTTTCTTTATCGCCGTCGGGAACGCGCGGGTAGTGCGCGGGAGCGAGCTGCGAAGCCGGAAGGAATCCGGCGAGACCTTGCCAGTTGATGATGAGGCCGCCCTTGTTCGCATCCGCAATGGGGAGCTCGAAGACGGTCCTCTTCTGCATCGCGACTTCCGCTTCGTTCCATATCAAGGCTTGACGCGCTTCGCGCAAGGAGAGCTCGATGTAGCCCTCTTTCTTTTCGGTGCCGACGACTTTTGCCGTGATGATGTCACCGACATTCGTGTTCTTCAAGGATTCGCGCGCCGAGAGGTATTCGCGGCCGTAGATGATGCCGGTCCCGAAGGGGTGCAGATCGACGAAGACGCGCGCGCGGCCGATCGCGATCACCGGGCCTTCGACCACGTCGTCGTTCGCGGGGCGCTTTGGCGTCGCGCTCAAAAAATCCGCCATCGGGCCCGCCTTCGCTTCCGCCTCCGCCGAGGCTTCGGCGGACAGGTCGGCATGCAAGCCCGTTTCGTCTTCCTGATCTGCTTCGATTTCAGCAACTTTAGTAGCTGTAGCCATGAGTGATTACGTCCAGGTTCTTCCCTCTATGCAACCGTACCTTTGAGAGATGGGAAGGATTAGCCCGTGCGTAGACTTGTAAGGCCTGCCCGGTCAGTACAATTTCGAATTGTTTCTGCTGCCCGCATTGTTTCGTACAGAGGCGATTCCCGCTTGAGTGGTGGAGGGGAGTATATCTCCTGAAGCCACAACAAAAGCGATTCGAAATTGTCCTACCGGGCGTGGGCACACTATATAGAAGAGAGTCGGGAAAGTCAAAAATGAAAAAGGGCCCGCGTACGGACCCTTCCTTCCATATGCCCCTTGCGGGGCTAGTCGAACGTGAAAATGTGGTCAGTCCACATCATTGGACTCCTTCGCCGGCGTCGAGAGCTTAGGCTGCAAAGACGGAGCGAGCCGTCGTGCTCGATCGAGATGTGCATCGTAAAGATCTTTCTGGTCGTCGCGGAGAGGGCAACAGCCCTCGGAGAGTCATGCTTGCGCATGCTTTCCTCCTTCTTTCCTCCAGCCGCCCAATTGCGGCGGATAAGTACAACGTAGCATTCTACCATTTTTTGTCAAGCGGCAAGGGAAAAGGCCTGGCCGACATGCGTCTGACCAGGCCTTCTCGCGCCAAACCCTCCTCAAGAGGGATTAATGCGGTGGCAACATATGACACCTCGACATGGTTGACGGAGCACGTCAGAGCAGAACTTCCTCGACCGGCAAGCCGACGAGAGCCGGCAAGCCAAAGTACGGATCGGCGTCAACGATCGGCCACAGATTTCTGCCGAACGTAACGCGAGCCAGCACGACAGCCCGAGGACCGTCACGAGGTAGGAAAACCACAGGCTTCCTCATCTCTCCTTCCTCCTTCAAGAACACATCGGACTGGTTTCCGATGATATGGTGGATAGTACTCTCGCGTTGGGCTGCGTCAATAGAAACATGTGAATTATGCTATACTCGCGCCATGCATTTTTACTACGTTCTACGTACTACGAACTACGTACTATGATCCTGACTTATCATGAAGGTTTTTGTGTGCGGGCGCAGGCGGGGGATACGACCATCGTCTTCGGGCCAGTCTCCAAGGAGTCGAAGAAATTCAAGCCGACCAATTTCGGGGCGGACGTGGCGTTCGTCTCCCTTAATCATCCGGATATGAACGGCACGGAAGAGGCGGGCCGCGGAGAGAAACAGCCGTTCGTGATTTCCGGCCCGGGCGAGTATGAGATAAAGGACATCGCGGCGTTCGGTTTTCCTTCGACTTCAGAATACGGCGGAGACCAAAGAATCAACACTATCTATTCCATATCGTTCGACGGGCTTTCGGTCCTGTATGCGGGGGCTATCGGCACCACGGCGCTTCCCAAAGATCTCGAGGATATGGACCCGCCGGATATCCTCATCGTTCCGGTAGGGGATGAAGGTGCGCTCGCGCCCGCCGAGGCGCAGAAGCTCGCCGTGAATCTCGAGGCGAAGATCGTCATCCCTATCGGCTACGACGAGAAGAGCCTGAAGCAGTTCCTGAAAGAAGCCGGCGCCGAAGGCGTGAAGCCGGAGGAGAAGCTGACCTTGAAGAAGAAGGATGTGGCAGGGAAGGAGAATGAGGTTGTTGTACTTAAGGTATAATCAATACCACAATATTCAATAATCAAATTCCAAACAATATCTAATGTTTAATGATTAATAATTAAACATTGTTTGAGTATTGGTTATTGAAATTTGAATATTGATAGTATGGTTGTACAGAAAACTCTCAACAACCTCAAAGAGCGGCCGCATGAGGAGAAGAAGGCGGTCGCGGGCGGCATCGCGATTACCGTTGTCATCATCCTGCTTGTCGGCTGGGGGTTCCTCTTCTTGCGGAAGATCCAGCAGGGCGCGGTGCCGGCGAGCTTGCAGGGCGGCGCCGTGCCGACCGATCAGTTCAATCTCAATCTCATCCGTGATACGGAGCGGCAGTTGAGTGAGATGTATCAGAATTCCACGGAAGATCTGCGGGCGATCCGCGACAGCGCCGCGCAGGATCAGATCGAGGGAGGGCAGTACGATTCGCTGAACAGGCCCGAGAGCGTCGGCACCCAAAACAGTGACCAATTTGGCGGTTCGGGCGGCGGATTTTAGGCCCACTCCTAAAATGTACCTTAGATGGGCCGGTCAGGATATATGAGAAGGGGATGTGTGGGGGGAGAGGTCGTTTCTGTGGCGGCTTTCTTATCTCATCGTGAAGCGCAAAAGCGCTTCACAAAGGTACATTTAGGGCATGGGTAAACTTCCAAATAAGCTTCTTTTCTGGTAAAATGAGGATATCATGGCGCGTAAGGAAGAGACACATCCAGAGGGGGGAGAGGCAGTGGTGAATATCGTCCCGCGCTCGATCACGACCGAGATGCGCGAGTCATATCTCGACTATGCGATGTCGGTCATTACCGCCCGCGCGCTGCCGGACGTGCGTGATGGCTTGAAACCGGTCCACCGCCGCATCCTTTTTGCGATGAACGAGCTCGGGCTCACCGCCACGGCGAAGACGCGCAAATCGGCGACGGTCGTGGGCGAGGTCTTGGGCAAGTATCATCCCCACGGCGACGTGGCCGTCTACGATGCGATGGTGCGGTTGGCGCAAGATTTCAATATGCGCTACCCGCTTATCATAGGGCAAGGAAATTTTGGATCAGTTGATGGTGACGCCCCGGCAGCAATGAGATACACGGAGGCAAAGATTTCGAAGCTCGCGGGCGAGATGCTTAAAGACATCGAGAAAGACACGGTGAATTTCCGGCCGAACTACGACAACACGAAGATGGAGCCGGTCGTCCTCCCCGCAGCCGCCCCGAATCTGCTCTTAAACGGCACCTTGGGAATCGCTGTTGGCATGGCGTCGAACATTCCGCCGCACAACCTGCGTGAGGTCGCACAGGCCGCGATACATCTTATCGAGAACCCGGAGGCGACGACTGACGACCTCTTGGAATTCGTGCAGGGGCCGGATTTCCCGACGGGCTGCATCGCGTTCAACCAGAAAGACATCGAGCACGCGTATTCGACGGGGCGGGGCGGCGTCGTCGTGCGCGGCGAGACGGAGATCACGGAGGACAAAAAGGGCGACTATCAGATCATCCTCACTTCCATTCCCTTTCGCGCGAACAAGGCCGAGCTCCTGAAAAGGATCGGCGAATTGGTGCATGAGAAGAAACTCGAAGGCATCAAGGACGCGCGCGACGAGTCGACGAAAGACATCCGTGTCGTCATCGACCTCAAGAATAACGCGAATCCGCAGACGGTCTTGAATTATCTCTACAAGCACACGCAGCTCGAGGAGACCTTCCATTACAACGTCGTCGCGCTCGTCGACGGCGTGCCACAGACGCTTTCCCTGAAAGCCATCATCGAGGAGTTCGTGAAGCACCGTAAAGAAGTCGTCACGCGGCGCACGACATACGACCTCGCGCGGGCGAAGGAGCGCGAACACATCCTCCTCGGCCTCTCGAAAGCCTTGGATCACATTGATGCCATCATCCAGCTCATCAAGAAATCGAAAGATGTGGACGATGCGCGGCAGGGCCTCATGGAAAAATACAAGTTCTCCGAAATACAGGCGAATGCCATCCTCGACATGCGCCTCCAGAAGCTCTCCGGCTTGGAGCGCAAAAAGATCGAAGATGAGCTCGGCGAGGTGCAGGCGACGATCACCGAGCTCGAATCGCTCCTTAGAGACTCGAAGAAAATGATGCAACTCATTACGAAGGAGATTCAGGAGATCGCCGAGAAATACGGCGATGATCGTCGGACGAAGATCGTGAAGCGGGCAGCGAAGCTTTTGAGCGCCGAAGATCTGGTGGCGGATGAGGATTCCGCACTTGTCCTCACCCAAGGCGGGTACATCAAGCGCACGAACCCGGCCGAATACCGCCGGCAGAAGCGCGGCGGCGTGGGCGTCGTCGATCTCGATACCAAAGAAGAGGATTTCGTGACGCACCTTCTCACCGCGAGCGCGCACAGCGACCTTCTTTTCTTCTCCGACCGCGGCAAGGCATATCAGATAAAGATGTATGAACTCCCGGAAGGCCGGCGCGCGACGAAGGGGAAATCCATCGTGAATTACATCTCGCTTGAGCAGGGAGAGCGCATCACCTCGATCCTTCCCATGCCGAAGGACGTGAAGAGCTCCGGTGGCCTCTCGCTTTTCATGGCAACGAAAAACGGGACGGTGAAGAAGACCTCCGCTGACAAATTCAAAGAGGTGCGCCGCTCGGGCCTCATCGCGATCTCCTTGGATAAGGGCGACGCGCTGATATCAGCGCAGTTCGCGCGCAAGGGCGATACGGTCTTTTTGGTGACGGCGAAGGGGCAATCCATTCGCTTCAGCGAGACGGACGTGCGCGAGATGGGCCGTCAGGCAGGCGGCGTGCGCGGCATTAAGATCGGCTCTGCGGATGCTGTCGTCGGCGCGGGCGTCGTCGAGAAAGGCTCCGATAAGGAACTTCTGGTTCTCTCAAGTTCAGGTTTCGGCAAGAAGACGCCCACCAAGGAATACAAAGTGCAGGGACGCGGCGGCTCCGGCATCAAGACTTCTGCCGTGACCGCGAAGACGGGGCCGGTCATCGCGGGCCTTATCGTCGGAAAAGAAGGCGAGCTTATCGCGATGTCGCAGAAGAGCCAGGTCATCCGCACTGACCTCTCGGAGATCCGCTCGAGCGGCCGGCAGACGCAGGGCGTGCGGGTAATGAAACTCAAAGAGGGAGATAAGATCGCGGCGTGTGTCGTCCTGGAGCATGAAGAAGAGTAATCCGGACGTATCCCCTCAGCGCACAACGATTCCCAATTGTAGCGAGAGTATTCGCGACGAATGCGATATACTCATATCATGTCGAAAAAAGAGCGTGATTT
>Ga0209541_10012546_pt1 | contig 13101 bp, 11 predicted proteins | sample RifCSPlowO2_01_FD_184027 | JGI IMG/M metagenome (GOLD analysis project Ga0209541, IMG submission 184027) | Groundwater microbial communities from Rifle, Colorado - Rifle CSP2_plank lowO2_0.1 (SPAdes) (version 2) | ecosystem: Environmental > Aquatic > Deep subsurface > Groundwater | place...
GACGGTTCTTATTTAGCGGAACTGCTTCTCGGAAAGGATTATGAAGTGTACGGACTCCAGCGACGCGCTTCTCTGCCCAATACTGAGCGTATTGACCACCTCTACGGCAGGAAGGGCTTTCACATGACATACGCAGACCTCTCTGATAGTTCAAACCTCCTTCGCGTGATTAAAAAGATAGAACCGGATGAGTTCTACAATCTCGGCGCCCAAAGCCATGTGAGCGTCAGTTTCGATGTACCCGAATTTACGGTGAATACCAATGCGCTCGGTCCTCTGCGTATTCTGGAAACAATCCGAAACCTCGGGATGCCGATTAAGTATTATCAAGCAAGTTCCTCGGAGATGTTCGGGAAAGTATTGGAGACCCCGCAGAAGGAGACCACGCCGTTTAACCCGCAGTCGCCCTACGGGCTTTCCAAGGTCTTTGCCTTCCACATCACGAAGATTTACCGGACCGGATATAAACTCTTTGCCGCGAACGGCATTCTTTTCAACCATGAATCACCGCGGCGCGGACTGACTTTCGTCACGAGAAAGATTACCGTCGGTCTCTCGCGCATCTCGCTCGGACTCCAGAAAACACTGCGGCTCGGAAACCTTGACGCGAAACGCGACTGGGGATATGCGAAGGATTATGTTGAGGCCATCTGGAAGATTCTCCAGCATCGTGAGCCGGACGATTTTTTGATTGCGACCGGCGAGACGCACTCGGTGCGCGAGTTTGCGGAAGAAGTGGGGAGAAATCTCAACATGGATATTGTCTGGAAAGGGAAAGGATTCCGCGAACGCGGTATCAATCGCCGCACGGGGAAAACCGTGATTGAGATTGACCCGATTTTCTTCCGCCCCAATGAAGTAGAGTTTCTGCAGGGTGACTTATCAAAGGCGCGGCGAGTTCTCGGTTGGAAACCGAAGACAACATTCAAAGCGCTGGCAAAACTTATGACCGAGCATGACCTCGCGTATGTGAAGCAGGAAGCGCAACGGGGACATCCGGTTGTGACGCAGAGGAGATTTCAGATTTAGCTGCGGCTGTCATTCCCGCCCGCTTCGCCGAAGGCTTTGCGAGGCGAGCGAAAGCGGGAATCCAGAAAGTAAATAAGGAATAACCTAGATTCCCGCTTTCGCGGGAATGACAAGGACTTTATGGATCAGATATTTCTCGGCAGAAAACTCGTCGCCATTCGCGTTCGCACCTTCAAGACCGGGACGAGTCCCGTCTCGTCTCCTGTCGGACCGCTTCAGCTTATGACCATGAAGCGCGAAAAGGGAAGTATCGCGAAAGCCCACAGGCATATTCCTAAGAAACGAGTTACCGAAATGCTTCAGGAATGTCTTATTGTTATCAAGGGGAAGATACGATACGACCTGTTTGATGCGCGCAAAAGAGTTTTTAGAAAAGTGGTGGTACGCAAAGGAGAAGCCATGCTTATTTTGAATGTTGCGCACGCCGTTCATTTTTTGGAGGACTCGCTGGTCTACGAACTCAAAAACGGCCCTTTCATTAATGATAAGAAATTTCTGTTTTAACCAAGGACTAGCCTATTAGTCCTTGGTGTCTTTCGTGCAAGCTGTCTGAGTCGTTGCAAGTCGCTCTACAGAGCCGTTTTTAGGAGTTTAACTCCTACAGGTTGTGTTGCCGTTGACTTTTTCCGCTTCTCGCGCTATCTTTCTTCGTAAGAAAGGAGATTTTTGACAATGCAAGATTCACGATATTGGGAAAGATTCCCAATTCTGACTGAAAAGGTCCGGCAAGACCACATAGTACATGGAGTCCATGGAGGTTCACATGATTTCTATCATGCCCTCGCAGTGGCGCAATATGCGTTGCTGATTGTTGAGGATACGGCACTTGCTTCGCTTGCGTGGGTCGCAGGACTTTGCCACAACACGGACAAGATGTTTCCAGCGGAGAAGGTATCGGCCGTGGTGCAAGATTACCTTGATACCGGAACGGATTTTTCCCTTGACGAAAAAACACTGGTGCGGGTAGCGGTTTTGGAGCATGGCAAGCGAAACGACCCATGCGACAGTTTGGTTACAGTCGCGCTCAAAGATGGCGACCGGCTGGGAAACATCGGACCGCTCCACTGGCTCCGTTCCGCGCAGTTCCGACCTAGCATCCTCCCCGTGGATCCCCGGTACATCTCTTCGCAAGACCCGACCGCGACCTTCAAGAATCCCAAAACAATTCTTCGGGATATTGAACACACGCTGGAGTGGGAAGAGTGGCTCCGATTGCCCAAAGCAAAAGAGCTCGGCAAGCCACTGTTTGACGAGATTCGGCGGTTCAAGGCGAATATTCAGAAACAGTTCGAGACACTCGGGCTTTTGCCGTTTCCTTCGGAACTGGTGGTGGAGCCAGAAGCAGAAAGGAGTGTCGCTTGAAAAAATCTTGTGGAATACTTGTCCTCTATGCGTAGGAGATTCTTGCCCGGCTTCTGTTCCTCAAAAACGGCTGGATGTAAAGAGAGAAATTTAGATTCACGAGTCGGGAATGCGCGTTGCGTTCCCGGCTCTTTTTGTTACGCTATGAGGATTATGCGCGTTATTCTCTTTACTTCTAAACTTCGTTTTGAAGACAACGGCTCGCCAATCGGCGGTTCTGTCGTTGATTTACACCTGAAGGCGAAAGGGCTTGCAGAACTCGGGCATGAGGTGTCGGTCGTTACTGCATTTTCAAATGCAGACCGCATTCCCTGCGAGTTGCCGTACGCTGTGTTTCCACGGCTCATCAAGCGCCGTGGCTTGCTTTCCCTGCAGAGAGGCGTCTACCGGTTCTTAAAAGAATTTGAGAGCAAGGCGGATGCGTTTTACATAGACGGACACATGTTCCTCTATGGCGGCGGCGCATACCGACTGCTTGGCGGCAGAGTGCCCGTCGTGGCGTTTTTTAACATCCGGCTCAACGCGTGGGCCGACGCGTCGGGAAATACTGTTCGCCCGTCTGCATCTCGCTGGTTGAAAAAGAAACTGCGGCTTCTCATTGAACGCGTTTTTGGCGCACCGCTTGCGAATCATTTGGATGCATTCATTTTCAATACGCCGCATGTGCAAAAAATGTACCATGCGTTTGGCATCGGGAAAACGAAACCGAATGCGGTGATTGAAGATTTTATCGCGACACGGGAACTGAGCGACAGATTCGGCATCACTGAGGCCACGGTTGCGAAACACCACGCCAATGCTTCGCCGGTCGTATTTCTCGCCGCCGGTCGTATGCTTCCCGAAAAAGGATTTGAACTGGTCATACGAGCACTCGCGCGGGTAAAGGATAGAAAACGATACCGACTCATCCTTTCAGGAGGAGGACCGGACAAAGAGCGGCTCGAGAATCTCGTTTGCGAGCTTGGGTTAACCGAAGTTGTTTCTTTTCCGGGCTGGGTGGAGAAAGAAGAGCTCTATCGGTTTTTCAGAGAAGCCCATGTTTTCATCTTTCCGAAATGGTGGATTGAGTACGGTTCCGCGGTTCTTACCGAGGCGATGGCATTCGGGATCCCTTCCATCATTCCCGGCGGCGGCGCGCTCGAGTGGCTGACCCGAACAAATCCGCCAGAAGCCGATTCGAATGTGCAAGCATCGGGTGCCGCGCTTCCGTTTTATAGTGACAATGTGGAGGAACTGGCAAAGCGGATTGAAGAACTGGGGCAGAATGTCGAACTTCGCACCACGCTTGCGGAAAAAGCGCTCGCCCGCGCGGAAGCGCTGGATGCTCGCGTCCTCGCCAAGCATTTGGAAGCGGTACTCGGCGCAGTTCACTAGGACACACTTTTCTCAATATGACATTCCTACATTCCTAGGAATGTAGGAGTATCATTCAGTAACCCGTTTTTTCTTCACGCAGTAGAGGTTGATGAATTCGCTTGCGTGCGACCCGTTCGCGGGTTTGGGAAGGAGTGCGCGGAATCCTTCGCTTCGCACCGGACTTAATTTGACGAGTCCGTTTTCTGTAATAGCAAAAATCTCAAAGCCAAGGCGCTCAATGCTCTGCAAAAACTGAAGCGGAGCGCTACCAGCCGCCTCCACCCATGCTGGGGCAAGTTCGGTAACGAGCACCTTCGCTTTTTTCAGGGTGTCCTGCATCCCGCGCAGCGCGGCACTCTCGCCCCCCTCAATGTCCATTTTAATCACAGCAACACGGGAGATGCCTTTCTGCTTGAGCCACGAATCCAAGTCGGTGGCCTGCACGGTAAGCTCCCGTTTTGCGTAATTGAGCGGCACATTGGGGAGGGTGCTGTGCGCTCCGCTTTTGTCATCGTAGTGATAAAACTGAAGTACTCCGCGTGTATCCGCCACCGCAAGCTGTACCCGCTCCACATTGCGAAGGCGGGAAGTGTTCTTTTCAAGGAGAGCGAAGTTTTCAGGGTCGGCTTCAAAAGCGTATACCTTTCCGCTTTTTCCGACACACGCAGAAAACAGGCGGGTAAAATATCCAATATGCGCTCCAATATCAACAATCACCATTCCCGATTTAATTACTTTCTTGAAAAGAGCGTAGGTCCCCGGTTCATAGAGTCCGGAAAGCATGTCTAACTTCCACCGCCTCACATAATTGACAGGAAATGAGAAACCGTGCCAGAGGGCCCGCGCATCGGTTATACGCTCCAACAAAGCGTATAGAACAGTATCTAGCCACGGCAGATGAATGTATGTTCTATACAGCCGTCGTACATATGACTCGATGTTCATATCAGCTCAGCGCGTTACTTTATTCAGATGCAATTTTCTCGCAATAAGGTTAGTCAGCGGCATAAGACCTTCCTTTTGTTTTTCTTTGTCCATTTCCTCTTCCCAAAGTTGAGGAAAGTCGAGATGCGCCGATTCTTCAAGTAACGCGGCAATAAACTGCAACAGTTCTTCTTCATTATAAGTAAACTGCTCCAGTTGTTCTTTGATGAGGCGCGGCAGATCTTCCATTGCACGACAGCTTTTAACGAAAGAAAGGGTGTCGTACCAGATGTCTCCGAGTACAATGACTGGTTTTTTCAAAAAGACCGCCTCTAACCCCAAAGTGCCCGTGATGGTTGTCACAAGTCCAGCGTGTTCCGCCAGGTCTGCCCCACGCACCGCAGGGTCAATGAGGACAACATTAAGATTTTTCTTAATCTCCCTGTAAAAAGCGCGCGGCCTATACTGCACCATAAGAGGATGCTCTTTTACATAGAGCTTGTAATCAACAGGCAAGGATATGGAAATCTGTCGTATGGCTTCCAATTGGTTTATCTTAAACGGGGCCCATAGATTCAAAGAGGACTCCGGTTCAGCTTGTAAGGGAAAGAACACGAACTTTTCTCTCGCATCCACACTGCCATACAGATCGCAGGCTCCGATGACATTCCGCAGTTTTCTTCGCACATGGTCCCGCATATAATCCCAAGGAGACACTGAAGTGTAGTCGCGGGTCTCCGCCGTGACATAATACCGATAAAGCATTTTTGCGAGAAAGGCGATAGAGTGAGCGAAGTGAACCGGAGACAGAAATTTGAGCTGATTTCCCCGATTCACCGGCTGCTCCGATGGTTTTAATTTTGCGTAATATGGCTCGCGGTTTTTTCTAAAATCCTCAATTATTTTTTTTGCTTCGCCGTAATACGGCTCCCGCCTGACTCCACTCGCCAGATTCTCCCTATACTTTTTCTCTACAGACGGAAAACGAATATAATGCTCGCTTAAAGCATAGGTGCACTTCATACCCGTCATGTTAATTGACCAAACCTGCACCCCCATTTTTTTCGCCATCTGATAGAGGAGCATGTTCCCTGTGCCGGAAAGCGCCTGTGAAACCACAAGCGCATCCGGCTTTTCCTTTTTCAGAAACGCGCTAATTGCTTTGGCTTTTACCTGTAAGATTTTGAGCGCGTTTTCATGCGAATAGGGAGGCATCTTATATGGATATTCTCTCGCAAATTGGTTGCACATGAGTATCCGGTCAATCGCGATATACGCGAAAAGATTTGGTATGCCGTACTCTCTCTCGAGCGCTTTCAGGTATTCCATGTCCACTTTTTCTGACACATATCGTTTATGTATATCCTCGTCAAGTAAGAGATCGGTATACATAATGTCTTTCTGCGAGGTAAGAAAGTCATAGCTAGATCGTAACTGCACATAGCCGCAAAATTCCTTCACGCCATATTTTTCGGAGAGCAATCTCGCAAGATTATGTCCTATATGAGCAAATTGACGGTGGAGGAAAAAACAGATTTTCATATTGCATAGATAACTTATTACATGACTATTATGTTTCCCTTCGTATTTTTTTGCCGTGGCGACAGTTACACTATAGTATATAACGGCGAGGGAGAATAAAGAGAACACCCTCCACTCCATTTTGCATATGAATATATTAGCCATTATTCCCGCGCGCGGCGGGAGCAAAGGGATTGTGCGGAAAAATATCCGCGTTTTCGGAGGAAAGCCCCTTCTGGCGCACACGATTGACGCGGCGGGAAAATCCAAGTATATCTCGCGAATCGTCGTATCCACCGATTCAAAGGAAATAGCGCGCTCTGCAAAGAAATACGGAGCGGAAGTTCCTTTCTTGCGACCGACAGAACTTTCCGGTGATAGAGCGAATGTTGCCGATGCGGTCCATCATTTGCTCGTAACTATGGAGAAAGAATCGGGTTATCGGTCGGACTATGTCGTATTGCTTCAGCCGACCTCTCCCCTGCGGACCGGCGCCGATATAGATGGAGCGCTCAATCTTCTCTTCGCGCGAAAAGCGGCAGCGGTTGTGAGCGTGTGCCGTACGGAACAGCTCCTCTTCATTAAAGATAAGAAGGATGTGTTGAAACTCATGAGCGATAAAGCGTTTCTTCAGTCAGGCAATCGGCAGGAACTTCCCCCAACCTATAAACTTGACGGCTCCATGGTCTATGGCATCAAAACATCCGTATTTCTCAAGAAACGGACTTTTATTCCACAGGGGGTGGTCGCTTTCGAGATTCCCCGTTGGCGCGCCGTTGACATTGATGAACCCCAAGATTTTCTGGCCGGAGAATTGATTTTTCGCAATCGGGAGAAAATTGAACAGTTGCTTAAGAAGTTTCGATGACATGACAATCAAGAGAAACATCACAAAAGGTACAGGAGCGGCGCTGTGGGAAAAAGCGAAGCGGCTGATTCCCGGCGGAAATCAGCTCCTCTCTAAACGTTCCGAAATGTTCCTTCCCGACCTATGGCCCGCCTACTATACGAGGGCAAAGGGGATAGAGATTACTGACCTTGACGGGCGGACATACTTGGATTTTTCCCTTATGGGAGTCGGCGCGTGCGCGCTTGGTTATGCCGACAGTGAAGTCAATGCGGCAGTCAAGCATGCGGTAAACAGCGGTTCAATGTCCACTCTGAATGCTCCCGAGGAAGTGGAACTGGCGGAACTCCTTTGCGAGCTTCATCCCTGGGCGAAAAAAGTACGCTATGCGCGGACCGGAGGAGAGGCGATGGCGATCGCCGTGCGCATCGGACGCGCGCACACCGGAAAAGACACAGTTATATTTTGCGGTTATCACGGCTGGAGTGATTGGTATCTTGCGACTAATTTGGCGGACGAGAAAGGTTTGAATGAGCACCTTCTTTCAGGTCTCGCCCCTATCGGCGTGCCTTCCGTATTGCGGGGTACTATGGCGCCGTTTTCATACAACCGCATTGATGAACTCGAAAAGATGATTGCCGCGCATAAAAATATCGGCGTCATTATAGTTGAAACAGTCCGCTATCAAAAACCGGAGAACGGTTTCTTGGAAAAAGTCCGCTCTCTTGCGACGAAGATAGGCGCGGTGCTCATTTTTGACGAGATTACTATCGGATGGCGGCTCACTTTGGGCGGCGCCCATATGCTCTATGGCGTATACCCCGACATCGCGGTGTTCGGTAAATCAATCGCGAACGGCTATGCCATGGCGGCAATCATTGGGAGAAAGGAAGTAATGGATTCTGCGCAGAAGACCTTCATCAGCAGCACATTCTGGACAGAACGAATTGGACCGATAGCGGCGATTGCCACCATTCATAAAATGAAGAAAGTAAATCTCGCGGCACATCTCAAGAACATCGGTTCGCTCATCAAAGACGGCTGGAAAGAACTAGCGTTTAAGCACGGCCTGAAGATTAACATTCACGGACCGGAAGCGCTCACCGGTTTTGCTTTTGAGTATGGGGAAGAAAGTCAAGCGGTCCGAACTCTCTTTACGCAAGAAATGCTCCGCAGGGGATTTCTTGCATCAGGCGGCGTGTATGTCTCGTACGCTCACACGGAAAGGTTAGTAAAGCGCTATCTCAGCGCCGTGGATGAAGTTTTTGGTCTCATTGCGCGGGCGATACAAAAGAAAGTTGTTGCTTCTCTGCTTCACGGTCCAGTTGCGCATAGCGGCTTTCAACGATTAACATAACCACTATGCTTACTTTCCTACAGATAGGACTCGGGTCAATGGGGAAGCGCCGCGTTAGGAATCTTCTCGCCATAGGAGAAAGAAACATCATTGGCTTCGATCTCTCGCCGGCGTGTCGACGCGAAGCCGAAGAAACCTACGGTATCCGGACTGTTTCCGCTCTCACACAGATTTCACCGGATGAATTTGATGCAGTGCTTATCTCTACACCGCCTGACACGCATGGCGACTACATACGATTCGCGCTACGGCTTCGAAAACATTTTTACACCGAAGTGAGTACTACCGATGAGGGTTATGTTGACATTTTTTCTGCAAAAAAAGGTCTCGTCATGGCGCCTTCAAGCACCTTTCTCCATTTCTCTCCGATACAAATGATAAAAGGATTCCTTAAACAAGGGAAAATCGGCACGGTACTTTTGTTCGATTATCATGTGGGGCAATATCTTCCCACTTTCCATCCGTGGGAGGATTATCGGAAGATTTATATCTCAAAAAAAGAAACCGGCTCCTGCCGAACGCTTTTTCTCTTTGAATGCGCATGGTTAAATTGGCTCGCCGACTCTTCTATTGCCGCCATCAGAGGAATGGCGGGAAAAGTGTCGGATTTGGAAATGAACGCGGATGATTTCTTATCGGCGAGCATTCGATATAAAAATAATGTGCGCGGAACCATGCTCATTGAGCTTCTTTCTCGAAAACCAGACCGTTCGCTGCGGCTTATCGGGTCCGCGGGCGTTCTCGAATGGAATTGGCTTTCCTCGCGCATCCGCATCCATGATTCAGCGGGAAAGACGGAAATCATTGCGATTCCGAAAGGACATCCCGCCAAAGGGTATCTCGCCGCGGAAGAAATGTATAATGCTGAAATCAAATCCTTTGTGGACGCAATCAAAGGCGTTGCCAAGTATCCTTTCACCTTTGAGAAAGATTGGGAGAATATGAAGATGCTGCAGAGATTAGAAGCGGATTGCGGCTCAAAAACTGTTTGATGAACGGTCCATTCCGCTACCATGCTCTTTACCTCTACTCAATTCTTCATCTTTTTTCCCGTCGTTACGGTCATCTACTTCCTTCTCCCGCACCGTTACCGCTGGCTCCACCTCCTCCTGGCGAGCTGCTTTTTTTATATGGTCTTCATACCGAAATATATCCTCATTTTGTTCTTCACGATTATTGTTGACTACATCGCCGGAATCAAAATTGAAGCCGCAACCGGCAGAAAACGCAAACTGTATCTTGTCGTCAGCTTAGTCGCCAATATCGGTGTTCTTGCAATCTTCAAGTACTATAACTTTTTTCTGGGCAACCTCAACGATTTGGCGGAACTCATTCGCTGGAATTATTCCTTGCCGCTCCTTGACATCATTCTCCCCCTCGGTCTCTCTTTCCACACTTTCCAAGCCATGAGCTACACGATTGAGGTCTACCGCGGCAACTATCCCGCTGAACGTCATTTCGGTATCTACGCCCTCTATGTCATGTTTTATCCGCAACTCGTAGCCGGTCCGATCGAGCGGCCGCAAAATCTGCTGCCTCAATTTCGTGAAGAGCATACATTTGTCTACTCCCGGGTCACCAATGGACTGAAACTCATGCTCATGGGCTTTTTTAAGAAACTGGTCATTGCAGACCAAGCCGCATTCGTCGTGAATTCAATTTATAGTCATTCATATGATTATGTCGGTCTCCCGCTTATTATCGCGACGGTCTTTTTTGCTTTTCAGATTTTCTGTGATTTTTCCGGATACACGGACATTGCGCGCGGCGCGGCAAGGGTCATGGGATTCCGTCTCAGGGAGAACTTCAATCGCCCGTATGCGGCGACTTCAATTGTCGATTTCTGGAAGCGTTGGCACATGTCGCTTTCTACATGGTTTCGCGATTACCTCTATATCCCGCTTGGCGGCAATCGCGTGAGTACGCTCCGGTGGTGTTTCAACATTTTGTTCGTCTTTCTTGTCAGCGGTCTGTGGCATGGAGCCAGTTGGACATTTGTGATATGGGGAGCGCTTCACGGGGCATATATCGTGTTTTCTCAGCTGACCGCAGGATGGCGCGCGCGCGCGGCGCGACTTCTTCGTCTTACCCATGCCCCCCGTCTTCGGCAATTCATTCAAATTCTCGTTACTTTTGTTCTCGTTACGGTCGGCTGGGTATTTTTTCGCGCCCGCGATCTCGGCGAAGCATTATACATAATGAGACACGCGTTTTCCGGTCTGTTCAGCCAGATGAGTTCATGGGATTACCTTCGCTATCATCTTTTCATGGAAGCAACGCTCGGCGTAAGCAAAACAACACTGCTTATCCTCGCCGCATCCATCGCGCTCATGCTCGGTATCTACTGGTGCCGGAAACAACCGTGGTGGCGGCATCTGCTTGCGGTCAAGCCCACAGGGCTCCGCTGGTCGTTCTACTACATATTCATTGTCTGGCTGCTTTTGTTCGGAGTGTTCACCAAACAGAACTTTATCTATTTTCAGTTTTAATGCAACGATGACAACACAGAAGACACAAGAACGGAGCGACACAATCTTATTTATGAGGCGCGTCAGCGTCTTTTGCCTCCCGCTTTTACTGCTCCTCGCTTTTCCGATGTATGTATTTATTCTCTCCGGGGAAGGCATGAGCACGAGTTCAGTCATCGCGGCTCAAAAGGAATCCGTATCGCCGGTCCTGTTCGGCGCCGCCTATGGCAACAGCACGGCGTATTACAAACTGCATTATCTTTTTAATGCACATCCTGCCGTCGTTGCTCTCGGGACTTCCCGCGTTATGCAATTCCGTTCCGGCTTTTTTACCACGTCCGCGCGTTTTCTCAATGCCGGAGGCAGCATTAACCGCATTGAGAAGTTCCGCGAATTCCTGGACAAAATCCCGCACGACTCATCGCCGGCAATTTTGCTCATCGGTCTTGACCAAAATCTTTTTAATCCAGACCTGCGCCGCAAAGCGCCGCTGGGCATTGACGAACTCGCCGAGTTTGATTCTCCCCTCGGCGTTTTCTTCAATAGTTGGCCCGCAATCTATCGGGACTTCTTTCAGCGCAAGTTTACGCTCGCTGAACTCACGCGCGATACTCCGGGTCGGCGGGTGATTGGATTAAATGCGCTCCGAAACGGCAACGGTTTCCGCAATGACGGCAGTTACCGGTACGGATATTTCTTGAGCCATCCTGACGAACAAGCCGCCGTTTACTCGAAGATTCGTCACTTTGACAGGAGAGACACGGATGAACCTCGCCTGCGTCCGTCTGTGGACACACTCGATGAAGCCGCCATCCGCGAGCTTGTATTGTTTCTGAATGCCGCCGCTCTGCGCGGAATTCATGTTGCGGGGTTTCTGCCGCCATATCCGCCCGCCGTTTATGCCGAATTGTCCGAGGACAGAACAAGTTATCCCTACATTTTTGCTCTTCCTGGCCGCCTGCGGGCTCTTTTCACCCCGTATCATTTTAGTTTTTTTGATTTCTCGGATAGCGCGGCTTTTGGGTCGCGCGACGCCGAGATGCTGGACATACTCCATGGGTCGGAAAAGACCTATGCCCGTCTGTTCCTTAAAATGGCGGCGACGGATGCGAAACTCGCGCCGTATGCCGCCGTGGCCGATATAGAAAGGCACTTAAGGACCGCAACGAGCACATTCACGCTTTTCCCCGATTGATTCGCTGTTCGGGAAGAGATGTGCATCTGTGCTGATTTCTCAAAGTTCGTCTTTTGATGTATTGTACAAAAGACATCCCCTTGCGCAGAAAACATTCTTTGTTTGAGTTAATCCTTTCTTTTCTCACCGTAGCCGCCATGAAATGCTCACTTTCCATCATTGTTCCAAGCCACAACGAATCCCAGAATCTCAAGCGGCTGCTCCCCGAACTAGTGGAGACGCTTTCCCCGTTAGGAGACGGATACGAGATTATTGTTGTGGATAACGCGTCCACGGATGAGACGCAAGAGACGCTCCGGATTCTCTCCCAGAGATTCTCAAACATACGCGGAGTGTACGAGCCGGAAAAAGGTTTTGGCCGCGCTCTCCTGAGGGGTTTGCGGGAAGGGAAAGGCGCGGTGCTCGGGTATATCCATGCCGATAACCAGATGAGCCCGGAGGAAATCATCCGCATATACCAAAAACTGGTCGCTCACAACCTTGCCGTGTGCAAGGCAACGCGGGTGAATCGCAATGACGGCATATGGCGGTTTGTCGTGAGCAAGGTCTATAATGTCTTCTTCCGCCTTCTGTTTCGGGTGAATATGCGGGACATAAACGGCAGTCCCAAGATGTTCACCAGAAAATTCTTTGAAGATGCGCGCCTGGAGTCGCTTGATTGGTTCATTGACCCGGAGATTGTTATCAAAGCGGAAAAGATGAAAACGCGAATCGGCGAGCTTGAAATCCGCACCTTTAGAAGAAAATCGGGGGTTTCCCAAGTCCGCCTGACGACCATTCTGGAATTTGTTAAAAACATGCTTCGTTATTGGCGAAAGTAAATCATGACTGGGAGAAAAGCTTTCTGGAAGAATAGACGGGTATTGGTTACCGGCGCAAACGGTTTTCTGGCCGGCTGGCTGGTCAAGGATTTACTTGAAAAAGGTGCTTCTGTCTCGGCTCTTATCTATCAAAGAAATCCCGTCTCTGTTTTTGAGACCGAAGGGCTTAACAAATTGTGCGAGGTTATTTACAGCGACATTCTTGATTTTGAGGCGATGAA
>Ga0209541_10012551_pt1 | contig 13097 bp, 16 predicted proteins | sample RifCSPlowO2_01_FD_184027 | JGI IMG/M metagenome (GOLD analysis project Ga0209541, IMG submission 184027) | Groundwater microbial communities from Rifle, Colorado - Rifle CSP2_plank lowO2_0.1 (SPAdes) (version 2) | ecosystem: Environmental > Aquatic > Deep subsurface > Groundwater | place...
CATTTCCATTGCTATGAGCCTTCCACTCTGCTAATTTTGGATCAAAACCCTGTTCTGCTGACACGTCTTAGTTAAAACTAGTTATAAATAGTTCAACTAGTTTTAACTAGGTGAACTGGTGGGGTGGATGTGGAAAATTTTTCCCACCACGTTCCCCCACACTTCTTCGCTTCCATCCCTCTATCCCTCTATCTCACACCATCACATATCGCGCCGCTTTTGTCTTACCGACCTTTTTGATAATGCCTTTTTCGATCAACTCGTGAATGTCACGCAAGATAGTGTCTTCGGAAGCCCCGGGGACAACATCACGAAACATTTGGTTTTGTAAATATCCAACTCCTTGAATGTATTCCACAATGCGCGTCTCGCGCTCGCTCAAGAAGACCTGTTTTCCGCCAAGTTTCTCACGTAGATACGTATCCTTAGAGAGTTTGAGAACTTTTTTCTTAACCCGATCAAATTCCATTGCAACTCCGATAACAAAATATTCCAGCCATGAAGTTAGGTCGCCTTTTGAAGCAGCTTCCAGATGATTATAGTATTCGATGGCATCACGATCGTAGTATTCCTCTAGAGAAAAAAAGCGGCGTATATCGTATTTCTCCAGAAACAAAATGAGCGTGGAAAGTGCACGTGAAACTCGACCATTGCCGTCTATGAATGGATGGATATCAGTAAGTTGATGATGTGCAATTCCAGCCTTAAGAACTGGGTGCAAGTCATCAGAGTTTGTCTGATTAATCCAGTACACAAATTCCCTCATGAGAAATGATACCTCTAAGGGTGGAGGAGGTCGAAAGGTAATTTCTCCTGTAGCGCTGTTTCGAATAATAACTGACTTTATGCGATACTCACCAATCTTGTCTGGTTCAAGTACCCGATCCATGGTTGAGCGATGAAGTTTCTTAATGGTGCCTTCGGTGATACGTTTCAGACCTTTTTCTGACTCTTGTTCAATAGCAATAAGCGTTTTTCGGTAGTTGATTATTTCCTGAACATCCCGGGCTCTTCCTATAACATCTTGACCCAACAGGACATCCTTTGCTTCTGATAGATTAAGTCTATTACCTTCAACGTGGGTGCCGTGATGTGCAGTCCTGATGACAGCATCGTCTCGGAATTTCTTTTCCCAAAGCGGGAGAAGTGGGGCATCAGTAATGATTTCCCGAGCAGCTTCAATAGTACCAATATTTTTCAGGATACTATTTGTTATCTCAAATTTTGGATTAAACACTGCTCAGGGTTTGATAGACAAATGATTGGCTAATTGCAAGACAGTATAAACATTAGAAAAGTTTTTTTCCAGTATTTTCCGCTTATCCTGCGGGGATTGTTATGAGAGGTTTTTATCGTTCGAAGTGATTTTAAAACACAGGTTTAGGCATAAGTCATTTCTAAATCTCGCTATTATTTTCCTCCCCCAAAACGGCGTTCTCTTACAGCGTAGTTATCAAGAATACGATCAATATCCGCTGGGGTAATGTCTGGTAATAATTTCTGTTCAAAATAGTACTCTGCATACACTGCTTGCCAGATCATAAAACCTGATAGACGCTGTTCGCCTCCAGTGCGAATAATTAAATCCGGCTCAGGATTGGGGACGTTTGATGTGTCAAGAAAACTGTTAAAATCATCCTCTGTCAGAGTGTCTATGGAAACACCTTGTGACTGCAAACGCTTGATTGCACGTAGGACTTCATCGCGGCCTCCATAATCAAGAGCAAGATTAAGTGTCCTGCGCGTAAAGTGTCTTGTTGAATCTTGTATATGTGCAAGTTTTTTTAAAAGAGAGGCAGGGAGGCGATCATTTCTGCCCAAGTGCACAACTCGTATTTGCTTCTCCAGAGCCTTTGGGTAATATTTGTCGATAAATTCTTCAATGAGCTTCATCAATCCTTTCACCTGCAAAGTGTCTCTTTTCCAATTTTCCGTCGAAAAGCCCCAGAGTGTTACTGTTTCCACACCGCATTCATCAAGACGTTGAAGGATGCTTTCTAAAGATGCAGCTGCAGTTCGATGACCAGAAAGAGCACCGAGCCCCCGTGCTTTGGCCCAGCGCCGGTTGCCATCTAAAATTAACGCAATATGTTTTGGAACATTGCCGTCGCCTCTCATATCTGTGTACGTTATGTTAGTACGAACTCTCTTGCATTTACATTCGCACTCTATTAAACTCAGAATATGCACTATTTGATCCGCTATCTTGACATTAAGCCTCCTGCTGCAATCAATTGTCAGAATTTTCCGCCAGCATGTTTCACGAGTTTCAGTGAAGCAGGAGAAATTATCTTTCCACTTATTTATGGTGGGGCCTTTTTGCTTTTGTTGATTTTTGGGGGGAAGGCAGCCTTTGATTTTATGACGTCGCAAGGTGATCCAAAGCAACTGGAGAAGGCACGGAATAGTCTGGTTTTTAGCTTTATTGGCATTTTATTGATTTTCCTTGCATACTTTTTTACACGATTGGTCGGATCTTTATTTAACATCGATTTACTTGTATGATGTTCAGCCTGCTTGCTCAAACGACAGATGAAAATGTCAAAAAGGTATTTGGAGAAGGGATCAAGGATGTTCCTTTAAGCGGAGGCAGTGTTGGCGAGACTTTTTCTCAGGTTTTTGGATTTCTTATTAACGTTGTGCTCGCTGTAGCAGCAATTACTGTTCTTGTCATACTTTTATGGGGTGCTCTTGACTACATCACTTCCGGCGGCGATTCACAAAAACTTTCGAAGGCGGTGCAAAAAATTGTCAGTGCACTTGTGGGCATTATTGTGCTGATTGCTGTATTTATCATTTGGGTCTTTTTGGGGACACATGTATTTCGAGTTATTAATAATGAGAAAGGGATTTTGCAGATTAAGTTACCATCTATTGATAACAAGCGGCCACCTGTTGGAGGAGGAGGGGATCCGAATAATCCAAATATCCCGGACTGATAGGGGCGCTATGCTTGGCAAGGTGCGTGCTTTTCATACAGTAGAGCAGCAATAATATTTGCTTCAATTGTTCCAGGTAAGATATCATGTACTTCCATAGACCTGGGAACAGGATGTTGATGCAAGCGGGCATCTTTCCACCAGTCATATACTGTGATTTGCCTGCCAGCCTTAAGAGCATGACGCATGAATGAATCCAAGATGCAGACATAATCGTGGACAGACTCTGCTTGTTGTAGCGCTATAACAGGAACGTGCTCAGAGCCATCTCTTAACCCCATCCAAGCAGCAGGAAAAGGGATTGTTGATAAATGGCCCGCCATGTCAAACCAGGCAAATGGTGTGGCATGACCAAGTCTCTTGATTGTCTCTGCTTGGTGCCATCCAAAGGAAAAGCATTTTTGCATACCTTCAGGTCCAATCACTTCGCTGGCTTCTGCAACTGCCTCTGCCGCATGTGGGCGCACAGCCCACCATTCTGAACTAGGAAAGATTAGACGTTCACGTATATCAGCAACAGTTTCTGTTTCCCGACCCACCGATTGCACCAAAGGCCTGTCTGCAAACCTTTTCGCCCAAAATAAGCGACCCCATTCTAAACTTTGCACACCCATGACTGATTAGTCGCAGATACGCATAAAGTCATGCCAAGCAAAAATTTTACACCGGCAATTCACAAATAGGGGACTCTTGAAAGACCAAGGTTATACGCCATGATTATATATGGCAATAGAATAAGCCCGCATATCAGCATAATTCCTACAATCGTTATAAATCGTGCCTGCAAGGCAAATCTAATCGTGAGATACCATAAAGTGAGTTTCCACAAAAACATCGACAAAGAAAATGCAAGAAAGAGAAAACTAAAGACAATACCAAGACTGGTAAAGTAACGCGGGGGAGGGAAGAATATATATAAAACTGAGGTGACCATAAACCATATAAACGTTGGCAGGAGTGCATAAGAGCTGAGGTATATCAGTGTCGAAATCTCTCCTTGCCGGGCCTTGCGCATCGCAGATAATAGAAGCCCAAGCACATATGTGATGCCCACCACAAGGCTGAAAGATATCAAAAACATCACAAAGGATCGTGTGGCCTCGCCCAGTGGAATAATGCCATGACCAGGCCCAAAGCGAATATATGCGCTCCAGATATAATAGATCCCGACAAGCACAAAAATGTATGCTGTTTCAAGTAAGTCATGCTTTCGGGAAAGCTCTCGCATAGTGCCATAGGGTGAGGTTGCAAGACGCAGACAATGGCGCAGCACAAGAACAACTGAGGCAAGAGCACTACTAAAATCCATATTGAAGAACGCTGACAAGTTTAACAACAGTAACTTGTTCAAAAATGAGCATGAGCAGCGTGATAAGGCAGGAGACTGGAATAATGGCCCGAAATGGCTGGTATTTTAGGTATGGACTCAATCGCTTAAAATAATTAGTCAGCACAGCTACGTGCAAATCGTTTGGTTCCAATGAAAAAACTTCGTTATATCTTTTCCTCAAATGGGAATATATCTGATCTGTCATGCTTGGTATACACTTTTACAAATGCCTTCCGGGCCCGAAACAGCATACTCTCAGCTGCTTTAAAAGGGAGATCCATAACCTGCGCAATTGCATGTACTTTATATCCCTCGATATACTTTAGTCTTAAAATACGGGCATAATCATGCGGAAGTTGATCAAATACCCGCTCTATTTTGCGCCGAACGTATTCTTTGTCCAGTGAATCATGGAGAAATACCACGGCCAGTGAATCAACGACATATTCAGGTAGATAAGAAAACAGTAGTTTTTTTACTTTCTTTCGTCTCAGAGCATCAACGACTTTGCGCTTTGCAATAGCATACAGAAAGGTTTTGAGAGATGACTGTCCTCGAAAGTTACGCAAACTTTCAATAAACGCCATAAAGGTATCCTGCAGCACTTCTTCAGCATCTTCTTTTCCAAGGCTACGCTGGATATATAAAAGGAGATGTGTTTTATACTCTGCGTACAGCTCATGCAAAGCAGACTCATCATGCGAAAGTAAACGTCTAAGAAGTATGTGTTCTTTTTTAGACATAATCTGACTTCTAGATATCACCCATTGTACCAGATATACTGTAGCTCATGAAGAAATTGATCACTACATTGCTGCTTCTTTACATTCACATCTTCGCAAAGCTTGCACTGGTAAACAACCGTGCCACTTTTATCGGCATTACTGGTTCTGCAGGCAAAACATCAGCCCGTGATATGCTTTTTGCCATTCTGAAGGATAAATATCACACGTATGCTATTACAAAAGGCAATTCTGAAACCGGAGTGGCTCTTGGTATTCTTGGTTTGAAAGTTGAAAGTATTGGATTTAGTTCATTGCATAAGAGTATCAAAGATTGGTTGCGCATTCTCATACTTGCTCCAACTCGACTGCGGTATCTACAGCAGTATGATTACGTTTTGGTAGAAATGGGAATTGATGATCCCTTTCTCCCAAAAAACATGAGCTACTTGCTCGATATTGTGAAACCTGACATCGCAGTTGTCTTAAATGCGTATGGTGTTCATGGGGAGAACTTTGAAAAAGTTGTGTCACCACCTGTTACTGCCGAAAAAATTGTTACGGCAATTGCGCAGGAAAAGTGCAAAATTGTTACAGAAAACCCGCGTTGCCGTTTCGCGGTATTTAATAGTGATAACAAGCCTGTTCGAAACATTCTTGAAAAGGTTGCCATGGAAAAAGGGACGTTTGGAAAGGATTCCATCAATAAAGTTTCGTATGCTTCGTACAATGTCTCAACACATGCGACACATTTTTCTTATCTTGTCCGAGATGGGGAAACACACCAGAAGCTGGCAATTTCCATCAAGCAGTATGTTTTGCCTGAAGTGTACCAGGAAACCTGTGCTGCTGCTCTTGTTGTGGCACTCTACCTTGGCATAAAGCCTGCCGATAGCAAGGCAGCTTTGGAGAAAAATTTTTCCATGGAGCCTAGTCGCAGTTCAGTGTTGAAAGGTATTGAAGATAGTTTGATTATTGATTCTTCCTATAATGCCTCTCCTGAGGCTATGCACACACTTATTCGCCTCGCATTTGAGCTGAAGAAGCAAACACATCGACCATTGGTATTTGTGTTAGGTGACATGAGAGAATTGGGCACTGCAGCAAAACAGAGGCATGAGGAACTTGCTGATACTATTGCTGACATGGCTGATTACCTTTATACCGTGGGCCCATTAATGGAAAAACATATTTATCAACGTCTTATTGGAAACAAAAAGTATAAGGATTTGAAAGCGTTCTCAAGTCCCCATGACGCCGGAAAATACCTAAAAAAACATCCCGTGAAAAACGCCATAATGCTTTTCAAAGGATCACAGAACACCATCTTTTTGGAAGAAGCTATTAAATATGTACTTGCAGACCCTCATGATACAACTTACTTAACACGCCAAGAGGACTACTGGCTGCGTAGAAAGCAGTTTACTCTGACAAAAGATCTGGGTATTGTTTAAAGTAAGGCCGTAGAGGTCATCTCTTAAACATGTGTGCAAGCTTCTGTGATGATAGAGACCATTGTTGGCCGGCCATGTGGACAGGTATACGGATTCTGACAGGTAAGAAGTTTCTTGATTAATGAGCGTGCCTCTTTTTTTGTGAGAGACTCTCCAGCTTTAAGGGCAGATCGACAGGACATATAGGTTAATGTCTGGTGCGTCACACTATCAATCTCAAAAGGATTATGAAGAAGCTCTATGAAAAGTCCCTTAAGGTCTCTGTCCTTAAAGAGAATAGGGACATGTGTGATATATAGCTCGCCAGTTTTAGATTTTTTTAATGAAAACCCCAAAGTCGATACAGTATTGATAAGACTATCTAATCGGGAGAGTTCAACGATTGGTAGCGAGACTGTAACAGGTTTTTGCAGCTTTACTACAGCTCTTTTTTCCCGGATATGCTGTGCTGCTTTAGAAAACTGCTCATATAAAATTCTCTCATGCGCCGCATGCTGGTCGACAAGATACAAACCATCCTCTCCCTGCCAAGCTAAGTAACATTTTTCAACCTGGATAATATCTGTTTTCTGTACATTTTCGAGCATCCAAGGAATGACTTCTGATCTTAGGAGTTCCTGAGTGTGCGGATCAATTCCCTGAGACAAATGTTTTTGGTGAAGATGTGCTTTTTCAAGTTTATCCGTAACAGCGGCATGTATACGTTCAAGAATATTATCACGCATGAACGTCACTTTTTTCTTTTGCGGGTCAATATTTACGTCAAGATATTCATGCGGGTACGATATGTTCAGTGCAAAAAATGGCTGATCCTTATGATCAAGAAGTGTTCCGTACGCTTTTTTTACTGAGGAGCGGATTTCCGGATCTGATATTGGCCTACTATTGACAGCACAGTACTGATACTGTACTGGTCGTGCCTGTTCTGGCAAACCGATATAACCTTCAAGGCCGAAGTGATCATCCTGATAATCTATGTGCAACACAGGAAATGTCCCAAAAAAGTCCATAAGCCGCTCTAACGGTGTTTGATGTAAAGCAGTGTGCACCAGGCGTTTCCCATCATGCACCACATCAAAGTGCACATCTGTATGAAAAAGAGCAAAGTGTATGACAACATCGACAATGACACGCACCTCCTTTGCTACGGCAGGCAGACCTGTCAACCTTCCAGGCATATTCTGAAAAAGCCGTTCAACTGTCACATGTGTGCCCTCAGGCATACCTACTGGCCCAGATTCATGTTTCTTGCCCGTAACCTCTACCTTCCAGCCCTTGACCGTTCCTTTTTGTCTTGAAGAAACCGTTAAGGAACCGACAGCAGCAATGCTTGACAATGCCTCGCCACGGAAACCCAACGAACGAATGCCCACAATGTCCTCAACTGCAGCTATCTTGCTTGTTGCATGCGGCAGGAAGCAAGCTTCTACATCTTCCTTGCTCATCCCATCACCATCATCAATTACTCGAATGACATTATAGCCGCCATTGTGCAGTTCAACATGTATATGTTGAGCATGAGCATCCAGCGCATTTTCAATAAGTTCCTTTACAACAGAGGAGGGTCTCTCAATGACTTGACCTGCTGCAATGTGCGACACAATATCCTGCGGTAGAATGTGGATCGTTTTCATGTTATGTGTTCCTGTTGTATCTGTGACAAAATTTGCATTGCCTCCACGGGAGTCATTTTCTCCAGTCGCAGACGCATAATTTTCTCCAACACAGGATCTTGATGATGTCTCATTCTTTCTTTATTCTCCAACTTTTGCAAAACCTGTTTCGCCGTGCGAATAACTTCCTCTGGCACACCTGCCAGTTGTGCAACAGCAATTCCGTAGCTATGAGAAGCCCCATTTGAAATAAGTTTATAGAGAAAAACGGGTACATCATGATGTTCCTCAATCGCCATATGATGATTTGAGACATGTTCTGGATGCAACTTTGCAAGTTGTTGGAGTTCATGATAATGTGTCGCAAAAAGCGTCTTGGGGCCCTTTTTCCATCGCGTTATAAGATATTCTGTGACTGCCCAAGCAATGCTGATGCCATCAAAAGTACTTGTACCTCGCCCGATTTCATCAAGGACAATCAAACTTTTTGGCGTTGTGTAGAGTAAGATACGCGCTGTTTCCACCATTTCAACCATGAATGTGGATAAACCAGACGTGATCATATCCGAGGCTCCGCTTCGCACAAAAATGCGATCAACAAGAGAAATCTCAGCCGTACGAGCCGGTACAAAGGAACCAATATGTGCCAAAAGTGTAATAAGAGCAACTTGTCGCATGTATACAGATTTTCCAGCCATATTAGGCCCTGTAATAATGTGGAGCTGGTTGCTTTGCTGATTAAGCTCTGTCGAGTTTGGGACAAATGCACGTTCATCCAAGAGACGCTCCACAACAGGATGACGACCATCGGTTATGTGGATAACTCCAGAATTGTTGACCGTAGGTTTTGTGTAATGATAAAGATCTGCACATTCTGCAAACGTACTCAGGACATCCAGTGATGCTATTTTCGCCGATGCTTGCTGAATTGCTGCCGTGTATGTCAAAACTTCCCTGACAAGAGCACAGAAAAGTTCGTACTCTAGTTTTTGGGTTTGCTCTTCTGCTGTCAAAATTTTTTCTTCGTATTCTTTCAGCTCCGGCGTTATGAAACGCTCCGCATTTACAAGCGTCTGCTTGCGCAAATAGTGGCCTGGCACTTTGTCCAGAAATGACTTACTTATTTCAATGTAATAACCAAAAACTTTGTTAAACCGGACTTTGAGTGTTGTAATGCCCGTCGTTTCCTTTTCCTGCCGCTCCAGAGTTTTTACCCAAGATTTTGCACCATGCATAATGCCACGGAGTTTATCCAGTTCTGCATGGACTCCCTCGCGAAAGATACCCCCTCCTTTGGTATCAATTGGAGGCATATCAACGATACATGCCTGAATGTGAGTGACCAGTTTTTGAAGGTCATGAGAAATGGCATGGACTAAGGAGTCCAGTTCGGGATTATGTTCATTGAGAATCATACTCTTTATCCGCAGACACATCTGCAGTGAGCTGGCCAAGTTAATAACATCACCTGCATGGCCAATTCTCGCTGAAAGACGTGCCAGAATTCGCTCTACATCATAAAGATCATGCATTATTTCCCGAAGCGTGCCTCGAAGACGATGATGATGCAGTAGTGCATCTACTCGTTTCAGTCTTTTTTCTATTCTGCCTTTATCCCGAAGAGGTTGACGTAACCATTCCCGCAGGAGACGACCTCCCATTGGAGTGCATGTTTGATCTATCACTGAAATGAGCGAGCCTTCTCTTTTGCCTTCGTGAATGGTTGCAAAGAGCTCAAGGTTGAAAACTGTTGAGGAATCCAGCAACACATTTTCAGTTGGTTCATATACTTTCAGCGTGCGCATGTGGTGCACCTTACCCATCTGTGTCTGAGTGATGTATCCCAAAAGAGCTGCGGCACTTGTTACAGCTTGGGACTTGCCCTCAATCCCAAATCCCCGCAGAGTAGCTACGTTGAAATGCTTTTGAAGATTTTCCTCAGCTTTTGACGTGTGGAGATCCCATTCTGTAAAGCGTGTTATGTTGCAACTGCACACGTCCTTCAGGCATTTAAGAACCTCAGGATTGTTGTAATCGTTTTCATTCAGAAGGCACTCTGCTGGCTTAAATCTCAGAAGCTCATGTGAAAGGTCTGTTTTCTTGTCAACTTGGGATACAAAAAAATCACCGGTAGAGATATCTGCGGCAGCAATGCCAATTGTTTTTGGGCCTGTATGAAGAGCCATAATGAAATTATGCTCCTTCTGCTCAAGAGCCTGCTCGTCAAGTACTGTGCCCGACGTAATAAGACGCACCACCTCGCGCTCAACAATACCTTTATTATCCGGCTCACTGACCTGCTCACATATGGCAACTTTATGACCTGCTTTAATAAGGCGAGTAATATAGCGATCCACTGCATGATATGGGACACCAGCCATAGGGATGTCTCCATCTCTGCCACGTGGTCTGCGTGTGAGAGTGATCTGCAACGTTCGTGCGCCCACTTCTGCATCTTCAAGAAAAAGCTCGTAGAAATCACCCAGGCGATAGAGGAGAAGATAGTCAGGATACTTTTGCTTGATCTGGATATATTGTTTCATCATCGGAGTCGTGAAGCCTGTCATAGCAAGCATTATACAGGGTGCGACCCTATGGGGGTGCGACCTCACTTCTACGGCGCCACAGAGCCGAAAACAATCTGGAGAAGCAAATATATGAATGCAATAAGGAGAAACGGGAGGACAACAATCACGATAAGGTATTTTTTTATGAGCTCAAGATCCATGGATAAAGTTTACCATTTTTACACTTTTTAAGTACGATCCCATGCTCCCGCTTCCATGCTTCTATCCATCTATACTTCTACCATTCCATCTTTTCTTTTTTTCTGATATACTATCCATGTCAATTTACAGCTATGGGTTCGCAAAACACATGCTCCAGAAAAGGTGCTTGTGCCGAATAGTAGTGTGTAAATGCTGAAAGGAGGTGAACACACAATGGCACAGAAACTTTTTGTAGGTGGTTTGTCTTGGGGTACAACTGAAGATGCACTCCGGGATTTTTTCTCACAAGTCGGGACTGTTGTATCTGCAACAATCATTAAGGACAAATTCACTGAGAAATCTAAAGGTTTTGGTTTTGTTGAGATGGAAACTGATGAAGGGTCTAAGGCTGCTATCGACCAACTGAATGGTCAAATGCTCGATGGTCGTCCATTGACTGTCAATGAGGCCCGTCCAATGGTCCCACGTGACCAGCGCTCTGGAGGTCGGAATCGATCGTTTGATCGTGGCGACAGCAGAAGAAATGAAGATCGTATGGGGACTGATCAGATAGACTAAAACACAAGCAAAAAACGCGGATGCTTAACTTTAAGGGCATCCGCTTTTTTGTGTAAAAGCGAAGGTTTACCGTTACTTCATCATCTTTTCACAAATCTTGCAGGTTGTCTTGTGCATTGCAAAATCATATACTGCTGACAAGCCAACAAGAATATACACAAGTTTGACAAGTGTTGGGTAACTTCCGAGAATAGTCTCGACAAGATTAAAATCAAACAATCCAATTAATCCCCAGTTTAAAGCCCCGACCACCACTAATGTGTATGTAAGTATGTGAAGCATACCTTTTGAGTCTTTGTTCATAACTTCACCCCCCTTCTAGTTGAACTAGTTATAACTAGTTCAACTAGTTATAACTAGAATACTTCTACTACATCTGGCTACAATGCACAAGTGGCAGATGTGGCACATATAGAGATGACTTCTAGCTTGACATAACAGGAAAATCTTATACAATGCCCCCATGACAATGGCTGAAAGGGTCGTACCCGTAGATATTATTCGTACTGAATTAGATTCATGGCCTGTAATCAGGATTGTTTTCAGCGGCCCTCTTTCTGCGCAAGATAGGCACACATTTGAAACTTTAATAAAGGCATGGGGCGAAAATCTTTATCGCAAAGGAAAACTTGATTATTTTGATCCACCAGATTTATTCTCATGGTCCCCATATGTAATGTATGTAGAGATTCTTGCCTCAATCCCCCTTGAAAACATTCAGGCCGATATTGAGATCTTATCGCTGCTTATTGCAGAGTATCTACCTCAGTGTGTACACATATACGTCAGCTGAGTTTTTTCGCTTTTATAATAACATTATTTGGCTGCCACTTCTTTTTGAATACGATTCTTGCTAACAACGTTTTCAGCCGATAGAAATGATGAAAGGCAAAAAGTTGTCTTTCCCATATAATAGCAAACCCGGCTATTTTTAGCTCGGCATTAATCAACTCTGGCGTATACATACGCACGTGAGCATTAGGATTGTGACCCTGTGTAATCATCTTTTCAAGGCCTTCATTCATGGGAACCGAAATTATAAGGCAGCCCTGAGGTTTCAAAACACGATAAAGCTGCTCTAAAGCTGTAAATGTGTCCTTTGGTGGAATGTGTTCTAACACCTCAAGTGCAACCACATAGTCAAAATGACATTCAGGGTAGTGTATCGCAAGGATGTTACCCATACTAAATTTGCCGCCAGGGAATCTTTCTTGGGCCTTTTTGATTGACTTCGAAGATATATCAATGCCATACCACCTAGGCATTTTCATTCGATTCATTTCCTCAAGCTTGCCAGAGCCACAACCAACATTCAGAATACTCCCATGCCTTAGTAATCTCGTGACAATCCTAAGACGATCTGCTTCCATAGGATTTTTTGCGTGAACGGCATTTTTATCCGTGTTTAACGTATCCCACAAGCGAGGAGTATTGCGATCTTTGATTGCTGGTATCTTGCTCTCATATAAAGAGCGCAACTTCTTGTAATGGTGCCTCTTTGCTGCCAGATCACGCTGTTCTTCAAATTTGAATGGGTCTGGCACTTTCATATTATGTATATTACCTTCTGAGACCAGGATTGTGTGTACTTCCTTCAATATTATATGTCCGAGCAATTTCCATAACATATCGTTCGCCTAGCTCACGCAGTGTGATCAGATCACTGTTGTTACTATAGCCACCGCAAAACAAGATGTCATATTGAGTAGTTGAAAATATGTGTTGAAACGAAACGAGTGAATGATTGTTTTG
>Ga0209541_10012553_pt1 | contig 13096 bp, 16 predicted proteins | sample RifCSPlowO2_01_FD_184027 | JGI IMG/M metagenome (GOLD analysis project Ga0209541, IMG submission 184027) | Groundwater microbial communities from Rifle, Colorado - Rifle CSP2_plank lowO2_0.1 (SPAdes) (version 2) | ecosystem: Environmental > Aquatic > Deep subsurface > Groundwater | place...
CTTTATTGTTTTCTGTCATATTTTTAAATAGATTTTTTACAAAATTTGTAAACGAACACACCAATCATACCAAAATTTCGGGTTTAAAAAAACTTGACAAATAGAGTGATTGATTATAAAGTAAAAAACAGAGGAAATATCATTTTTTTATTTAAAATCTTTGAAAAGGATCACACCATGGAAATCAAAATCAACGGTGAAAAGGTTGAAATAGATGAGCAGACCCACAGGGTAGCTCAAAGACTTTCGGTATTGGACAACCTTACGATACCCCAGGCCATTGCCAAACTCGCAGAGCTCGGGGCAAAAAACACCCCTGAGTTTATCAAAATCCCCGATTAAACCGTGCACACCCAAACCGCGCCCCCCAAGGCGCGGTTTTTTTGTTTTTTAGAGTCTTGGTCAAAAAGAATTAATTTTGTCTATTATTCACCACCAATTACAAACTAAATTTTAATGTGTGAAATGTGAGAATGATCTTGTCAATCAACTTTTAAACCTATAATTTCAACAACGGGATATTTAATCACTTTTTCAATTTTATACTTCAAAAAACTATCCATCATATAACAAAAATTGATAATTACTAAAATTATTATTAATAAAAACATCAATTTTGTCTCTGAAGAGACTTTTTTTCGTTTTCCATACTGATGATAGAAACCTTTCTCGACCAGACTTAAAGCGTCTGCCATATTGTTTATTCTTTCTAATCTGTTCAGATGTTTTATTTCATTTAAATATAATGCAAACAAAGAAAAACTTAGAATAAAAGCTCCCATACCAAACAAAACAACTTTGTTTCCGTAGCTGACACCATCGCCAAAAACTAAAGTCAAAAAAGAAAGTGTGATAGTAAAAATAAAAGCATAAAATTTATATTTCAAACCAACAAAATATCTCAAGTTTTCACATTCGATCTTATAGGCATCTTTTAATATTTCTATAAAATTAAAATCTTTCATAATTTTATTCTAATTAACATTGCCACAACTAGGACAAATTGACCTATGCGAGAATCCTACACCCATACTTAAAATATTATTTTCTAAATCTCTACTATAAGTATTCCCGCACTTATTACAAAAATGAAATGGGGATCCAAAAGAAATACTGGAATTATTGTAAATATCAGATAAAGCATTCCGAACACCAGAAATTGGCTGAATAATATCTATATTATCAATAGTATTTAAAGGGCTTCTATTAAGATTTTTTTTGATTTCACGTATTTCCTTTATTTCTTCTTCTATCTTTTCTCTAGCTTTTCCGGTTGTATCCTTTAATTCTGCTTCTCTTTTTTTTATAAACTCATCTATCTTATCATTAGTAATAACAGAATTTTTCTTTAATTCTTCATCAAAAGTTCTTCTTAATTCTTTTATAAAACCATCAAATCTTTTTTGATAATCTACACTTTGCTTATACAGATACCATGCAAAAACAATCGTCAAAAAAGTAACTAAAAACGACAATGTCCCTATAATAACATCGTAGGGAAAGAGGCTCAGTTGTTCGTTGGTTTTCTCTAAAACTTCTATGTATTGTTCTTGTAATAAAACATTAATTTCATCCATATTAGAATACTACACCAAAAAACCAATTTAAACACAAATTTTGAATCGTGTTTAAGGTGGGGAATATATGTGGATAAACTTTCGGTAAATTTTCGGTATAATATAATTAATGTTAACTAAGCGACAAAAACAAATATTAGACTTCATTATTGCGAACACAAAGAAAAATGGCGTGTCCCCTTCCCTCAAAGAAATACGAAAACACTTCAGGCTAAAATCTGTTTCAAATATTCACCAACATATCGAAGCTATTAAAAAAAGAGGTTATCTTCAAAAAGAAAAAAATCAACATCGAGGTATTGAAATTATTGAAGAAAAAAAGTTTTTTGATATTCCTATATTAGGGACTATTACAGCAGGACAACCGATTGAAGTTATAGAAAATTTTGAGGACACTGTTTCTGTTAGTAGTGGTTTAATAAAAGAGCCAAAAGAATATTATGCCCTTAATGTATTCGGCGACAGTATGGTTGAAGAGGGTATCTTTAATGGAGATATCGTTGTTATTAAGAAACAGTCGACCGCAGAAAACGGGCAAACGGTTGTGGCTATTATAGACGACGGGCAAACAACTCTCAAAAAAATATACAAAGAAAATAATCAGTTTAGACTTCAACCAGCAAATCAATCAATGATGCCCTTGTTTAGAAAAGAAGTCGAAATCAGAGGCGTTGTCGTCCAGATTATTCGAAATATAAATAATGAGATTAAAACAGGATTAAGAACAATTGATTTATTCGCAGGTGTAGGAGGAATCAGACTAGGTTTTGAAAAAGCTGGTTTTGAAACCGTCTTTGCAAACGATTTTGAAAAGCAATGTAAATCAACATACGATTTAAACTTTAATACTTCTAAATTAGTTATTGAAGATATTAGAAAGATAGGAATCAAAGATTTACCAAAATTTGATTTTCTGTTAGGAGGCTTCCCTTGTCAGGCTTTTTCTATTGCAGGACATAGGAAAGGTTTTAATGATGAGAAAGACCGAGGAAATTTATTTTTTGATGTTGCAAGAATATTGGAAGAAAGAAAACCTCAAGGATTCTTATTAGAAAATGTGAAAAATCTAAAAAGCCACGACAACGGAAAAACATTCAAAGTTATAAAACAAACTCTGGAAGATTTAGGATACCATCTCAAAGTAGAAGTCTTAAATACAATGGATTATGGGAACATCCCCCAAAACAGAGAGAGAATATACATTGTTGGTTTCAAAGATAAAAAACATTACGAAAATTTTGAATTTCCTAAACCAACAAAATTAAAAATTAAAGTTACTGACTTGTTAGAAAAAGAAGTTCCTGAAAAATACTATTACAAGGACAAACCTCTTTTTGAAAAAATTAAAAATGATATTACAGAAGAAGGAAAAGTTTACCAATGGAGAAGAAAATATGTGAGAGAAAACAAAAGTGGAGTTTGCCCTACCCTAACAGCAAATATGGGAACAGGAGGACATAATGTTCCTATTATAAAAGACCACAAGGGTATTAGAAAATTAACCCCTAGAGAGTGCGCAAGTATACAAGGCTTTCCTACTGACTACAAACTGCCTAATATCGCAGATTCTGCTTTATACAAGCAATTCGGCAACTCTGTCTCCGTCCCAGTGATAGAAGCGATTGCTAAACAGATTTTAAAAGCTATTGATTATTAATCTCTTACAATTCTTTTAAGAAGATCCCAATTTTCTTTATAATCTTGAAGTTTTGATATAGCCTTAGTCTTTCCCCACTGTTTAATATCTTCTATTGGAATTACATAACAATCGCCATTTTTACCATCTACACCAAGAATTAAATCGCAGTCATCTTTTGTATATTTATAAGTCCTTTGTTCAACACCACGACTTATTTGTTGACCACTCCTTCCCCCACCAGTAAAACTAAAAGACCCTGTTGTAGTTCCTTTTATTTGTATTCTCAATAATTTTTTTCCATCTACATCAACTATTGCATCGTAACGTCCATTTGTTATATCCACCCTTGAACAAGGAAATCCAGCTTTCATACAACGACCGATACCAATCATCTCGTCTGAATTACCATTTATAGTCCTAAAAATACCATCGTCGATATTTGTTATATTTTTTGACCAATCTTTCTTCATAGTTATATCTATTCTACCCCCATTATTCAAAAAACCCAAATGTGGGGCTTTATTTCAACATAAATGTTAAACGCCTAAACTTTGCAAAGTTTAGGCGTTTAGGGGTTTTATACTTTTCTATTTTCTCCAGTGTCCTAACACCCATTCCCACTGACCTATTTTATAGTTATAACGCCAGTGAGCTTTTACCCATTCACTTTTTCCTAATGGACAGATAGTTGGCATATTTTGCATCTTATCAATAGGCTTTATAGGTCTAATAGGTCTTATTTTTCTTATCGCCATGAGTTTATTCACAGATTAATTTTGCAACCAAAATATATTTCTGCCATAATCTTGGTTACAAGTTTGTTTCCGGAGTCGACTAAATTTCGAAAACAGATTAATAAAATATCGGAAAAGCTACTTTTTATTAAGTGGCTTTTCTATTTGAATTGTATCATTAGGTATGGTCGGATATACCTTTAATTAAGAAAGAAGCTGGGGAAAGTTTGGGGATAGTTTGAATTTAGATGCAGAACGAGGAGACAAAGAAAAAACGCTCGAGCCGTATAGTAATTACGGTGAGAGCGTTTTTTCTGTAGTCGACAAAGTTATGCGCTAAATTCAGACTATCTCTTACTCCACTGAGGGGCTTTACGCGCTTTTTTAAGTCCCGGTTTCTTTCTTTCTTTCATTCTTGAATCTCTTTTTAGAAAACCTTCTTTTTTCAATTTACCTCTTGAACTTTCATCAAATTTTACAAGTGCTCTTGAAATTCCGTGTCTTAGGGCTTCTGCTTGTCCATTGATTCCGCCTCCATTTATCAAGGCTGAAACTGAAAATTTTGTAGCAACTTCTGATTTTATCAAAGCGTCATGTGCGATATCTCTCAACTCTTTTGTATCAAAATAAGAATCGCAATCTTTGTCTTTGTTAATAACAAAAGAATTTGCTTTGGCTTCTGTTAGTCTTACTCTTGCAGTAGCAGTTTTTCTTCTTCCTACAGCTTCGTAATATTTATTTTTGTTTGTGTCTTTTACCATAATTTATTATTCGTTGATTATCAGATTTTTCATCATAATTGCTCTTAACTTGTTTGAAGGCAACATTCCATGAACAGCCTTTTTAATTATTTCTCCCATTCCTTTTTTCTCAACGATTTTTGACATTTTGTCTGTTCTCAAACCTCCTGGAAAACCTGTGTATCTATTGTAAAGTTTTGTATCCATTTTTTTTGCATCAGCATCCAATTTTGATGCGTTGGTGATATTTACTTTTACATCGGCTACTGTGTTTCTACTGAAATCGGGTGAATTTTTTCCCATAAGCAAAGTTGCCGCTTCAGTTGCGATTCTTCCCAATTTTTTTCCTTTTGCATCGATTGTGTACTCCATAAATAAGTTTTTAGTTTTTAGTCATTAGTTTTTAGTATTTTTAAACTTTTTTTGACTCCTGAATTATAACTCTTTTTTAACTAATTGCAACAACAAAAAATTTCAAAATTGAATGCAGAACAAGGAGTCAAACAAAAATTTTTTGACCTGCCTGCCAGCAGGCAGGGCCTTATTCAACATAAGGCGAAGAAAATTTTTGTGAAGACGACGATGTTATGCGTCAATTTTGGAATTTTTTATACGAACTCAATAATTGACATCTGACTCCCATCCCCCACTCTGCTTGCTACTTTTACGATTCTTGTATAACCGCCTTCTCTTTCTTTATATTTTGGTGAAATTTTTTCAAAAACCTCTTTCATTGCTTCATCCCCCCCACTACCCAATTTTGATAGAACCAATCTTTTTGAAGCAACAGAATCTGTTTTTCCTTTTGTAATTATTTTTTCAACGAAAGGTCTCAATTCTTTAGCCTTTGCGGTAGTTGTTTTTATCTTTCCGTGAATAATAAATGAGATAGCCAAAGACCTTAACAAAGCTGTTCTTTGCTTACTTACTCTTCCTAATTTTCTTGTTGAATTATGATGTTTCATGTTTCTGTCTTTACAAACTTTTAACTTTACAAACTTTTTAACTCTTTAGTGTGATTCCAAAATTGCTTAATGCTCTTTTGATTTCTTGCAAACCTTTTCCTCCCAAGCCGTCAATTGCCAGCAAGTCTTCTTCTTTCTTTCTTGCCAACCCTCCGACTGTTCTGATGTTTGCTGAATCAAGTGCATTCATTGTTCTTGCTGATAGATCCAAAGTTTCAACTCTTGTCTTCAAAAATTCTGTATCTTCTGAGTCTTTTGAATCTTCTTTATCTTCTGAGCTATCTTCTTGTTTTTCTTCAACAACCTCTTCTTCTTTGAATCCAACGATTGCTTTTAATTGTCTTATCATTATATCAATAGAATTTTCCAAAGCTTCTTTTGCTGTTATCATTCCGTCTGTTTCAATAAAGATTCTCAATCTGTTAAAGTCTGTTCTGTCTCCAACACGCATATTTTCAACTTCATAACTTACTCTTCTGATAGGAGTAAAGTATGCGTCCAAAGCGATTGAACCAATTTCAACTTTATCTTTTTGCAATTCTTCTTTTGGAATATATCCCAAACCTTTTACAACGATCATGCTGATTTCAAGTGTTGTATTTTTGTCTGTGACAGAAGCAATATGCTGATCAGGATTAAGAATTTCTGCTTGTCCTGGAATTTCTATATCTTTTGCTGTCACATCTTTAACACCCTTAACCTTCAATCTAATTTCTTGAGGTTCGTCTGTAAGCAATTTGATTCTTACTTTCTTTAAATTTAAAATGATGTTAATAACATCTTCTTTTACACCACTAATAGTAGAAAACTCGTGATCAACACCAGCAATTTTAACCGATGTTATTGCAGCACCCGGCAGAGACGACAAAATAATTCTTCTCAAAGAATTACCTAGCGTATATCCATATCCAGGATAAAGACCGTCTATTTCGTACACGCCTTTAAATTGGCCATCTTCAACTACCCTTGGCTTTGAAGGCACTAAAATATTGTAGTCAGACATAGAGAAAAAAATAAAAACTTAATAAAATTGATAAAAATATACTACATTTTTTGCAAGTTTGCAATAGTCTATCCACTACTATCGGCTATAGTATTCAAAAACGGCTGCTAAATCAAAGAATTCGGCTGTTCCAATTTTTGGAACTCCAACAACTTTTCCTTCCTTCTTTTTAATGTCAAATGATAGCCAATTTGGAGTTTTTGTATCTTTTATCTTTTCTTCCAAATTTTCAAACAAACCTTTGTTTTGACTTTGTGCTCTGATACCAACAATTTCTCCTGCAGAAACTTTGTATGAAGGGATATTTAATCTTTTTCCGTTTACTGTAATATGACCATGAGAAACCATTTGTCTTGCCTTTGCTCTTGTTTCTGCCAAGCCCAATCTGTACACGGTATTATCAAGTCTCATTTCAACAACTTCAAACAAGTGATCTGCGTGACTTCCTTTTCTGGACATCGCATCTTTAACATATTTTTGCAATTGCTTTTCTCTTATTCCGTATGAAAATCTAACTTTTTGTTTTTCAATCAACTGAGCTCCATAATCTGAAACTTGTTTTCTTTTTGTCGTTCTTTTTCCTCCGCCTCTTTTTTGTTCAGACAAAGCAAACTTCTGGGTTTGACATTGTTCATAAACCCCAGCGCCTAATCTTCTTCCTATTTTATATTTTTTGATTCTGCTCATATTAGTTAGTAGTTATTAGTTTTTAGACTCTTCTTGGTTTCTTTGGCTTTGGACCATTGTGAGGAACCGGAGTAACATCTTTAATAGCTGATAATTCTGCATTTCCGCTTGTAGACAAAAAACCTCTGATAGCTGATTCTCTTCCAGCACCTACTCCCTTTACGATAACATTTACCTCTTTGATTCCAACATTTAATGCCTTATCGCCAATCAATTCTCCAGCCTTTGCTGCAGCAAATGGTGTTCCTTTCTTTGCTCCTTTAAATCCCAATGCTCCACAAGAAGAAGATGCTAGCAAGTTTCCGTCTTTGTCAGTCAAAGAAACTCTTGTGTTGTTGTATGTTGATTGGATATGCAAAGTACCCGAAGCAAATCTCTTCTTTGAAACTTTAGAAGCCGTCTTTGTTCCAGACGCTTTCTCACCACCTGTTTTTTTAACTACTCTCTTTTTTCCCATAATTAATTTTAATTTTATTAAAATTTCAAATAATTTCAAAATTGAAAGCGAAGGTCTTCAATTTTGGAATTATTATTTCTTGTCTACTTTTGTTCTACCCGATCCCATAGTCTTTCTAACATTTCCTCTTACTGTTCTTGAATTTGTTTTTGTAGATTGTCCGTGAACAGGTAATTTCTTTGCATGTCTTGAACCTCTGTATGACTGAATATCTTTCAATCTTTTAACATTTCCTGAAACCTCTCTTTTTAAGTCACCTTCTATTTTGTATGATTCTAGGATCTCTCTAATCTTGTTTTCTTCATCTACCGAAAGATCTTTTGCTTTTTTCCCATGATCAATCTTTGCCTTGTCTAAAACCATTTGAGCACGAGATCTACCAACACCAAAAAGGGCTGTTAAGCCTATTTCTAATCTTTTTTCATCTGGTATTGTGATTCCTAAAATTCTCATATTTTTAAATTCTATTTTCTAAATTCTCCAGTGATTAACCTTGTCTTTGTTTGTGCTTTGGGTTCTCACAGATAATATGCAAACGTCCTTTTCTGCGGACGCTTTTACATTTTATACATATTTTTTTTACTGAAGACTTGATTTTCATTTTGCTCAACTAATATATCAATTTATATTAAAAATGTAAACCCCAACACCAATGATGATATTGGTTTTTACTGAAACCATATATAAACCTTTATTACATTCTTTTTATAATTCTACCCTTGCCACCATAAGGATCTGTTTTGATAGACACTTTATCGCCCACCAAGACCCTGATTCTGTGCATTCTCATCTTTCCAGACAAAAATGACAACATTTCTCCCCCGTCGTTATCTAAATCAACACGAAACATCGCGTTGGGCAAAGCCTCTATGACGACACCGGTTACGATTAATTCTTTTTCGTTATTATTATTCATCTGCAAATCAATACGGAACAATACTACCAAAATATCTTGTATTTAGCAAGAAAAAATCGGTAAATCCGTTTTTATTCAATTTTATAAGCTTTTAATTAACTTTTTATTCCAAATTTCTGGTAATTTTTATCTTTTCAAGACTACTTGGGAAACTTCTTTTCCAGAAAGGTTTTAGAATAACTTCCATATTATCTACACCGCTATACTGAGACAAAATAGAATCTATGTCTTTTTTAGACTTTCCGGCAAGATCAGTCTTTAACTTATTTTCATCAAACACCCAAGCAAATTGTGCGTCTCCTTCCAAACTAAATTCAAAGGTATCACCACCAGAAATATTTATATAATCTTTTTCTGAAAGAGTAAATTTTAGATCTTCTATATTTACAATTTCCACCACTCCGTCACCTAAATCATCAATAACATTTTTCGCAACAAAATTGCTCAAAATATTTTTATCAAAAATAATAGCGGTTAATGTTCCTTTTTGAACAACCTTTACAGAATCTCCTTCGTCAACATTGTTTTGAGGTTCAAAGTCAAAGAAGATACCCTCATCATACAACACAAACCCTTCTGGGATCTGAGAATAAATCTGTGTCTTCAGATCTTTTTCCAAATTTGTTTTTATTTCTGTTGTCATACCCTCTAGCTCTGTATCAGCCACAACTTTCATCATACCTGAAAATCCTCCTGACATTGAGGTTTTTGATCTTGCATAAAACTTGCTAAATCTGTCAGTCCCTTTAAAACCAGGAACTGTAAAATCTGACAATCCAATATTGTATTCTTCTCCAACAGCATCGGCATAAACGGTAACTTGAATACTTCCAGGGGTAACTTTTCCATCAGATCCTATTTTTTTTCCTGGAACGGTAATTGATTTTGGTATTCTATAAATTAGTCCGTCAGAAGACTCAAATCTTGTATTGATGACCAATCTTTGTGGAGCCGAATCATATTCATTGAAAATAACGATCTCTCCTGATGCTTTCTTTGCAACCTCCTTTTCTGTGAAATTTTTAGTTGTCTTTGATCCTTCCGATGTGATAGTAACCGTTTTAAACAAAACACCTGGAATTTCTGTTTGAACCCCTTCTTTTATCGCAGTTAAATCTAGTTGGAAATTAACTTTTTCCTGTTTTGGATAAATAACTACTTCTGCTCCAGAGAAAATTGCCGAAAATAAAAACGCTAAAATGGCAACAAAAGCCAGAACAATTAGCCACCACTTTGCTTTTAAACCTCTCGAAGCATTATTCTTTTTATCATTGTCAAAAACATCATTATTGTGATCTTCTTCTGGAATTTCTATTTTTCTAGGACGGATGTCAAGAGAATTATTCAATTTGTAAACCTGCTCAACAGGTTTACTTTCGATCATATCGTCAGATTTATATTCCAAAGACCCTCTTCTTTTGTGGCCTATTGGAATATCCCTGATTGATCTTTTTCTTGGGGGCATCACATCTTGCAAGACATTTTTTTTCATAATAAAAATAGAAATTAATTACTCTTTAATGTTAATAATATATCACAAACAACAACATAACTCTAACTTTTTCTGATTAAATCAATCTATTGATGAAAACAGCTTCCATAATGATAAATATGTCTTTTTCTACATCATTTTCAATATCACAAATTTTTCCCATTATATCTGGTTTTATCAGAATTGGATTTGTTGATTTGTTGTAATCAGGAAAAACCAATTTAGTAAATTTTTCTTCTTGAATTATATTTATCAAAATCTCTCCAAGATCCTCATCTGCAATTACAAAAATAGTTCTTGGTAAAATTGCTCCATGAGAAAGTTCAAACATAGAATTTTCCAGATACTTAACCCAACTCTTTCTGACCTTGTTCAAAGATGCTTCTATCTTTTTTGAATTGTCCGAGTCAATATTTCCCGCTTTATAAACATTGATCATGGAAACAGCACTGCTATAATTTGTTTTAAAATCTTTCAATATTTCGCGAATAAATGCATTTCGCCCGACTGGAAAAGTTTCGGTTTCTCGTAAAGAATCGTTTTTAACAAAAGAAACATCGGTTACCTCTCCACTTATATCCAAAAAAACAAAGTCGTCTTCAAATTCAAAAATATCCCGCAGTGACAAAAATCCTGCTAAGGTAAACGAGTGAGAATAAATATTATCCAGATGAAAAGGTTTTGCGATAACTTGTTTTACTTTTTCTTCTACATCAGACGAAATTAAACTTAGATATACTACTACCTCTGCATCATTCGTTTTTTTCTTGAAAGGATCTTCTACTCTGTAACCATTCAATCTGACCTGAATGACTTTACTGTCCATAAATTCAACATCACTACCGTCGCCAAAGAATTTCTCATTATTTTTTATAAAATCAGATTTTTCTTTCTCTAAAATATCTTTTATCATCTCATTGGTAATAAAAAATTTTTCTTTTTCTTCCAACTTAACAACTTGAGTTTGTGAAATATACCAAGGAGAAGAAAAGAAACAAAAAGCGTCTCTTATTTCTTTGTTTTTTAAACTCCTAAAATTGAGGTGTGATATTCCTTTTCTTTCAACATCAGCGACAACAGAACTAAGAGTTCTGATCATAGAAGCTGTAAATTTGTTTATATCCAAATCCTCTTTAAATGCCATTGATTTTCGTACATTGTAGAGAATTTTTGGTTTTTTATTTTTACGAAGAGAAACAAGAGCGCCACCAACACTGGCACTCCCAATATCAAAAACCAAAACAACTCCTTCTTCTTCTGTTTTATTTTTTGAAAACGAAAATAGCGACATAATAAATAATTATATCACATCAGTTATAAGCACACAGAAAAAGATGTGAATTAAATATATTTTTATTCTAAAAAATTTAAAACCCTAAATCCTAAATATTAAATCCTAAACACCTGCCTGCCGGCAGGCAGGAATTCAAATTTTCCAATTTTTCAATTTTCAAAACTTTTTGTATTTTGAATTTTGTTTATTTGAGTTTGTTTAGAATTTAGACCTGCCTGCCGGCAGGCAGGGTTTAGTGCTTAGAATTTAAACTTCTTATTCCTTTCTACTCTAATATCGCTTTTATACGACGCACGCCAGCCGAGCTAGCTTCTTCTTTTTTGATTTTAAAAATTCCCAACTCGCTTGTATTTTTTATGTGAGGTCCTCCACAAATTTCTTTGCTAAATGAACCAACAGAGTAAACTTTTACTTTCTCTCCATATTTTTCATCAAATACACCTAGCGCTCCTTTTTCTTTTGCTTCACTCACAGACATTTCTTGCATTTCTACATTGAGATTTTCTTTTATTTTTTGATTTACGATTTCCTCTACTTGTTTTATCTGTTCATCTGTCATTTTTTCAGAATAAGAAAAATCAAATCGCAACCTTTCTGGTGTAATGTTGCTTCCTTTTTGAGAAATATGATCACCTAAAACCTCTCTTAATGCTTGGTGTAATAAATGCGTTGCCGTGTGCAATTTGGTTGATTGTTCGTCGTGTCCGCCAAGTCCTCCTTTAAATTTACCTGCTGATGCGGTTCTCGAAAGATCCTGATGTTTTTTCATCTCACTATCAAATTCTTGTTTGATTTTTTCTTTATTTATTCTCAAATTATAATTATATTTTCTAGAAAGATTTTCGATCTCCTCCAAACTTAATTCTAGTGGGAAACCAAATGTTTGAAATAAATTAAAGAAAGACTTACCATCAATAGGATTTTCAATCACAGAACCTAATGTTCTGATTTTCTCGAAACTTTTTCTAAATTCCTGATCTAACTCTTTACTTCCATTATCCAAAGTTTTCTTAAATTTTTCCTCTTCTTTTCTGATCTCCTCTTTTATTTTTTCAGAGTTATTTTTTATATTTTCATAGACATCTCCGTATTGTCGAATCACAATATCCGCCAAATCCTCCAACTTGGAAACCGGGTTTCCAAGTAGATTAAGATGGCGAACAGCTCTCCTGATAATTCTTCTCAACACATAACCCTGATCAGTATTTGACGGAATGACACCGTCTCCGATCAAAAACACTGCTGTCCTAATATGATCCGCAATAATTCTGACAGATTTTATATTTTGGTTATTTGAATTTTGAATTTGTTTAGGATTTAGAATTTCAGATTTAGAATTTATCTCATCAATTATTGATGAGAATACATCTGTCTCGTAAACATTTGTCTTACCCTGCAACATGGTTGCCAGCCTTTCCAATCCCGCTCCCGTATCAACATTGTGTTGTTTCAATTTTCCAATTACTTTCCCATCTTTTTTTTCATATTCCATAAACACATCGTTCCAAATTTCAACGATTTTTTGTTCATCATCTGCTTTGATAAATTCTTCTTTTGTTAAGTCACCCAAATCACCCGCTGTACTATAAAAC
>Ga0209541_10012555_pt1 | contig 13094 bp, 14 predicted proteins | sample RifCSPlowO2_01_FD_184027 | JGI IMG/M metagenome (GOLD analysis project Ga0209541, IMG submission 184027) | Groundwater microbial communities from Rifle, Colorado - Rifle CSP2_plank lowO2_0.1 (SPAdes) (version 2) | ecosystem: Environmental > Aquatic > Deep subsurface > Groundwater | place...
GCTAATTTTTGCATATATGGAAAAGCACCTGGATCGGATGCAAATCTTAAGATGAATGTTTCATTATCTTCGCGCCAGCTGTAATCTTTCTCGCGAAATTCACCAAGTAACGCACTGATATCTGGAACAGATAAACGGTATAATAATGGATTTGAAATCTTAAATGCACCATACTTGATAGCCAGGTTTTCCTGAAACATCAATATTAAGTCTTTAATCAGCAAGCCCTTGGGGTGCCATTTAAAGTGGCCTATATCGCTCTCAGGGCAGTAGTTTACAAGTTCAAGCTTCTGCATATAAGAAATATGTTTTGGTTCTTCCGCAACAGGATTACCTTCAAACTCATTTCTTACAAAAATTTTAAGCCTCTTGTAGTCATCACCATCTAACTTCCATATCTTCGCATTCTCCCAATTCTGTTTATTTATTTCATGCTCTTTACCATCTTTGCTAATCAAGATAAAACGAATGAACTCACTGCCTTTTTTTCTTTCTTTGACTTTCCTACCAATAGTTTTCTCTGGTAGAATTGTTCTTGAAAGCTCAGCTAGCGGATGGCCCTTAACAGAAATCTCGAAGGCTTTATACCAACCAAACGGCGCGCGCGTAACTTTAAATTTTCTACTCAGAATTTTTTCTGTATTTTTAAGAATCTTTAATGCTTTTGAGGCTTCCCCCAACTCAGAGCTTAAATGGGCATAAGGGTAAAGAACAATATTTTTTACTTTAACTTGCGATGCGACATCTACAATTTCCTGTACGAGCTGTTTAGAGGCTAGCGCATTGCTCTCATCAGATTTTTCTACTGCAATCAAAACAACCAAACAATTTCTAACTGTTGTTGGCTTTTCTTTAACCTTCTCAGCCTCTTTAATAGCGGCTTTTTTCGGCGTGAATTTTATATAATCCGAATGTAAAGTGATAAGTTTCATTGTTAGAAAAGAACACATATTGATTTATAAATATTATCTGGGTTGTGGGATTTATTTAGATACAGCAATAATTTTAGTAAGATTTATAAATTGGGAGTTTGTAACAAGAGTGTGGGAAAATTAGGTCTCTTGCAAAAGGTTGTATTAACTGTTGTACTCCACGAAACCTATCTAGGACTACAAAGAGAAGATGTTAGATATGGTTATGATCCAAGATTTAAAGATGGTACTCTTTATTTGAATCCGTGGGTTTTGGTTGATGGAAAAGAGATAAATTTTTTTGCCTATGCTGACCAAGACGGAAAAATTTGGGGGGTGACTGAGATTGCAAAAGAGCTCGAAGAAAAAGTGAATAGTTTCCTACATGACCCAAACTCTCGTCAAGAGCTTCGTTCTTTGCTTGGCGATGATGAAAGAATAATTATTGAGTATAATTATGGGGGGCGTGAAGAATGTACCAAATAAAAACTGAACCAAAACTTGAGGATAAAATTCAAAGAGGAATATTTAACTCTGAATTAAAAGCTTCGTTAGCTGGCTTGATAGGCTTTTCTGCTTATTCGGGGACTGCAATAAATGCTGGTATTAACATGATAGCTAGAGATGGTAATTATCTATCTGGTGAACTTTCAATTCTTGGAGGCATTGCTTCTGCATATTTTACTTATCGTTCATATCAAAAAGCTAAAAAAGAATACGAAAGATTAAAAAATGTAGAAGAAAAATATGCTAAATCAAAGAGTGCTGCTTTCGGATGCGAATGCAAGAGATTAAAGGATGTAGAAAAACAATATGTCAAATCAAAAACTATCTGAACTGGAAAAGAAAATAGGCAAGATCGGCTCTCTCCAGGGTTACGGCCTAATTAGTGGCATAACATTTCTAGGGGCTCCAGAAGCAATTGCTGAAGGAAATTATTTAAAAGCGGGTGCATGTGGTTTATTTTTAATTGGTTCCTTATATTATGGGAGTAAGAGAATTTGTGAACTGTCTAAGGCGTTTAAAGATTATAAAGATTCACTAAAAAATCAGGACCAACCACAATGAATTATAAGCTATTAACTTGTTTATCAATTTAACTTTTTGGGTTGCAAAGCTTCTTGCTCTTAAATCTTAGGAATGTACCAGAGCCAAAGAACATGTATTGTTAAGTTAGAGGGTGTTTTAGAAAGGGTTTTAAAGTAGTTTCTCTTGATTTTTTTATGCCAAAGGGTTTAATTCCATCTGCTATAGAAATTTTGAAAGATGCAGAAAAAATAAATCCAAAATTTGATATTAACCAATTACATTCTAAAACCTTTGAATTAATGAAAAAGTATAGAACTATTTATTATGAAAGTAGGATAAATGAACTTCTTTCAAGTAAGGATTTAGAAAAAATACCAAAAGATATTAAATTAAAAATTAAAGAGGAATTATTAAAACCTATTACTGCTAATGAAATTGAATATAGTAATTTTATGGAAGAAGTATCGAGGCGTATTAGTCAAACATTTCAATCTATTTCTGGAAAATTAGCTGAACTTTGTGTTGAAAGAGAATTATATAAAGCTGGTTTAAGATTAAGTATAAATTACGTTAAAAATAAAGAAAGAACAGATTTTATTTTATATCACCCAAATATAACTAAACCAATAAAAAAACATAGAATAGAAGTAAAGAATGTTAAATTAAGAGAAAGAGGAACGAGAGGCTTGGCTTTTGATGGTGATAGTATGGTTGGATTTTTTAATGAACCATCAGAATTTACAGAATCTAATATTGAAATTATAGATGAACATTGTAAAAAAACAGGCGGTTATTGTTATATTCCCTCAGAGACTTTAAAATTAATTAAAAATAAAACTAAAAGATTTAAAGCGAACATAGAATTAGCTTCTGATATGAAAAAATTTGTAATAAATGGTTCTATTTAGGTGGTCTCCAAAAATCTAAAATATATTCAAAGGTAGTTCCTAAAGTAATATAATTATTAGGATATCCAAAAATCCCAGCCCCATTAACAAGCTTTCTTCTATCCCAAATAATCGTATTTCTTAATTCATAACCTGCTTTTTCTAATGCTTCTATAACATAAATATGCAAAGGTATTCTTTTATTTTTCCACCATAAATCTGTAATATTAATAATGCAATGTGCTTTATATTTAAGTAATGGTAAAATTTTTTTATAAATTTCTCCTAAAGAATTTGCATACACTTTGGGTTCCATAGTTCCTAAATCTCTCGGATTATCAGAATATTGTTGAATTTTCATATAATTTTTATTTTGCCTTAAATTACCTCTTAAACTTTTATTAAGCCTTTTTCTATTTAACATATTTGCATAAGGTGGAGAAGTAACACAAAGTGCTACCGATTCTTTTTTTAAATATTTTGGTATATTTATAGAATCATCATTAATAACTATTTGTTTTGAAGAACCTTCTAATTTCTCTTGTTCTAATCTTTTTTTTGAAAAATTTATATATTCTTTTTTTAAATCAAATCCGACTGCATTTCTATCTAAATCTTTTGAAGCAAGTAATGTAGTTCCAATACCAACAAAGGGGTCTAAAATAAGTTCGCCTTTATGAGTAAATAATTGAATACATTTTTTTGGTAGAGATATTGGAAAAACAGCGGGATGTATTTCTTTATCGCGTATATCCCTTTTTTCATAAAAAAATTCCCAGACAGCAACTTGATGATGCATCCATTCTTTCGCAGTTAAGCAATTAGTATGATTTAAAGGACAATTACAAGTTCTTCCATTTGAAATATTTAATGTTTTATCTTTTTTTACCATTTTTCTTATTAACACGAGGTTTATTCCAATAAGGGCTTTTACATAAAGGACACACTATTGGCTCTGTTTTTATATCATTTGGTATCCATTCGTGAGAACATCTTTCACACTTAAACCCCTTTTTAGTTATTTCAACAATAGCCATATTTAGTATATACTTCTATAATATATAAATGTTTCGTATATTATTCTATAACCGAAAGATTTATATACTTATATACCTTTATAATAATATACCCAAGGAGTATATAAGGAGTATAATGAAAATGATAAACACAATACAAAAAACCGAGCTAAAATGATATGCTCCTATTGTAAATCAGAACATATTAAAAAAGATGGTAAGAGAAAAACAAAAAATAGAGATTTAATTCAAAGGTATAAATGCCTTGAGTAAAACTGGGGATGCAGAATATCTTTATTTGGTTAGAAAGGATTGGGAATCTGACAGATTTAGAAAAGATTAAATGCACCAGAGCCACCAACCGCAACCTTTATAAATTCCCGAATTCTTAATTTCAACTTGTTCTAATGCAGCTCAGCAATTAAAAAATTCTGGGCGTAGGTAATGCAATTTTAACTTAATATTAATTCAACATTATTCAAATCATGATTACATTGCATTATGTGCATAGGTTGAGTAAGAAATCCTTTTAGGTGGATGACTTGGCTCGAGAGCAGATGAAGGGCGTGGCAAGCTGCGAAAAGCTCAGGGTAGGCGCATGCAACCATTGAACCTGAGATTCCTGAATGAGACTTCTCATTAAATCTGCAAAGATATGGAACGCGGGAAATTGAAGCGTCTTAGTACCCGCAGGAAAAGAAATCAATTGAGATGCCGTTAGTATCAGCGAGAAAACGCGGCGCAAGACAAACCGAATCTTCGAAAGAAGAAATGTGGTGTTATAAGAATTGCAATACTATTCTAAGAGGTTCTTTAAATTTTCTGGAAAGAAAAGCCATAGAGAGTGATAGCCTCGTAGAAGAACTTTAAGGAATAAAGCAATTTCTTGAGTACAGCTTGTCGGATATCAGGCTGGAATTCGGGAGCTATCAACTTCCAATTTTAAATACTACTCGAGACCGATAGCGAATAGTACCGTGAGGGAACGTTGAAAAGTACCCATGACAGGGTGTGAAAAGTACCTGAAACCTAAAAGGCTGTCGATACATAGTATCATACGTTGTGAATAACGGGCCAGGGAGTGCATCTAAATGGCGAGACGAAAGTCGAAGGGAAACCAATAACCCGCACGCAAGAAGGGGTGAGGTACGAAAGTGCCTTTAGTCATTTGGATGCGACCTGAAGCCGGACGATCTAGCCTAGGGTAAGGCGAAGCGGAATTTTTCGTGGAAGCCTGAAGAGGTTCTGTGAGCACGCGTTCTCATAACCCTTGGTTAGGGGTGAAAGGCCAATCTAGTTCGGCGATAGCTGGTTCCTACCGAAATAGGCCGTAGTCTAGCCTCGAGTTTAGTGGCTAAAAGGGTAGAGGACGGATTGAGGATTTAGGCATCGAAAGGTGTCGGTCCTCTGTTCAACTCCGAATCTTCTAGTACGTTGCTCGGGAGTCGGGAATAGCGGGGTAAGCTTCTATTCCGAAAGGGGAACAACCCAAATTATAGTTAAGGTCCCAAAATGCTAGTTAAATGTTAAAGGCAAGAGGGGGTGTATCACCACAGACAGCGGGGAGGTAGGCTCAGAAGCAGCCACTCCTTTAAAGAAAGCGTAATAGCTCACCCGTCGAGGTGATATGCACTGAAAATGGACGGGACTAAACTAGCTACCGATACTATAAACACTTTTGTGTAGTAGGTAGGCATGTTATAAGGGCAGAAGCTTAATCGTAAGATTGAGTAGACTTTATAACAAAGAGAACCCTGGCGGTAGTAGGAACTATATACAGTGAGAACCTGTATTGCCGAAGGGGCAAGGGTTTCTTAGCAATGTCTGTCAGCTAAGAGCAAGTCAGTCCTAATGAGCATCGTAAATCGATATTCTTAGAAAGGGAAAACGGTTAATATTCCGTTACTCTCCAGATACACGGTGACGTTTGGCTTGGTTTATGACACTTCGGGCTAGATCGACTACGAAAGTAGTTAATCAGAATAAATCAAGGGAGATTGTAACAATGAGAACTTGATTAAATCTGAGAATAGCAGAAATGTTCGATTGAGGCCTGGAGTCCGTGAAAAATAAACTGAGATGGATTCTGGAGGACTGTACCAAGAACCTGCACTGGTGCCCCTAGGTTAGAAGCCTAAGGCAAGTGGGAGTAACTTTGGTTAGGGAATTCGGCAAATTAGCCCCGTGTCTTCGGACTAAGGGGTCCCTGCGATTGTTTCTTTAAGAAGCGATTACAGGGCACAGTAACAAGGGTGGTCCGACTGTTTAACAAAAACTTAGCATCTCGCTAGCCTGTAAAGGTGTGAATGGGATGTGACATCTGCCCAGTGCTAGTACCCGAAACTCCATTACAATGGAGCCAAAGGCTAGTAAACGGCGGGAATAACTATGATTCTCTTAAGGTAGCGTAATACCTTGTCGTTTTATTGACGACTTGCATGAATGGTGTAACGAGATCACCACTGTCCCAACCTAAGATCCCCTGAATACGCCATTCTGGTGCGAAGGCCAGAGATTTCCAGTGGGAAGTAAAGACCCCGTGGAGCTTTACTGTAGCCTGTAGCTGTGGTATGGATTCATTTGTGTAGAATAGGTGGAAGTCGAAAGACGAAGTTGAAATACCACCCTTGAGGATTTGTATCACTAACTTGGAATTAACTTTCAAGGACAACTATTGGCAGACAGTTTGGCTGGGGCGGCACCCCGCTGAAAAGATATCAGCGGGGCCCAAAGGTCAGCTCATCCGGTTCAGAACTCCGGAGCAGAGTGCAAGAGCAGAAGCTGGCCTGACTGTATCTTCATCAGCCAGAGATGCAGAGAAGAAATTCGGGTCTAGCGAACCCACATGTCTCCATTGATCGGAGCTGTGGATTACAAAAAAGCTACCCCGGGGGTAACAGAGTCGTCGCGCCTAAGAGCTCGCATTGTAAAACGATACTCTTCGTTTTACTAAGAGCTAATCGACGGCGCGGTTTGCTACATCGACGTCGGCTTTTCCTAACCTGGTTGTGCAGCAGCAACCAAGGGTGTCGGGGTTTACGAATTAAAAGGGATCATGAGCTGGGTTCAATACGTCGTGAGACAGTATGTTTAATATCTACTGGAAACTAGCGTCTGAGGGGAAGGACCATTTAGTACGAGAGGAACGATGGTTCGATGCCTCTGGTTTATCGGTTGTCTAACAAGGCAGGCCGAGCAGCTACGCATTAAGTCATAAGAGCTGAAAGCATCTAAGCTCGAAAGATACCTCAAGAAGACGCTGATAGAGCACGGATAAAAGATCCGATTGATAGAGCTGGTGTGTAAGTATCAAGGCAACGAGATATTCAGCACGCAGCCACTAATCGCTCTAAATTACTCAACCTGTGTTTTTTTCTTTTTTTAGAAATAAATCTATATAATCAAATCTGTAATTAATAGATATGGAAAAGATTAAAATTCTGGGTGTTGGAAAAGGACCACGATATAGTCATTATACCTTCACAAAAAAGCAAGGCATTTTTAACGTTACAAGGGATTTACTTGAAAAATTAGGCTTTTGTAAAATGAATTATTTGGACTTTGGGCAACACGAAGATAAATATGGTAAGTTAAAAGAAGACGATATTAAAAGTAAGGCCTATATTGATAGTAGATTTAGTTTAGGAGATGGCGAGTATTTAATAGAAGTTATTTTTGGTAGAAGTAGAGTATTTCTATCCATCCGGTCAGAAAAAGATAGGCAAGAGAAGATTGCAAAAATACTAAAAAGGTATTGGTGATATGGTTCTTATTTTTATAAAAAAATAATTAAGATCTATTTGTTAGTTGCAATAAAAAATCGGCTACTCAAAATATTCTAAGGGGAATTTTAGCCACCCTATTTTTACAAAGATAACTACCACAAGCGTATAGACGACTGAGATTATTATATCTTTCACCAGTTCTTTTCTTGTGTATTTACCTTTTTCTTTTGAGGTAATGTCTTTGGCTCCATGATGCATAAGTATGAAACCAACAACATTTGTTACCCAGTAACCGAATATCATCATAGGTAAAAATAAACTTCTTGAAATGAGACCGAAGGGAAATGCGAATGCATACGCGAGTGGAATATTGATAACAAGATCATTCCACCATGAGAGCGGTGAAAGTATGTAGCCAATAGTGGCTAAAATCCCCCCTTTAATTTTGTGCTTCATATTTTCATTATAAGTACTGATGTATAAAATAGGTATCGCTAACTTTACAGCAGAAAATAGCAAGATTTAAAAAGTAAAAGCTTATCATAAATTAAGAGTAAGCGAGCGACCTAACTATCAATCGTTGAGTTTAAACAACTCGGCGAAGCCGAGAAAGACCGCAGGTAAGCTCATCGAGCACTTGTGCGAAGATGGACTAAAGTCCAAGGGTCTTTTGACGCTTTGAGGAAAGTCCGTCCTTCCATATCGGTTGCTGTCTTTAAGGCAGTTCCTCGAGAGGGGAAGCAACCGCTCAGAAACGAGTTTGCCGAATTGAGACGAGAAGCCCGTAGTTTACGAGGAGCTTCGCAGTCCAATGAGGTCAAACAAACCGCTTGCTTGGAAGATGACGCCTTAAAAGCAGATACTCTGCAAGGTTGGGGTGAAACGGCGTAGTTTGCCAACTGGAAGCAAGTTTAAAACGCTTAGACGAATGTTAGGGCAGATTGCCTCTTTAAGGTTTTTAATTAAGCCTTTAAGGAGAATCTGACAGAAGACGGCTTATCGCTCGCATACTTGAACCTTTTACGCTCTCCTTCGGGTCGCGTAAAAGTTTCTCGAAAAAGTGGCTCTCGAGCCTTTGCTCTGCGGAGCATAAAAGCCTGCGGGCAATAAAGTAGATTAATGGTGGTTAAAATGAAATTGTACCAAAAAATAAAAAGACCATTTGGAATCGGTTTAGCTTGTATTATTTTGGCAACATCAACTGATGTCTTGAAAAAAGAGCAGAATATGTGGCGGATGAGATAAAAGTCGGAGATGCGACTGTTAAAATAATAAAGGAAGACTGGGCTCAGAGTGTCGACTATTACAGAATAGAAATACACGACGATAAAGGTACTAGGAAATTTTGTTTAAGGTTGTTAATGCAGGATCCTATAAGCTTCGAGTACAAGATCACGGGCGAAGATGGCAAGATATACAACATTACTAAAAGGGAAATTTACTAAAAGGGAAATTATTAAAAATAAAACCGAAAGTAAATAAGATAAAAATTTGCATCCGCAAACTAAAGCTCCAATGGCGCAACGCTCTTCTGAAAGAAGAGCTTTTTTGGGGGATTATTTACACGAAGGCGAGTGTAAAAAGGCAAGTTCGTTGCTCCGCAGAGCAAAGCGCCTATGGCGCAATTTTTGGGGGATTTTTAGGCTAAGCCGAGCGAAGCGAAGGCGTATGCCTAAAAAGATCAAATGGCAGACGAAAGAATAAGACTTCCATCATCTGGTGGGGGGCTTTTAAGCTATTACGAAGAGTATCACAGCAGATTTGCATTTAAACCGGGTTATGTTCTTTTGTTTATTGCACTTGTTATTGTTGCTGAAGTTTTATTATACTTTCTATAAAAATGCTGGATCCTAGACAACTTCAAAAAGCAATGGAGCAAATGGGGGTAAAGCAAAAAGAAATAGAAGCAACTGAAGTGATAATAAAGACAAAAGATAAAGATATCTTAATTAAAAACCCACAGGTAATGAAAATAACAATGATGGGCAATGAAAGCTTTCAAGTCTCTGGGGTTGTGGAGGAAAAAAAGACGATTACTGAGGAAGATCGTTGCAGAGCAGGCTAATGTTTCTAAAGAGAGGGCTCGTGAAGCTCTCGACAAAACTGGCGATTTAGCGAAGGCTATTTTGGAGCTACAAAATTCTTAAAAATCCATTTGCTGTAAGTATCTTATGGAACTGACAAGAACGCTCTTAGATGAAGCGATAAGAGCTCTTAAAACAGCAGATCACCTAACATACGTAACATATCCTCTTATACATGATATAAAGCTACTTGTTGGTGTTAAAGAAAATCTATTTTTCTCGCTTAAAAAGGCCATGGAAGCTCTAGTGCAGTATGAAATGCTTTATAAGCGAATTGAGCCTGTGAAAGAAGATTTTAATGCACAATTTGAAGCATTAAGGCTTATAGCTGGCAGGTACAAACTAAATGAAACTGGCATTAGGCTCTTAAAAGACTTGGAACTATTTACAAAAAAACGTAAAAGGAGCCAGGCCGAGTTTATTAAGAAGGACAAGCTTATTCTGTGTTCAAGGGAATTTTCTGCCGAGGTCGTCTCCTTAGATGCAGTAAAGAAGGAATTAGCTCTAACAAAGGAGCTTTTAGGCGAGATAAACAAAGTGATTGTAAAGGGAGAATAGTTCTAGTTAAATATATATATTAGTAAATATATAAAGTAGTAGGTATAAGCATATTAAAATGGGCATCTTAAAGATGGAAGGCGTGGTTATGGAAAGCGAAGCTAGAGAAGAGTTGAAAAGAGCAGATCATCTTATTTTTGTTACTCTAAAGTATACAAGGACTGTAGATGTTATAAAGAATATTATTAAAAGGCTAATAAACGCATTTGAACTGGCAACTGATGATGCACTAGTTTATGCTAAAAAAAAGCGCAAGATTGCAACAATTCCAATGCTACAAAAACTAAAATGTGATATGCTAAGTAAAGTAATAAAAGACGAGAGGATTAAGGAGTACAGAGATTTTTATAATATGTTGAAAAGAATAGACCGAGCAGAGTTCAGCGGCAAAGAAGAGTATAGAAAGCATGTTGCATTAATAGTTCTTGAGGAAGGCAAGACTACAGATATAACTACTGATATGATCCATGATTTCTTTGAAAAAACTAAAGAGTTTGTTGATTTTATAGAGGAGTGGGTGAGTAAATAGATTATCTAACTATGACCTCCCCAAAAAAGGGTCTGAGTTCTTCAGAAAGCTGTTTCAGTTCTGTGCTGTTTAGGCCTTTTTCGCCCTCAAGCTTTTTGTCTAATAAAGAAATATGCGACTGGAACTCCTGGAGCGCAAACCGCTTTGCACCCCCAAGTTGTTTGGCTATTTTAACAAGGTCTTCTTTGTTTAAACGCGGCTCGATTGTTGTCCTAAACTCATAATCAAGATTAGATTCTTTAATCATTTTTATCGATTCTTTTATTTTATTAATATCTAAAGCAGCACCAACATCGTACTGCTCAAATGGCGCTTTAATGTCCATCGCAATATAATCGATTAGTTTTTCATCCAGCAATTTTTTGATAACTCGGGGATTTGAGCCATTCGTATCTAATTTAACTGAAAAGCCAAGCATTTTAATTTCTCTGATAAAATCGACCAAGCCGTGCTGTACGGTTGGTTCACCGCCAGTTATAACTACACCGTTGAGCATGCCGATGCGCTTTTTTAAAAATACGAAAACGTCAGTTGTGTCTATTTTTGTAGTCCTAGATAGAACTAAATCCGGGTTGTGGCAAAACGAACATCTAAAATTACAACCTTCGAGAAAGATAACTGCGCTTAGTTTCCCAGGATAGTCTATTAGAGATAATTTTACTAACCCGCCTATCTTAACCTCTTTTCTCATTTAGTTCCTACTCAACTTTGTATGTCTTTCTATCTCTAAATTCAGCCTGCTTGCCTTCGTGCCATTGCGCCACTGGGCGTAGATAGCCAACGACTCTGCTAAAAACCTCACATCTTGTTCTTTCCATATTTATCACCTCTTTTTAATCCTAACAAAATCCAATTTCATCATCACAAATTGGACAATACTCATGCTCACCACTAAGATAGCCATGCTTTGGGCAGATAGAGAATGTCGGTGTTATTGTGTAATACGGCAATCGAAAATTCTTTGCTATCTGCTTTACAAGCAATTTTGTTGACTCTGCATTCGGCATTCTATCCCCAATGAAACCATGAAGCACTGTTCCGCCCGTGTACATAGTTTGCAACTCATCCTGCAATTCCAATGCTTCAAAAATATCGTCTGTGTAACCTACCGGCAAATGGGTTGAATTAGTGTAGTATGGCGCTGCGTTTTTAGCAACAGCTTCATTATTGGCAACAATAATCTCTGGATAAAGCTCTTTATCCCTTTTTGCTAGCCTGTATGCTGTTCCTTCTGCTGGTGTGGCTTCTAGATTGTATAAATTGCCTGTTTCTTCTTGGTAATCTGCCAGTTTATCGCGCATGAATTTAAGAGTCTTTAAAGCAAAATTTATTCCGTCTTTTTTAGCTATTGTTATGCCCATAAAATTCATTAAGCATTCATTCATTCCATTTAATCCAATCGTAGAAAAATGATTTTTCCAATAGCAATTAAATTCATTTTTAACTTCTTTTAAATAGAATTTTGAATAGGGATAAAGACCATCTTCTGTATAGCGCTCTAGCACCTTTCTTTTGATTTCTAAACTATTCTTTGCGGTATCCATAACCTCGGCGAGCATATTAAAGAAATCATCCTCATTTTTATTTAGATAACCAAGCTTGGGCATATTTATTGTGACTACACCTATACTACCTGTTAGCGGGTTGGCTCCGAATAAACCACCACCACGTTTTCGTAGTTCACGGTTGTCGAGACGAAGCCGGCAACACATACTTCTGGCATCCTCTGGTTTCATATCTGAATTAATGAAATTAGAAAAATACGGAATGCCATATTTTGCAGTCATCTCCCATATCATATCATAAGTTTTGTTGTCCCAGTCAAAGTCCTTTGTGATGTTATAGGTTGGTATCGGAAATGTAAATACCCGACCTAGTGCATCACCATCTGCCATGACTTCTGCAAATGCTTGATTTAACAACGCCATCTCCTCATTAAATTCACCATACTCTTGGTCAATTAATTTGCCGCCTATGATTACCGGTTCGTTTTTCATAAAGTTTGGAATGTTTAAATCTAGTGTTATATTCGAAAAAGGAGTTTGGAAACCTACTCTTGTCGGAACATTCATATTAAAAGCAAATTCTTGTATGCATTGCTTGACTCCTTTGTAATCTAATTTATCAAATCTAATAAATGGCACTAAATAGCTATCAAAGTTTGAAAGTGCCTGAGCCCCGGCAGCCTCGCCCTGCATAGTGTAAAAGAAATTGATTATCTGCCCTAGAGCAGATCTAAAATGCCTTGCTGGTTTTGTTTCTACCTTGCCAGAAACGCCGCGAAAGCCTAAGAGCAATAAATCGCGAATAGACCAACCAACGCAATAAGGCCCCAAAGTCCCCAAGTCATGGATA
>Ga0209541_10012558_pt1 | contig 13091 bp, 14 predicted proteins | sample RifCSPlowO2_01_FD_184027 | JGI IMG/M metagenome (GOLD analysis project Ga0209541, IMG submission 184027) | Groundwater microbial communities from Rifle, Colorado - Rifle CSP2_plank lowO2_0.1 (SPAdes) (version 2) | ecosystem: Environmental > Aquatic > Deep subsurface > Groundwater | place...
TATGAGCATCGTGGTTTTCCTGTATTTCAGGACTTTTGTTCCAAGCGCAGCAGTAATTTTAGCAGCATTTTCAGATATAGTTGTAACACTGGCGATAGTTAATTTTTTGGGAGTAAAAATAAGCGCTGCTGGAATAGCCGCTTTCCTAATGCTTATAGGATACTCTGTTGATACTGATATTTTGCTTTCAACAAGGCTTTTGAAAAGGAAAGAAGGAACCGAGATGGAAAGGATTTATGGCGCTATAAACACTGGGTTTACAATGACACTTACTACATTAGTTGCAGTTGTAATTGGGCTATTTTTTACGCAATCAGACGTCATAAGGCAGATAATGATAATATTGCTCATCGGGCTTCTTGTTGATATGATAAACACATGGATACAGAATGTTGGAATATTAAGGCTGTATCTTGAAAGAAAGGCTAGGAAGGCTGTGCAATGAACTACAAGATAAAAAAAATATTTACAAATGTAAGGGTAATAATATTAATGATTTTATTAGTTCTAGCTGTTGTTGCGATAAATCCAAGGCTGGGAATAGAGGGGGTTGTAATAAGGAATGTAATAACAAACAGCTCAGCAGCAGAGGCAGGAATTTTGCAGCCACCCCTTAATGCAAGACCATCGAGCAGGGAAAGGGTAATGGAGATTGATAACAATCCCATTAAAAATGAAGAGTCCTATTACAAGTTTGTTAATGCATTAAAGCCGAACCAGTCTATACAGATAAAAACAAACAAGGGACTGTACAGGCTAAATACAAGGGAAGATATAGAAGTAATAGAGCTGAACGAGACAGTCAAAAAAACAATAGAAGAGGCTATAACTGTTAACGAGACTGTTAATGGAGAAACAGTTGAAATAAATAAGACCATACCTAAGGTTATTGAGGTTCCAAAAACAAAGGAGATAAGCAAAGGCACAGAAGATATAGGGTTAAGGGTATTTAACGCGCCAAAGACAAACATAAAGAAAGGTTTGGACTTACAGGGCGGCACAAGAGTTCTTTTGCAGCCGGAAAAGCCATTGTCCAAGCCAGATTTAGGCTCTTTAATGGATACTATGAGCGAGAGGCTTAATGTCTATGGACTAAGCGATTTAATAATAAGGGACGCAACCGACTTAAGCGGAAACCAATATATTCTCGTGGAGATAGCAGGGGCTAATGAAGAGGAAATCAAAAATTTGTTGGCAAGCCAGGGAAAATTTGAGGCAAGAATAGCCAATGAAACTGTGTTTATAGGCGGAAAAGACATTTCTTTTGTCTGCAGATCAGCAGATTGCGCAGGAATAGACCCTAATGCTGGCTGCTCTTCATCTGGAGGCCAGGATTTCTGCAGATTCAGATTCTCAATTTCCATAACGCCGGAGGCAGCGCAGAAGCATGCTGATGCAACCAAAGATCTGGAGGTAATAGAGGATGACGGCAAATATTTATCAGAAAAATTAGAGCTTTACCTTGATGACTCTAAAGTAGATGAGCTTAGCATAGGGGCTGAGCTGAAAGGGAGCACAACAACTGATATACAGATATCCGGCTCTGGTATAGGCTCTACACAGCAGGAAGCACTCATTAATGCACTGAACAATATGAAAAGACTGCAAACAGTTTTGATTACTGGATCATTGCCTGTCAAGCTAGACATAGTGAAAATAGACAATATAAGCCCGCTGCTTGGAAATGAATTCTTAAATAATGCCCTAGTCTTAGGGGTTCTGGCGTTGATTTCTGTTGTAGTAGTTATTTTTGCAAAATACAGAAAGCTCCTTGTTGCAATACCAATGGTTTTAAGTTCAATATTTGAAATAGTGCTGCTGCTTGGAGTTGCTGCACTGATAGGATGGAATATAGATTTAGCTGCAGTAGCGGGAATAATAGTGGCTATTGGAACAGGAGTAAATGACAATACAGTAATCACTGATGAAACCCTTAGAGGGGGGCAAAGAGAGATATACGACTGGAAGCAAAGAATAAAAAATGCATTTTTTATAATAATGGCAGCTTACTCAACTATTTTTGTATCAATGCTGCCGCTGGTTTTTGCAGGCGCTGGCTTGCTTAAGGGCTTTGCTATAACCACAATAATAGGAGCTTCCATAGGGGTGTTTATTACAAGACCGGTATATTCTAGGGTTATTGAGATTTTGTTAAAAAGCTAGATAAAAATGGCAACAAAACTTTGGGCAATGGGTTTGGTTTTATTTTGTACATTACTTACTTCTACTGCGCAATTATTCTATAAGTTTGGAATAGAAAAATTAGAATTTGATATTATTAGTATAGTAACAAACGTTAATCTGTTTATAGGACTCTTATTATATGTGATTGGTGGAATTTTACTAGTGATAAGCTTTAGAGGTGGAGAAGTTTCTGTTTTGTATCCTATAATAGCAACAAGCTACATATGGGTAAGCTTACTGTCTATTTATTTTCTAAATGAGCTGATGAACCTGTATAAATGGTTGGGGGTATTTACAATTGTATTGGGGATAATATTAATAGGGCTTGGCAGCAGAAGAGCAGCTGTTGAAGGAGCAGGGGTTATATAAATGCCAGCTGAATTATGGGCAATAGGACTTGTAATTCTGGCTAGTTTAATCGGGTCCTTTGGGCCTATTATGTTAAAAAAAGCATCTGCAAAAAAGTTGTCTAAAATAAGCTTATTAATAACAAATTATTATTTATTTGCAGGATTCGCTTTTTATGGAATGGGCACTGTTCTTTTTATCCCTGCATTAAAAGGCGGTGATTTGTCAATACTTTACCCTTTTGTCGCACTAGTATACATCTGGGTAAGCCTGCTTTCAATCAAATTTCTAGGAGAGAAAATGAATTCTATGAAGTGGCTTGGGATAGCTTTTATCATAATTGGTGTTAGTTTAATTGGAATTGGGAGTTAAACATATAAATTAACAATATTTCTTAGCCTCTTTCAAATAATACTTAACTTCGTCATCTTCAAGCTGGGTAAAGTTCTGGTAGAAAGAGCCTACTGCGCCAAAGAATACCGGGATATTCAGGCAGATAACTTCGTCTGCTATTTCCTTGACTTTTTCAAAGCTATCCTGGGCAGCAACTGGAATAGCTACTATAACTTTTTTTGGATTTCTGCTTTTTACATATTTAATAGCAGCCAACATCGTATAGCCTGTAGCCAAGCCATCGTCAGCAATAATAACAATTTTATTTTTTAGTTCCGGAATTTCTCCTTTTGTGTATTCTTTATAGCGCCTTTTTATCTCTGCATTCATTTCTTTGATTGTCTTTTTTATATACTCTTCTCCAGCTTCTTTTTTGTAGTTTTCATCAATAATATAGTTACTATCCGGGCTTACTGCGCCAATAGCAAATTCAGATTCAAAAGGATGGCCTATTTTTTTAGTAACAATAATGCTTAACGGAACTTTTAATGTTTTTGCTATGTCAAAGGCTACCTCTACACCGCCTCTTGGAATGCCTAATACAATAACATCTTTTTTGTTTCTGTATCTGCTTAGTTTCTTAGCAAGCTTTTGCCCTGCTTCGTGCCTGTCTTTGAATATCATTTTTGATTATTATTTTTTTATTTTATTTTTTGGTTATTATTTTTAAGATTATTAATCTTTAGTATTCTAGGTCTCGCTGGCAATAGTTGCGAGACTATCAGTCTTTAGTTGTTGAAACTCTAGATTTTATATTTAGAAACATTTATATAAAAAGTGTTTAAATTATTTTCTATAATGGAAAAGACAATTATAATGTCGCTTGGGGGCTCTGTTATAGTTCCTGGTAAAATGGACGTTAAATTCTTAAAAAATTTCAAAAAAATCATTGAAAAGTATGTCAAAAAAAACTATAGGTTTGTGATTTATTGTGGTGGCGGCAAAATAGCAAGAGATTACCAGGCAGCAGCATATAAAGTTGCTGAGCTTAATAACCTGGAATTAGACTGGTTGGGAATACATGCAACAAGATTGAATGCTAATTTTATTAGGACATTATTTGGAAATCTTGCAGAAAATTTTATTGTTAAGGACCCAACAAAAAAAATAAACTTTACGAAAAGCGTTCTCATTGCTGCAGGATGGGTACCAGGATGGAGCACTGATTATGACGCTGTTTTGCTGGCAAAGAATCTCAACATTAAAGAGATAATAAATATGAGCAATATTGATTATGTTTATGACAAAGACCCTAAAAAATTTCCAGATGCCAAAAGAATTAAAAAAATGTTATGGAGGGACTACAGAAAAATTTCTGGGAATAAATGGAAGGCTGGCTTAAACAAGCCTTTTGACCCTGTTGCTGCGAAAGAAGCCGAAAAATTGGGGTTGAAAGTCATAATTATTGGAAAAGAATTTTAAGAATTTGTTAAGCAATAAAAAATTTGAAGGGACAATAATTAAATAAAAATAATAAAATAGACTGATATAAAAATAAAAATGGAACTAGAATACAATTGGAATGTTATTTTATGGGGTGCTGTGCCTGTATCTATTTTGATGGCTTTAGTCTTCTCTTCGGATATTTCTAGAGGCTTAAAATGGTTTTTTCTAGTTTTGGGTATGGCAGCTGCAACTGTAGTAACTTACTATCTTGACAAGAAAAAGCATAATATCTTTACTTCTCCATTTATAGTTCTTATTGTGGCTTTAATAGCCCATGGCCTGAAGAATCTTGAATTGTTCTAGACGGTTAATCTGCAAATTTGCATTAAATAGGTTTTCTTCCTTTTATTAAATTCCAGTTAATATAAAGTGTCAGGCCTATAATTGCGCCAATTAAGTTATTAAGCATGTCTTTTTGTGTGTCCCATTCGTCTAAGTCACCAGGCCCAATAAAGAAAATACCTCCGCCTTTGCCTAAAGTTACTTCTCCAGCAAATTCCACCAATTCGTGAAAGGCAGAAAGCCCAAGTATTGTCACCAATATCACAGAGACTATAAAATAACGTGGCTTAATTTTATAACGAGTTAATGATCTGTAAAGTATTAAAGATGCTATAAAGCCGAAGTAGCCATGGAGCCAAAAATCATATTCTATTCCTAAAGGGTAGAGGCTATAAAAATCAAATGTTTCATTGCCAAAGTTGTGTAAAATTAAAAATCCAGCAACAAGAAAATAATGAAAAGGATGTAAATTAATTTTTTTTCTAAGGAAAAATAAAGCGTATAATCCTAATATCAAGAAAATAAAGTCCCATTTATAATGGGAATTAATAGAAATGTGATGAACTTCAAATCCAATTAAAATTAATGTGGTAATAATCAGTATTATTTTGGTCCATTTGTCTGATGTAACATTCATTTTTTGAGTATTCAAAAATAACATATTTAAATTTTCTTATTATAATGTTAGCAATATGGTGTTTGCTGTCAAAATACGGCTCAAAACGAGGTTGTTGCGAAACTCTAGTTCGTGCTTGTGCGGAGCCTTAACATATATCTCAACTTCGCAACATTGCATGTTGCTCAGGTCGTATACCACAATCCTGCGGAGCGTCGCCCGCGACGAGCGACTCCTGCTCGCGACACGCTCGCGAGCTCGCGTGCAATTCGAGTCGCTCGCAATTCACTGCATTGGCAATTTACGCACAAGCACCGACTTTCGCATCAACCATGCTCAAAACGAAGAATTTTTAAATCCTTTCTGCTAGCTAGTCTGCTATGGAGTATTCAAAAGGAGAAAAAGTGTACTGTTTCCCGCAAATGGGAATCTATACGGATATGTTTATGGAATTTTTTAGGGATCTTGGCTTAAATGCAATGAAACCTCCAGAGATAAGTGCTAGAACTATTAAGCTTGGTGTAAAGTACAGCCCTGATATGATATGCTATCCTTTTAAGGTCACACTTGGAAATTTTATTGAATGCCTTGAAGCAGACGCTACAGACCTGATTATGTACAATAGCTGCGGTACATGTAGATACAGGCAGTATTACATTATACAGGACTTGATTATGAAAGATTTAAATTATAAGTTTACTATGCACCAGCTCAGACCAAGACAGCTTCTGAAGGATTTAAAAAAACTTAATCCAGAAAATTCTTATTTAAAGATAATAAGAGTTATACGTAAGCATTGGAAAAAAATAAAAGAGTTAGAAGATGCTTATCATGGCGAAATTGATCCAAATGATATTAATATAGGTGTAGTTGGGGAAATATTTACTGTTCTTGAGCCAAGAGTAAATATGCAGGTGGTAGCAAAACTCAAAAAGGGGGGTGTTAAGGTGCATTCATATGTAAATGTAAGGCATTTAATTACAGATTCTTTTGGCTTTAATAAATTTAAGAAAAATGAAAATTTCAAAGCTGCAAGAATGTATCTTGATGGAGGCACTCTTGGGGGCCATGGTGTTGAGAATATAAGAGATACAATTTACTTTGTAAAGAGTAAGATTGACGGTATAGTACATCTGCTTCCACTTTCTTGTATGCCTGAAACAACAATAGAGCCTGTCCTGAATAAGATTTGCTATGAGGCTAATATTCCAATATTAAGGCTTAGCATAGATGAAACAAACTCTGAACTAAATATGGAAACAAGATTAGAAACATTTGTAGAATTAATAAAAAGAAAAAAACAGCATTTAAAGGCAAAAGCATGAAAGAAGCATATCTTGGTGTGGATTGTGGAAGCGCAAGCGTAAAAGCAGCAATTGTAGACAAAGACAATGTTGTTTTAGACAGCGTTTACCTTAAAAATGAGGGAATTATAGAGAGCTTAAAGAAGATCTTTAAAGAGATTAATACGAATAATTATAAAATTCTTGGATGTGGGGTTACTGGCAGCGGAAGAAATTTTGTAAGGGTTTTATTGAATGCTGACTTGGCCAAGAGCGAGGTTCTAGCGCACAGCATAGCAACATTGACATATTACCCAGAGGTTAACACTATTTTTGAAATAGGCGGTGAAGACTGCAAAATGATGACTTTGAATAATGGCCTTATAACAGACTTTAAGATGAATAATATATGTGGAGGAGGCACAGGAGCCATGATAGTAGCAATAGCCACAAGAATGGGCATAGATGTGGAAGACATAGGGGACTATGCTCTTAAGTCCACTTTAGACATAGAATTACCAGGAAAATGTGGTATTTTCTGCCAAAGTGCAGTTATAAATAAATTAAATTCAGGTTTCAGGAAAGAAGACATTTTAATGGGAGTTTGCAGAGCTTTAATAAGAAATTATTTAGCAATTTGCAAAGGCGCCCCTTTAAAGCCGCCTTATGTATTCCAGGGTGCAACAGCAAAAAACAAGGCTTTGGTAAAAGCCTTGGAAGAAGAGCTTAACTACAAAGTTACAGTGCCTGACAAATGCGAGTTAATGGGCGCAATTGGAATGGCCATGATAGTGAAAGAAGAGAACATAACAAATTCAAATTTCAGAAAAGTGGATGCAAACAGCAATTTTGATACAAAGGGATTCAAATGCACTGACTGCCCAAACAGATGTGAGGTTACTCAAATATATGAAAATGACAAGTTCCTTGGCAGCATAGGCTCCAGATGTGGCAAATGGGAGACTATGGAGTACAAGAAAAAAGAAATAGTGCTGAGTTCTGTATAGAAAACAAATTTTTAATTAGATTATTATACAAAAATATTAAAAACAACCAGCAAATTAAGTTTATAATGAAGATATCTGTTGTCATACCTGCTTATAATGAGGAGAAAAGGATTGAAGAAAGCTTAAGGAAAATTTCAGGTTTTCTAAGTAAGAAATCTGAAGATTATGAAATAATTGTTGTAAATGACGGTTCTACTGATAAAACAAGTGGCATAGTTAAAAAATTTGACAATAAAAAAGTCAGGCTTATTGAAAACAAATCTAATAACGGAAAAGGCTATTCTGTAAAGAAAGGTGTTATTGCAGCTAAATATTCGTTAGTGCTTTATTCAGACTGTGATTTAGCTACGCCTATAGAATCGTTAGATAAATTTGTAGAATACATAAATCAAGGTTATGACATTATCATCGGCTCAAGAAATTTAAAAAAATCGAAAATCATTGTACACCAACCTATATACAGGCAATTAATGGGAAAAATATTTCCGTTGCTAGTAGATATAATTGCTTTAACTGGATTTAAGGACACCCAATGCGGGTTTAAGCTGTATAAAACAAAAGCTGCAAAGAACATTGTTGAAAAGCAAAGAACTAATGGATTTTCCTTTGATGTTGAAATGCTATTAGTTGCAAAAAAAATGCATTACAAAATAAAGGAAGTGCCTATCACATGGATTTCCAAAGGAGAAAGCAAAGTCGATATCATAAAAGATCCAATTAAGATGCTTGTAGACTTGATTAGAATAAAAATTAACGATATAAAGGGGCTTTATGATTAAAATATGGTCATTTGCTCAAATTATTTCCTGTAGAAAGCAGTAAGCCAGACTCCGTAACGAAGCTGGTAATCCTCTATTTCATATTCGTTTTTTACTTTCTCCAGCAGTTTTTCTTTATCCTCTTTTTTCACTATTATTATATCTGCATCGGGGTTGTCTATTATTTTTCCGTAATAACCTGCTTTTTTGTAATCTCTTAGATACCATGGCAGCGGCCAATATTCTGAAGATAAAATTTTTATTTCTGCATCTTTGTCAAAAGTGTAAATTCTATTTACCATGCCAATTAATTCTGGCGTTGTTATTACATAAGCTAGTTCATTGTCCTGTGATGAGTGGTTTATGTAGTTGATATCATAAGATGTAAAAGCCATATAAATTAAAGCTACAATCAATATTGGTATAATGTGCTTGCCTATCTTTCTGTAAATTCCCTGAATGCCAATGCCTGCAACTATAGCCATAGGGAGCATTATATGCAGAATAAGCCATGGTGTTTTGTAGGCTACCCATGAAAATAAAAGCCATGTAGAAACAAGCAAGTATGCTGAGAACTTGCTGAACAAATTTTTTCTGAAATAGAACAAGCCTATTAAAGCAAATATAAACAGTGGCAGCTCAAACTTTACAAGCAGTTTTGTATAATATGGGAATGGTTTCTGGTGGCCTATGGATTCTTCAGATGTCTTAAGCATATTCGGTACTGCTTTTGTTATTGTAGGCAGCAAATTATCCGAATATTTAAAAAAGGATGTGTAAAATGTAGCAAATATCAAGAATGAGATTATTACTGCAAAGATTATATGCCTATAATTTTTGGAAAGAAAATACAAAAGTTTTTTTCTGTATGGAAAAACGCTTATGATAAAAAATAATGAGGATAAAGCAATTATTGAGTAAGCTGTTTCCCTTGTAGTAAGCATGAATGCGAGCGATATAAAAAACAAATAGAGATATTTCTTTTCCTGATTTTCAAGATATAGAAAGAATAATATTATTGCCATCAGCTCAAAAAATAAGAGGAATTGCTCATGCAATGAAGAAAAAGTTGAGTAATAGGTGAAAATGGGTGAAAGCGCTATTAATAATGCTGCTGACAATGATCCTATAGCTCCGATATAGCGCCTTAACGGATAGATAAGCAGCACAAGAAATGAGCTAAACAGCATACCAAAAAACCTTAATGAAAATTCATTAACTCCAAAGATATGAAATGAAAATGCAGTTAGATAATATAAAAAAGGCCCATGGTATGTTAAATTAGGATCATAGCGGTATTGGCCAGATTCGTATAAAGGCTTTACAAAGCTTATTGCAGATACGCCTTCATCAGAATGCAATAGCCTTAAGTCAAAAATAGAAAGCCTAATGGCTAATGCAATCAAAAAAATTATGATTATAGCAATAGCCAACTTCTTATCTGAGGATTTTTTTATGTTCATGTTTTAAATATTTTATAACCTTTAAAATCTTTTACTATTTCAAAATTTTCTGTAAAAAATTTTTCATTTACTGAAAATTCTGATTTTTCACCAAGACCAATAACAACATAGTCTACATCATATTTTTTTAGTAGTTCTATAGATTCTGAAGTACCTGCATATATTGATTTAATATCTTTTTCTCTTTCACTATAGTCTATCCCATACGACCATAGCCAGCCTTTATACCCCATTAAAATATGTCTTCCAGTAAGTGTTGGAATAAAATGATTATGCTGCGTTGAAGTCAGGAATATAGAATTTTTTGGTATGTTTTCCTTTACCCAGTTTGCCAGCTCCATATCCTTATTGTCGAATAATTTTGAAGACAGTCTGGTTTCATATATAACAGATAGAGCTCCAGAAGATATTGATAGAAAAATAACTATAAAAACTGAGAATTTTAAAATAATGCTTTTTTTGTATATTTTATATAGAAAAGATGCTACGAGGATGCTATTTAATGGTACCCAAATATAGAATATTTTTATATTGTCTGAAATCCAAGGCTGAAACTTTATTAAATTTGCCAAGAAAAATAAAAATATAAATGGGATATAGAATATCTTAAATTCTCTTTTCACAAAAATAAATGCAGGTATTACCAAAATGAACAAAAATCCGAGATTTAATGTCCAAAATGCAAGCCAGTTGTGGTTTTCTGCCATCCAACCTAATTGAAGATCTAAAATCCCCTTTCCAATATTTCCAGCTATGCTGCTAAATGCCCACAATACTTGGGGAAAAGAAAGGATAAAGATTATTACAAAAAAAATAATCCATGTTATTATTCTTTTTGATTTAAGATTGGACTTATTAAATATTTTCAATTTGGTGTCTATCAAAAATAGCAGAAAAGATACAAAGCCTAAGCTGAAAAAAACATGCCAGTTGAATAGTGGCAACAAACCTATAAGCAAACCTGCAAATATGAGTTCTTTAGGGTTAGATTTCTTGTTTGTCCATTCCCATAAAATACTAAAAATAATAAAAGCAACTGTAAACCCTACAAGAAATGCCCTTTGAGGAAGTATAATTGATCCTATTAAATTCCAGAAATATATATTTTTTTCAGGGTAATTTGTGTAATCTTTAGAAGGAAACAGGTTGTAATCACTTGTGTCCTGAAAATAATAAGCAAATCCAAAGCCTCCTGTAAAAAGCAGCAAAAGTACCGCAATTACAGATATTTTAATATTTTTTGTAATAGTTTTAGCCAGGAAATAGAATAGCAAAAATAATGAAAATGACAAAAAAATACCTGTCAAAAGAAGGCTGCTGCGAAGTGAAATGCCACTGGCGACCAAAACTGCAGTCGCAAAATCTACCATAAAATTATAGGATAAAGGTGTTCCGGCATAAATAGGATTTTCAAGATTGCTATTAGAATTTTCCAAAAAAGAACTTATGACGCTTAAATGGATTGCTACATCACCCCAAGTGCTTCCTCCAGAATACAACCCATCTGATTTGGGCTCTAAATAATGTGTAAAGTGCAGATTTAACAATAATAAAAGCAAAAGAATGAAAAATATTATTTGGATATAATTTTTTTTAATTGAAATTATTAAATTTTTTAGAAAAATAGAAAAATTAAGTTTTTTAAATTTTATTTTTTTAAAAATATTGCTCTGTTGAGTTATTATTATAAAACCACTAAACGACAACATTAATAATATACTAAGTATAATGGGTACTGGATTTAAACCTAATAATAAATTTAATATGAAAATAACCGAGTTGCCAATTAGAAAACCGGAAATAATTGCATAGAGTGATTTCTCTAATTTAGAGACTTTAATTCCTACCCAAGAAACAATGGCAAAGCCCAAAAGTACTTGGGTGATTATCACAAAAAAAGCCAATATCACTTTACACGTTATACAATTTATATTTTTTAAATAAAATCACTTATCTTGTGCTTTATTTCTTCATGCCATAACCATACTAGTAGTATTATTGCGTCAATTCCTGCAATAGCAGTTGTGCTCAGACCACTTAACAAATTCAAGTCAAACATTTGTGCAGAGAATGGATAAAGGAACATTATCCCATAACCATCGCCTGTGAACAGGTAATCAAGGGCTATATGGAAAAGTATTCCAAAACACGCCACAATAAAATACAAAGCCTCTTTGTGCTTCTTCTTCCACCATAACATTATTCCAGGAATTAAAAAAATTAATCCGAATAAAGGTGTGTGTGTAATAGTCTTATGCGCAATACTTAATCCAAAAAAGTTAAGAAATAGATTCAATATCAAATCTATATCTGGGAGCAGCCCTGCAACTCCTGCAAAAAATATAGTATGCAGGGTGAAATATTTCTTATGTTTTACAACATAATCTCTGTAAATATCTACCAATATTATAGTCAATAAAACATGAGTTACTGCAAAAGGCATGCTTAAAAAATCCTCCGCATTTTTGGAATCGCTAAGTGGTTTTACTTTGAAAGTTCATTTAGTATTTCCTTAAGAGTCTTCTTTCCCTTAGCGCTTAAATACTTATCTGTAGACTTCAGCATTTTCTTTACTTTTTCTATTGAGCCCTTGGATGTAATTCCTAAATTCCTTGCCATTTTTTTTGCTTCTTTCTCTGCAAGCTTTTTTATTTTATTGCCTTCGTTAAAGGCTTCTTTCCCCACTCTCTTAATCATGTCACGGCCTTCCTTTATGGTTACTGCATTCCTTTTTACCAGTTCATTCACTATTTTTTCTGCCTGGCTTTTTGTAAGGCTTGCTGCGCCCAGCCCAAGCAAAAAGGTTTTTTTTATTATATCACGCATTTACATCACCCACGTTTTTTATTTTATAATATGTTTCTCCTTTAAAATTGAAACTAATAAAATTATCGATAAAATAAATGCCAGCAAAAAACTGAAAAATGAAACTAATGATATGTTGAAAATAAATGGCCTTCCAAGATTAATCATTAAGGCTCCGGCAATAAGCAAAGCGGTTATCAACATGCTATAAGCAATCCTATTGCTGGACTTGTCTATTTCCAGGGACAGTTTTTTTATGTCTGTATCCTCTATCTCTACATTAATTGTGCCTTTTTCTATCCTTTTTAATGCTTTTGATGCCTGATCTGGAAGTTCTTCTGCAAATTTCTTAAACCTGAACATATCCTTCACAAAATTGTTAAACTGATACACTGGACTGTACCTTTGCCTCATCAATTTCTCTATAAATGGTTTTGAACTTTTAATTATATTAAATTTTGGATCGTATTCCAAAGCAATGCCCTCTAGAGCAATGATAGTTTTTC